>Ga0255095_1001159_pt1 | contig 11008 bp, 7 predicted proteins | sample Colum_Law_RepC_8_2_FD_188435 | JGI IMG/M metagenome (GOLD analysis project Ga0255095, IMG submission 188435) | Freshwater microbial communities from Columbia River, Oregon, United States - Colum_Law_RepC_8d | ecosystem: Environmental > Aquatic > Freshwater > River | place: USA: Oregon | collected...
CGCCGGGCGTCGTCTGCGTCTTGGTGCAGGTCTCGCAGGTACGCTGCTCGCGCTCGCCGAGCACGCGGGTAGCGAAGTCGGCGGCGGCCTGCGGCGAAGACCAGGTTTGGCAGGTCAGCCGGTTGCCGCAGGACGCGCGCGGAATGGATGAGGTGTCCGTGACGCCGCGGCTGTTGAGCAGGTTGTAGCCGGCGCGGGTCACGTCGCCGACCACCTTGATCGAGCCCTGGCCCGAACCGCCCGCGTTGCCGCCGCCGACCCAGGGCACGCCATTGTTGCCCTTGTTGGATTCGGCCTGCTCCACGGCCGACACCGCGTCGGTGCTGCTCACCGCGTCGCGCAGCGCGAAGCCTTCGGCGAGCTGGTCCCACCCAGCCTGGCCGCCAGCCATGTCCGCCATCCGGTTGGCCATCGCCTTGCAGGTCAGCTTGCTGCGGTCGAAGTCGAGCCGCGCTTGCAGCACGCCGTTGGTCAGCAGGTTGTAGAGGCCCGGATCGGCGCGCTGGATGATCAGCGCGGGCAGTGAAGCCACGGCGCTGGTCGCGCTCTGGATCACGTTGCTCATGATCTGCTGGAAGCCGTTGGTGATGCCGTTCAACTGGTTCTGCAGCGTCGTCGTGATGCTCATGTCGCCGCAGATGAGGTTGCTGTTCCAGCCGATGCCCACGCCGATGCTCTGCATGTTCCCGGCGCCGCCCATGGACACGGCCCGGCCGCCGCCGATGCTGTAGAGCACGTCGTCGCCGATGACGCTGCCGCTCACGCCGACGCCGGTGGGGCTGATGCGGGTCTGCGCCCAGGCGACACCTGCTGCTGCCGTGACGGCGCAGGCGAGCGCGATGCTGAGCGCGTAGGGCCTGGCGCGCTGTGCGAAACGGGAGAGAGACGCTTTCATGGGAACACCTCAGAGGAAATCGACGCTGCCGAGGAAGACCTGGCCGCGGCGCTGGCAGCAGGCATAGGGCCGCCACAGCGCCCAGGCGTAGTCGCCTTGCTGGGCCTGCACGCGCGTGTTTGAGTGCGGGAACACCGCGCAGGAGTTGGAGAGGGCCGGCGTCAGCTCCTGCCACTTGCCGGTGGAAGCGTCGCTTTCCACCAGGGTGCCGGCCGGCCAGTAGCCGTCGCTCGAACTCGCGAGCAGCGGCTGGTAGACGTGCGGCTGCATGCGCCGCGTGACGACATCGCCCGCGCGCTGCGCGACGACGGCGCCGCTCTTGTAGTCGTCGGTCTGGTGCAGGAAGCCCCCGCGCGGATAGACGTTGCCCCACAGGTTCAGCGTCGTGCGGCCGCCGATCTCGCGCATGCCGGGGATCAGCGCCTCGGGGTACACCATCTCCGGCACGTTGTAGCGCCAGGCCAGCGTGTCGAGCGTGCTCAGCAGGTACGGCATGAAGGCCGTGCCCGCGCCCTGGCAGGCGTAGCCGGAGGCGCTGGCGAACTGGCTGAACACCGAACCACCGGGATGCCCGATCACGTCGGCGTTCTTGAACTTCGCCAGGTTGTTCTCGTTGTCGTGGTTCGTCGTCCCGTCGCCGCCGGCCTGCGCCGTGGGGTTGGGCATGCTCATGGCGCGCACTTCGATCCACGGGTTCTCGCCGGTGTTGCTGTAGCTCGATACCACGGCGTCGGGCACGTAGTGGCGCACCTTCACCGAGGTGCGAACCGTGCAGCCCGTCCACGTGCAGAACAGCCAGTAGCAGATGCCGACGACGCGGTATTCCAGGCAGTCGGGCGACAGGGCCGAGGACACGATGGTGGCCGTGTTCAGCGCGAAGCTCGAAGCGGCGCCGCCGAGCAGCACCGAGGCGATGGCAAGGCGGGCCCGGCGCGATGACGCGGACAGCAGACGGTTCATGGCTGTGCCCTCCGGTGGGATTCGATGCGGGCCACGGCGCGCGCGACATCGGTCTCGCCGTAGACCACGTAGCGGCGATCGACCACCACGGCGGGCACCTTGGCCAGCCCCAAGCCCCAAGCATCGGCGACGCCCTGATAGGCGCTGCCGATGCGGCGCTGCAGCGCCTGGCCGCCGTCGCGCAGACGCTGCTGCACGAGCGCGGCCGCGCGGCCCGGATCGGCAGGCAGGCCCGCGGCCAGTTCGGCCTCGATGCGCTCGGGCAGGTCCAGCTCGATCACGCGCGCGCCGGATGCGGACTGCACGGGATGGCGGCTGTCGGTCACGACCAGCACGTCGGCCGCGGATGCGTCCTGGCCGAGCAGGCACAGCAGCAGCCCTCCTGCGCAGGCGACGCGCGTGGCCCGCAGCCGCGGGATGGGTTTCAAGAAGGGAGCCGTCATAGTGGGCATCCTGGGAATGAGAGCAAGGCTCTAGTCGAACGCCGAAGGCAGTCCTGTTGATTCATCAGCACAACTGAGCCAGTGATCACGTCGAATACTGAGCCACTGGTTTGATGGATGTTCTGGCTACTCGGTTGTGGATAAGTCTATCGGGTCTGCTGTTTTTCGATCTCCTTTCTGAGCTTTGCTGCGTTGCTTTGGTGGTGCCGCGCCAGCGGCACTGGAATGCTTGAAGCGCCAGCTCTCATTGCCCGTCTCCACGATGTGGCAGTGGTGCGTGAGGCGGTCGAGCAAGGCGGTGGTCATCTTGGCGTCGCCGAAGACGCTGCTCCATTCCGAGAAGGTCAGGTTTGTTGTGATCACCACGCTCGTTCTCTCGTAGAGCTTGGAGAGCAGGTGGAACAGCATGGCGCCGCCCGACTGCGTGAACGGCAGGTAGCCCAGTTCATCCAGGATCACCAGATCGACGTACATCAACCGGTGTGCCAACTGCCCGGCCTTGTTTTGCGCCTTCTCCAGCTCCAGGGCGTTGACCAGCTCCACCGTGGAGAAGAAGCGCACCCGCTTGCCATGCAGGCGGATGGCCTCGATCCCCAGGCTGGTGGCCAGGTGGGTCTTGCCTGTGCCGGGGCCACCCACCAGCACCACGTTGTGGGCCGAGTCCACGAAGCCAAGGGTGTGCAGTTGGCGCACCAGCGCCTCATCGATGGGCGTATGGGCGAAGTCAAAGCCGGCGAGATCGCGGTGCGATGGGAACCGCGCCACGCGCATCTGGTAGGCCATGGAGCGTACCTCGCGCTGCGCGGTCTCGGCCTTGATGAGCTGGTGCAGCACAGCCTCGTGATCCAGCGACTTCATGCGGGCGGTGCCCAGCACCTCCGGCCATGCACTGGCCATGCCGTGTAAGCCCAGCGCCTTGAAGGCATCCATGAGGTCATGCATGGTCGGACTCCGGTGAGGCCTCGTGAGGCTGGACGTTGCGCAGTGCGTCGTAGCGGTGCAGGTTGGCCAGTGGTGGCGTATTGAGGGTGAGCATCGTTGCCACTGGCGGCTCGGGCGCACGCTGCTCCTGCAAGCGAGAGAGCACGTTGAGCACGTGCTCGGCACTCACCCGCCCGGACTGCAGCGCCAGCTCCACCGCCACCAGCACGGCCTCCAGCCCGTGCAGGCTCACCCCCATGAGCACCTGCGCCATCACCCTGTCGCCCCCGCTGTGGCGCAGCAACTGGCGCTGCAGTTCCTGTAGGGGTTCGGGCATGGTCTTGAAGGGCGCACCATTGCGAAGCGCACCGGGCTTTCGCTCGATCAGCGCGATGTAGTGCATCCAGTCGTAGATCGTCTGATCCCGCTCGAAGCTGCGCTCCAGCCGCACCTGCCGCCCATCGGGACCGACCACCAGCAGGCCATCGGCATAGGCCCGCAGACTGACCACCGCGTGGATCCACTCGCAGGGCACGCTGTAGCGGTTGCGCTGGAAGTGGATCAGCGAAGTGGCAGAGACCCGCACCGGCTGCTCCACATAGCCGTCAAACGCACGGGGATTGGGCATGAGGCGAACACGTTCGTCCTGCCAGACGTCGGCCACCGTGAGGTGCCCCCACTCTGGGTGACTCATCTCGCCCCAGACCCTCACACAGGCTTGCTCCAGCCAGTTGTTGAGCTCGTCAAGCGATCCCCAGCGCCGCTCACTGGCCTCGCGCCAGATGTCCTTGCGTCGATCCTGAACGTTCTTCTCGACGACTCCCTTCTCCCAGCCGGCGGCCCGGTTGCAGAACTCCGGCTCGAACAGGTAGTGCCCGGTCATGGCCTCGAAGCGTGCATTGACGCTGCGCTGCTTGCCTTGGCCGACCTTGTCTACCGCGGTCTTCATGTTGTCGTAGATGCCCCGCCGTGGCACGCCACCGAAGAGGGCGAACGCCCGTGCGTGCGCGTCGAACAGCATCTCGTGCGCCTGGCTGTAGTACGCCACCAGGCAGAAGGCGCGACTGGCCGCCAGCTTGGTGTGTGCCACCTCCAGGCGGCGGCGCAGCCCACCGATGAAGAGGTACTCGCAGCTCCAGTCGAACTGGAACGCCTCGCCCAACTCGAAGCTCAGCGGCACAAACCCTGCGCCGCGTGCCGCGTTGCCTTGCTCTTGCTGCCAGCGCTGGGCAAAGGCGTACACCGGCCCCCGGCTGCCGCTGTAGCCCTGCGCCCGCAGCGCTTCAAACATCGCCTTGATCCCGCGCCGATCGCGTTTGCTGCGATGGCTATCGGCCTTGAGCCATTGGCTCAACTGCTCCTTGTACGGGTCCAGGATGCTGGGGCCTGACACCCGTTGCGGGTATCGGGGCTCGACCATCTGCCCATCTTTGAGCCACTTGGTGGCTGTGTTGCGCGAGATGCCCAGCCTGCGGCTGGCCTCGCGCACCGACACGTCCTGCCTCAGCACGAGGCGGCGCAACTTGCTCAATGTGCTCACGTTGATCACTCCTGCTCCCCCGTGCTGAAAAACTCAGCACGATAGAGCGGCAACGTGGCTCAGATTTCAACGTGAACGCGTCTCAAAATGGCTCAGCTTTGGAAATGAATCAACAGGCGAGTTCTGAACCCATGCTTCCGCTCGAATCCCACAAATTTGGCATGCGACAAGCATGCGACAAATCAAGTGAATCGGTCTGGAGGCCGCATAAACACTGGGGCTAGCTGCGAGTTCGAATCCCGCCACGCCGACCAGTGATACGAGAGCCCGGTACCGAAAGGTATCGGGCTTTTTCGTTTGTGCTTCCGTTTGTGCACTGGGTCCGGCGCCCTTGTGTGCCGATGCGACAGACCTCGCGAACCAGGCCTGTCGGTGGCCGATGCTTGCCTGGACAGGGGCCCGAGCGTTTCAGGCCTCCTGTCTGGTCAAGTGGCGTCAGAAGCGGTGGCGAATGCCCAGCGAGTAACCGCCGCCGCTGGACAGGCCGTCCACCTTGTCGTGCATCAGCACCGCGTACAGCTCGGTGCGCTTGGACAGGTTGTGCAGGTAGCCCACCGAGATGGTGGTGCGGTCGGCACCCACCTTGGCGTCGAGTTCGCCCCACTGGGCGATGACGGCGCCCGCGCCCACGGGCACGCGCACGCCCAGGCCGGTGATGTCGTGCTTGGCGCCGGTGCTGTCGTTCTTCACCCGGCCGTACTGGGCGAAGGCCTTGGCCACGCCGAAGTCGTAAGAGGCGCCGAGTTGCGAGGTGGTGGTGTTGGCCACGGCCACGGCGGTGTCTTTCTCCACGTCTTGCACCACCAGCGAGGCGGCCAGCGGGCCGTTGCTGTAGCCCACGCTCACGCTCAGGTTGCCGCTGTTGCCGGTGCCCAGCGCGCTTTCCTTGGTGGCCGCGGCCACGCCAAAGCGCAGGCCGGCGAAGGTGGGGCTGCTGTAGGCGATGGAGTCGTTCCAGCCGGTGTCGCCAGTGGTCACGCCCTGGCCGCCAGCGAAGTAGTGGCGGATGCTGGGCGAGTAGCCAAACGAGTCGCCGAAGGCGTTGAACATGAGGGTGGACACAAAGAGCTGCGTGGTGTTGCGGCCCAGGGTCAGCGTGCCGTAGTCGCGGTGCGACAGGCCCACCGAGGCGGTGCGGGCGAACTGGGCGTCGCCCGTGAAGCGGCCTTGCGCGCCGGTGTCGCCCTGGAAGAAGCCCTCAAGCTTGAACACGGCCGACAAACCGCCGCCCAGGTCTTCGCTGGCGCCCATGCCGTAGTAGCTGGTGGTCATCTTGCCGCTGTCGATGCCGGTGACGGAGGTGCCACCGGGGGCCTTGGTGGCGCCGATGCTCATGTCCACCAGACCGTAGAGCGAGACATTGCTTTGGGCTTGCGCGCTGGCGGCGGCCAGGCTGAGCAGGGAGGCGACGAGGGCGATGCGCTGGTGCGATTTTTTCATTTCAAAGGGACTCCGGATGAGGGGGTAGGGAACAAGGTCTTTGCCCACCCCGAGCCGAGCGACGAGGTCGCTGGCGTCGGGGCCCTGCCGTGGTGCCCATGCGGATGGCACGGGCACCAGGGTGGGGCGGCGTTTTGTCTTGGTGAAAGCCAGAACGCCATGGGTTTGGGGCCGCAGGGGCCAGCGCAAATGCCATGCCAGGGGTACCGTGGAGTCGGTGGCACCTCGTTCTGAGGGTCATCATGGATTTCATATACTGTACGGGTGTACAGTACTTTTTCCATGTTTTCGCGTTCTGATGTCCATCCCCAGGCCGCCGTCGATGCCCTGCCCGGCGGGGCCGGGCAGTGGGCCGCCGTGTGGCGGGCCAGCCAGCTTGGCCAGGTGGCGCAGCGTGTGTGGCCCAGCGGATGGCCGGCGCTGGACGCGGCGCTGCCCGGCGGCGGCTGGCCGGGCCACGGATTGACCGAGTGGCTGTGCTCTGCGCCAGGCGCTGTCGAATGGCGCTTGCTGGCGCCACTGCTGCCCAGCCTGGCGGCACCGCTGGCGCTGGTGGCGCCGCCGCAAACGCCGCACCCGCTTGGCTGGCGGGTGGCGGGCTGGGACCCGCGCCATTTGTTGTGGGTGCAGGCCCAGAGCCCGGCCGAGCGGCTGTGGGCCACCGAGCAATTGCTGCGCGCCAATGCCACGGGCGTGGTGGTGGCCTGGCTGCCCGAGGTTCGGGCCGCGCAACTGCGCCGCCTGCAGGTGCTGGCGGCGGCGCACGAGGGGCCGGTGCTGGTGTGCCGGCCGGTGTCGGCGGCGCTGACCTCGTCGCCCGCGCCTTTGCGCCTGCGGCTCAAGCCCCTGCCCGACTGGGGCATCGAGGTGGACTTGCTCAAGCGAAAAGGCCCGCCGCTCACCCAGGCCCTGCGCCTGACCGCCTTGCCCGATGCCTTGGCCGCGGTGCTGCCCGCGCGCTTGAGGCCAGGCGCGCGGCCTTTGCCTTCTGGTGTCGACCATGTTGTGGTGCGCCCTGCGGTTTCCCTGGTCGCCCACTGAGGCCGATGTCCCGGGCGTGGCCGCCATCGAGCACGCCACGCACTGGGCCCTGGCCATCACCCCGCGGGTCACGCGCCAGGACGAGGCGGTGCTGATGGAGGTGCAGGCCTGCCTGCGCCTGTGGGGTGGCCTGCAGGCCCTGCAAGAGCGGGTGGCGCAACAGGCCCCCCGGCTGGGGGTGCAGTCCCTGGCCTGGGCGCCCAACGCCCTGGCGGCGCTGGCGCTGGCGCGGGCGGGGCAGGTGGATGGGCTCGTGGCCCCCTTGCCGCGCCTGCTCGATGCCTTGCCCTTGCACACCCTGAGCGCCTTGCAGCCCCACGCCGACACCCTGGCCCAGATGGGCTGCCGCTGCCTGGGCGATGTGCGGGCCTTGCCGCGCGGCGGGCTGGGGCGGCGGTTCGAGGCGGGTTTGCTGCAGGCGCTCGATCAGGCCTATGACCAGCGCCCGCAGGCCCACGCCTGGGCGAAACCGGCCGAGCGTTTCGAGGCCCGGCTGGAGTTGCCCTGGCGGGTGGAGCACAGCGCGGGCCTGATGGATGGCGCGCGTCACCTGCTGTGGCAGTTGTCCGCCTGGCTGGCCGCGCGGCAAGAAGGGGTGACGGCCATCACCCTGCACTGGGCCCACGACGCCATGCGCGGGCGCGAGGTGGGCGAGGGCGGCGAGCTGAGCGTTCGCACCGCCGAGCCCACCCGCCAGACCGAGCACCTGGCGCGCTTGCTGGCCGAGCACCTGGCCCACGTCACCCTGGCCGCGCCGGTGGGCGAGCTGCGCCTGCTGGCCACCGACACCCAGCCCCTGAGCGGCGCCAGCGCCTCGTTGCTGCCGGACGAGCGCCAGCCCGCCGAGCCCTTGCCGCAATTGCTGGAGCGCCTGAGCGCGCGCCTGGGGCCCGATCGCGTGCTGCGCCCGCACCCACGTGCCGACCACCGGCCCGAGGCCATGTGCGAGTGGCGCCCGGCCACCGGCCCGGCCCCCCGGGGCGACTGGCCCGCCGCCGGGCCGCAGCCCGCTTTTCTGCTGCCGGCCCCGTTGAAGCTGGTGGTGCGCGCGCACCGGCCCCAGTACCTGGGCGAGTTGCAATTGCTGCTGGGGCCGCAGCGGGTGGAGGGCGGCTGGTGGGACCGCGACGACGCGCAAGACACCCACCGCCACGTGGCGCGCGATTACTGGCTGGCGTGGTCGGCGCAGGCCGGGCTGCTGTGGGTGTTCCAGACCCGGCCGCAGGCCGGCGACGCCTCGCCCGCGTGGTTTCTGCACGGCCTGTTTGCGTGAAAGAGACCCGCCCGTGTTGCCCGCCTTGCCCCATTACGCCGAGCTGCGCTGCTGCTCCAACTTCAGCTTTCTGCGCGGGGCCAGCCACCCCGAAGAGCTGGTGGCCCGCGCCCACGCCCTGGGCTACAGCGCCCTGGCCCTCACCGACGAGTGCTCCATGGCCGGCGTGGTGCGCGCCCACGTGGCGGCCAAGTCGCATGGGCTGAAGCTGCTGGTGGGCAGCCAGTTCCGCGTGCAGGCCGAGGCCCCGTTCACCCTGGTGCTGCTGGCCGTGAACGCGCAGGGTTACGGCAACCTGTGCGAGTTCATCACCCGGCTGCGGCGCTCGGCGCCCAAGGGCAGCTACCAGCTTGACTGGGCGCACATCGACAGCGCCGCGCTGGCCGACTGCCTCGCCATCGCTGTGCCCGGCCCACAGGCCACGCAAGCGCAGACCGATGCCCTGGCGCGCTGGCTCTTGCGCCACTTCGTCGGCCGCTGCTGGCTGGGCGTGGAGCACCGCCGCGAGCTGGACGACGAGTTGCGCCTGCAGCAGGCGCGCCAGAGCAGTGAGCTCACCGCCGTGCCTCTGGTGGCCGTGGGCGATGTGCAGATGCACCTGCGCTCGCGCCAGCCGCTGCACGACGTGCTCACCGCCACGCGCCTGCGCCGCCCCCTGGCCGAGTGCGGGCGAGAGCTGCAGCCCAACGCCGAGCGGCACCTGCGCTCGCGGCTGGCGCTGGGCCAGCGCTTTCCGCCCGACCTGCTGGCGCAGACGCTGCAGGTGGCGGCGCGCTGCACCTTCTCGCTGGACGAACTGCGCTACCAGTACCCCGATGAGGTGGTGCCCGCTGACCACACGCCCGCCAGCTGGTTGCGCCAGCTCACCTGGCAAGGGGCGGGCTGGCGCTGGCCGGCGGGCGTGCCGGCGGCGGTGCAGGCGCAGATCGAGCACGAGCTGGCGCTGATCGGCGAGCTGAACTACGAGCACTACTTCCTCACCGTGCACGACATCGTGGCCTTTGCGCGCTCGCAGGGCATCTTGTGCCAGGGGCGCGGCTCGGCCGCCAACAGCGTGGTGTGCTACTGCCTGGGCATCACCGAGGTGGACCCGCAGCGCCTGTCGGTGCTGTTCGAGCGCTTCATTTCCAAAGAGCGCAACGAGCCGCCCGACATTGACGTGGACTTCGAGCACGAGCGCCGCGAAGAGGTGATCCAGTACCTCTACGCCAAGTACGGGCGCGAGCGCGCCGCGCTCACCGCCGCCGTCATTGCCTACCGCCCGCGCAGCGCCGTGCGCGACGTGGGCCGCGCCCTGGGCTTTGACGCCGCCACGCTCGACACCCTGGCCAAGGGCATGGTCTGGTGGGACGGGCAGGGCATCTCGACCGAGCGGCTGCAAGAGGCCGGGCTCGACCCGCAGGCCCTGGCCGTGCGCCAGCTCAGCACGCTCACCGGCCAGCTCATGGGCTTTCCGCGCCACCTCTCGCAGCACACCGGGGGTTTCGTGCTCACGCGCGGGCCGCTGTCGCGCCTGGTGCCCATCGAGAACGCCGCCATGCCCGGGCGCACCGTGATCGAGTGGGACAAAGACGACCTCGACGCCATGGGCCTGCTCAAGGTGGACGTGCTGGCCCTGGGCATGCTCAGCGCGCTGCGCCGCTCGCTGGCCTTCATTGCCCAGCGGCGCGGCGAGCCCTTTGGCCTGCACGACATCCCGCCCGAAGACCCGGCCACCTACGACATGCTCTGCGCAGCCGACACCGTGGGCGTGTTCCAGGTGGAGAGCCGCGCGCAGATGGCCATGCTGCCGCGCCTGCGACCGCGCGAGTTCTACGACCTGGTGATCGAGGTGGCCCTGGTGCGCCCGGGGCCCATCCAGGGCGGCGCCGTGCACCCTTACCTGAACCGCCGCCAGGGCAAAGAACCCGTCACCTACCCGCCCGCGCTGGACGCGGCCTTGCTGCGCACCCTGGGCGTGCCCGTGTTCCAGGAGCAGTGCATGCAGATCGCCATCATCGCGGCCGGCTTCTCGCCAGGCGAGGCCGACGGCCTGCGCCGCGCCATGGCGGCCTGGAAGCGCAAGGGCGGGCTGGAGAAATACGAGCGCCGCCTGATCGACGGCATGACCGAACGCGGCTATGCGCCCGACTTCGCCCAGGGCGTGTTCGAGCAGATCAAGGGCTTTTCCAGCTATGGCTTTCCCGAGAGCCATGCGGCCAGCTTTGCGCTGCTGGTGTACGCCAGCGCCTGGGTCAAGCGGCACCACCCGGCCGAGTTTCTGGCCGCGCTCATCAACAGCCAGCCCCTGGGCTTCTACACCCCGCGCCAGCTCGTGGCCGACGCGCAGCGCCACGGCGTGCAGGTGCGAGCGGTGGACGTGCTGCACAGCGACTGGGACTGCACCCTGGAAGACCTGCCGCACCCGCCCGCCGTGCGCCTGGGCCTGCGCCTGGTGAGCGGCCTGGGCCGGGCGGTGGCGCAGCGCATCGTGGCTGCGCGGCGACGCGCCCCCT
>Ga0255095_1001161_pt1 | contig 11000 bp, 4 predicted proteins | sample Colum_Law_RepC_8_2_FD_188435 | JGI IMG/M metagenome (GOLD analysis project Ga0255095, IMG submission 188435) | Freshwater microbial communities from Columbia River, Oregon, United States - Colum_Law_RepC_8d | ecosystem: Environmental > Aquatic > Freshwater > River | place: USA: Oregon | collected...
TGATACCCCGGCGTTTGGGCGTCCGGGTGGGCTGGCCAGTGAGATTGACCCGGGCAATCTGAGTTTTGGTGGCACGGCTGTGGTGCAGGTGAATGGTCTGCTTGGTGGCGTGATCACGGCGGATGATACAGGCGGTGAAGGTGGAGATGCCGACGCTTACAAGGGCTACCAGCCGGGCTTTGGTGACGAGCAGATCGGAGCAGCAAAGCCGGACGCGACCAGTGAGAACTTTGTGCTGTTGTCTGCGAAGATTGCGGCCCATGAGCTGGCACATCTGATGGGGCTGCGGCACCAGGACAGCTTTGGTCCGATCGGATTCGGAGTTCATGATCCTCCGGGAGTGAACGGGTACAACCCGCAGTTCCCCGGACCGGCCGGTGGTGTGGAGACCTTTGACCATCTGCTGGGGACGGGGGCGTCGGTCGGGTCGGATCGTTTCAACGATCTGCGGAATCTGTTCTTTGGAGAGCGTGAGGCGATCAAGCTGGCACTGTCCGTCAGCGATCACTCGCAGACATTCGCCACGGAATCAACTTCCGCTCATGGAACCTATCTGACGGCACAGGCCTTGGCGCTGACCACAGTGGCTGTGCCGAACACGCTGAGCACCGGACTCAATCAGAACAAGTCGATCTACGTGCAGATGAAATCTGTGGTCGGATCGATCGCGGTGGACTCGGCAACGGGAAAATCTCAGAACGACTGGTACAGTTTCAACGGATCGGCAGGTGATGTGGTCAACCTTGACCTGTACAGCAATTCGCTGACTCGCTACGGCACCGCAGCCGACAACTATATCGATTCAATTGTCCGAGTCTGGTATGTGCAGGGTGGTGTCCTGACGGAGGTACCGTGGTTTACTTCGACAGCGGTGAATGATGATATTTTTGAGCCGACCGATAGTTCGATTGTGGACCTGTTGCTGCCGGTCACCGGGACCTATTACATCGAAGTCGATACATTCAAACGAGATCCTTCCAGTGCCTTGTTTGATGCTTCCAACCCCAGCAGTCCTCTGAATCTGTCGAACCCCAACAATCTGCTGCGTCCGGGCTATGAGGATCTGCTGAAACGCTTCCTTGATACTCGCGACGATACCGACATCGGCCAGTATCAGCTGGTGCTTTCCCGGTTCACGAAGTCGAATGAAGGTGACGGCACGGATACGATTCGCGGATATGGCGGTGTGGACCAGATCAATGCCGGAGCGGGGGATGACTATTCGCTGGTGGTGACGGTGGGGGGAGCGGGAACCTCGACCGAGGGGGCTGCCTTCAGTCGTTCGATCAGTGTGACTGACCGTGCGGCAACCAGTTGGTTGGGCAGCACGGTGAATTATGGTGACGGCAGTGGTAACCAGTCGTTGACGGTGGCGGCTGATGGGACGGCAACGCTGTCTCATACGTGGACGGACAACGGTACGTACACAGTGAGCGTAACGATCGTGGATGATATCGGGCAGTCGCAGACGGAGACCTTCAACGTGACGGTTTCCAACGTGAATCCGGTATTGTTGACGCTGACGGGCGAGTCGAATCCGATTGAAGGCACGACGCATACCTATGCGTTTACGGCCTCGGACATCGGAGCCGACACTTTCAGTCTGTTCAGTGTATCCGGTGGCAGTTTCGGGACGATCTCAGACTTTGCAGTGAACAGCACCACGGGAGCGGGCAGTTTCAAGGTGACGTTCGGGGCGGGTGCGAGTACGGTAATCAGTCTGACTCTGCAGGACGACGACGGAGGCGTGAGCAACCAGTTGACTCTGACTGCCACGATTCAGCTGCTGAATAATGCTCCGACGAATATCAGTCTGTCACCGGCATCGGTGTCGGAAAATGCAGCCAGCGGTACTGTGGTAGGAACTCTCAGCAGTGCGGACCCGGACGGTGATGCCGTCTTTACGTATTCTCTGGTAGCGGGTGCGGGGTCAACGGATAATGCCTTGTTCAGCATCAGTGGCGGTCAGTTGCGGACTGCGGCGATATTTGATTATGAGCAGTCGGCAACGCGGTCTGTTCGAATTCGAACGACGGATGCCGGTGGACTGAGTTTTGAGAAGGCATTCACGGTTGCGATCACGGATGTGCTGGATGAAACCGCGCCTGTCAGCACACTGGCGGCCCTCGCGGTGAATGCAACGACCGTGAATCTGACGATTACCGCCTCTGGCTCTGATCCTGGGGCGAATGCCAGCGGGGTGAAGGAGTTTGAGTTGTATTATTCGACGGGTTCCGGCTATTCGCTGTTTGCGACTGTGCCTGCAGCCAGTCCGTCTGCGGCGTTTACGGCACTGCCGAATCGTACATACTGGTTCCAAAGCCGTGCAGTGGACAATGCGGGTAACAGGGAGTCCAAGACGACCGCTGATACCTATACGATCATTGGTGATATCGTGCCGCCCAGCAGCGAAGTGTCATCACTGACGTGGAATGCCAGCGGGCAATTTGAGCTGCAGATTACTGGCAGTAAGCCCAGTGGCAGGATTCTGCAGTATTTCGATGTGTACATGACTGTGGATGGGGGCGTTGCGACGAAAGTGGATTCTGTCAGTGCGACGCAGACGGGCACGGGGCAGTACGCAGCGACGTCGAGAGTGCTTGGCCTCCTGGATGGCGTGCAGCATACTTACGGATTCTACACGCGGGCGGTTGATGGAACCGGAAATGTCGAGAGTGCTCCGGGTACACCGGACAAGACGGCGACGGTGACATTCAGTGATCCGGGACTCGCGGCCATGAGTATCCGCGTGCAGAACGGGATGAGTCAGAGATCGTATGTACGGTATCTGGATGTATTATTCAGTGGTGATCCGTCAGCGTTGTCCGCGGGACGCATCAAAGTAGAGCGTCTGCCGATCACGGCTGCCAGCATTACTGCAGTACCCTGGACGACAGTGACGGGCTACGGTGTAACGGCGTCAGCCGCCGACCGGCGATTACGACTTGACTTCGGCGCTACCGGACTGGGGGGCAGCAAGCAGGCGGGCGATGGTTTCTATCGAGTGAGTTATGATGGAAATGGAAACTCGGTGTTTGGCGAGGCCCAGGACGCGTCCTTTGAGTTCTTCCGGTTGTACGGGGATGCGAATGGCAATGGGAATGTGGCCACGGATGACCTGAATCTTGTGCTCAGCCAGATGGGTCAGTCGGGGGCTCAGTTAAATGGCGATCTTGATGGCAATGGAGTGGTGAACATAACCGATCGGCTGGCGACTACGCAGCGTGCGGGCCAAAAGCTCCGGGATTGGATGCTGCTGTTGCTGGATGGTTGAGTAGCCTGGGATGGTTGAGTATTCGCCAAAGACGGCAGAGTTCCTTCATTTTGTCTTTTTTTGGGAATTTCAGAGCTTGAGGTTAAGAAATCCGGCGGGGTAGAATTCGGGAGGTGGCCTTCCGAGAGAGGTCTCCGCTCCGGAGATTGTACTTTTGTGCGCAGGAAGAGGTTGCAGCATGTCGTCGTCTGATTCGGGTGTCAAAGCGGGTACCGATCGTCCGGGGGCTGCAGCAACCGCAGGGCTGCAGACGCTGGTTGCTGATTCGGTGTCACAGCCGGTGACGGATGCGGGTGCAACTCTGGTGGTTTCTGCCGAGGAGACTCTGCCGGGCCAGCCTGCAGTCCATCAGCATCCCGTTGCGGCCGCGGGTGTGACCGTTGTGGCTCAGTCCGGTGCGCCCGCGTCGGATTCCGGCCGGACCCTGCAGAAGACTCTGGTGGATCCGGTCCTGGCCGGGCAGCCGATCGTGTCTGATCCGCAGGCTACGCTTGTGCCACAGGTCGCCGGGGCCGTCGGAAATCCCGGTGACACGCTGGTTGGGGGCCCGCCAGAGCTTGAAGACTACATCGAGACTTTGAACGACGGTGGTACGCAGGGGGGCATGAAGGAGACCGGTGCCGCCGGTAAGGTGATCGGTGACTACGAAGTTCTGCAGGAACTGGGCCGGGGTGGCATGGGTGTCGTGTATAAGGCTCGCCACCGTGTTCTCAAACGCACAGTTGCGTTGAAAATGATCCTTGCCGGCACCCATAGCAGCGGGCCGGCACTGCAGCGATTTCTGGCGGAAGCCCGCGCTGTGGCGCATCTGCAGCATTCGGGCATCGTGCAGATCTTTGATATGGGGCAGCAGGATGGACTGCCGTGGTTTTCGCTGGAATTCGTGGATGGTTGTGATCTTCAGAAGCAGTTGGATGGAAAGCCCCGGGACGCTCGTTCTGCAGCGCTGATTGTGGAAACGGTCTGCCGTGCCATGCAGTATGCTCACGACAACGGAATTCTGCATCGGGACCTGAAGCCGGCCAACATTCTGATGGATTCTGCGGGCAATCCCAAGGTCACGGACTTCGGGCTGGCGAAGGAAGTGGACGGGGAGGCTTCAACAGCGACTCGGGACGGCACCATTATGGGCAGTCCCAGTTACATGCCCCCTGAGCAGGCTCGCGGACAGATCTCGGCGGTGACAGCCAAATCGGATCAATATTCGATGGGTGCTGTTCTGTATCAGATGCTGACAGCGCGTCCGCCATTTATTACCGATCGCCCGCTGGAAACGGTGATGCAGGTGATCAACAACGAACCTGTGGCTCCGCGGCAGTTGCAGCCGGGAATTCCGCTGGATCTGGAGACCATCTGCCTGAAAGCTTTGCAGAAGGATCCGGGAGGTCGTTACGAAAGCTGTGCGGCGATGGCCGACGATTTGCGTCGATATCTGAACGGCGAACCGATTCACGCGCGACCGATCAGTCGATTGCAGCGAGCGTGGCGGTGGTGTCGCCGCAATCCTCGCATTGCCGTGCCCTCGGGACTGGCTGGCCTGTTTATCTTCCTCACAGCTCTGATTTCCTCGTGGGCGTGGGTAGTGACGTCGGCTCAGGCCGTACAGATTGCTGACGAAAAGAAAAACGTCGAGCAGCAGCGGGATGAGGCTGGCCGTCAGCGGGACGAGGCAGAACGTCAGCGAGTGATCGCCAACCAGCAGAAGGCGAAGGCCGAGGAAAATGAGTTGCTGGCTCAGAGACAGGCGAATATGGCACTGGAGAACATTCAGTTTGTGCTGACACAGACAGATACGAAACTGAAGGAACAGCCGGGAATGAGCGAGGTACGCATCGCCATTCTGGATGCCGTTTCGAAGGAATGGGATAAACTGGACATTGAGATGACCGGTGGCGTGCGGGGTGAAGCGATCCCCACGCTGATGGCGTTGCGTCAGCAGATGGGTCTGGCCTACGTGGAACTGGACAAGCTGGCTCAGGCTGATCACGAGTTTCAGCGACTGTATGAGATGAGTGCCGAGAGGATTGCGCTCAAGGGACGCACTGATTCAGCACGCAGTAATCGGGCCAAAATCGGACTTGTCTGGACACCGGTGAAGAAACGGCTCACTGGTGACCCCGCAAGTGCATTAACGCTGCTGGATGAGTCTGAGAAACTGGCTCGTGAATGTCTGACGGATCCTCAGCCTCAGGATGGCAGTCCTGCGCAGGAAGATTTGCAGGAGCTGCTGTCGGCCGTGCTGCAGAACAAAGCGGTTGAATACCTGCATCAGGGGCAGTTGCTGGAAGCTGAGAAGTACTTTGCAGAGTCCCTGCAATTGATCGCCACTGTGCTGCAGTCGATTCGCTCAAAGCCGGATTTTGCCGGGCTCAGTGAGGATCAGAAAGATGGTCGAACGGCAGCGAGGCAGATCAGTCACGACAAATTGGCGCTCGGACTGGCTTATGTGCGACTGCGTCTGGGGCGGACCGAGGAGTCGTTGGTTTTGTATGATCAGGCGATTGCCGGTCGCCGTGAGATTTTTGAGCGTCGCAGTGCGATGCTGCCGCTGAAGCTGGAGCTGGCCGGGCACTTGGGGAATTATGGTCAGTCCCTGATGTGGCTGGGGCAGCTTGACAAGGCTGCTCCGATGATTCGCGAGTCACTGCAGTTGTTCGATGAGGTCCATGTGGCAGATCCGCAGAAGGCTGACTACAAGCGGCAGCTGTCATTGGCTTTGTACCGCATGGCAACACTGCGGGATCTGCAGGGCGAGTCGGCTGAGGCGACGAGCCTGCAGGAACGTTGTCGGGTGATGCGTCAGGAACTGGCTGATGCGTCGAATGACGAAAAGAACCGGATTAACCTGATGCTGATCAATGCCCGCTGCGGTCTGGCAGAGCCGGCTCGCCGACTGATTGATGAGCTGGGGGCACTCCCTGCGAAGAATGGCGAACTGCAGCTTGAACGGGCGCGAGCATTGACTCAGCTGTCTGTTCGAGCTGCTGAAGCGGATCGTGCGGGGTTGATTGAGCAGGCTCTGACGGCGTTGGAGCGAGCTGTCAGCGAAGGCTATGGGGATGGGTTTCGAGTGCAGTCTGAGCCGGATTTGCTTCCGCTGCGGAACGAAGCTCGTTTTTCGCAGGTTCTGGCCGGGTTGGCTGGAAAACCTTGACTCAGATCCATAGGCTGTGCTTCCAGGTGGCTGGCCAGTCTGAATGTATCGATTGTGGCGACCGGGGCAGCAGTGTTCTGTTTGTCAGTGTTTCTGGTGAGTAAAAACACTGGCCGAATGGTCAATCCAGGGCAGGATTGCCAATTCTGGAACGGAATATTGGACGTGCAGCGATTTTGGGGACGGGGACTGCGGATGTCGGCGACGAACACAGGACATTCGATGGTGCGACTGTTTGCCACAGTGGCAATGCTGCTGTGCTCGCAGTGTCATGCTGATCTGATCATTCAGGTTCAGGACGCTCAGTTGGCATATGGTTCGGAAGGGTTTATCGATATCCTGATTTCCTCAACAGGTACGGATAATCTACTCGGCTTTTCTGCTGTCGTTCAGAGTTCCACCGCAGATAATCTCCATGGTGGCATAAGATTTGTCAGTCCCGTTATCGATGCCTCAACGATCACGGCCGCAGGGGGATATGTTTTCCTTGGTGATTCGTCCTTGTACGACGTCGCGACACCTTCCGGATTTCCCTCCACAGAGGTCACTGTCAGCGATTCTACCGCCTCATCAACTGATGTTGCGTTGGGTTCAACTTTCAAGCTGCTGACAAGGCTGAAAATTTCTCACCATAACGGTGTTTCTGCTGGGGTCGGAGACACCTTCGAAATTGATTTTCTTGACTCTTCTCCCGTTACGTCATTCTTTGACGCTGCTGGCAACACACTGTCGATTGATGTCAGCAACCTCAGCACCCGCCTTACCGGCACGGTCACTATCGTGACACCTGAACCCTCGACCGTGGGTCTGCTGCTTGTCGGGGTTGTGGGCATAGCCGGACTGCGGCTTCGTCGGAGTCGCCTGTTATCAACCGTCGCACAGCGATCGGCTGCCTGAAATTGTATGAATGATCGCGATGCGCGGGGCCTCGTGGATTCGTACTACCCACGCATTCGCGCGTTGGTCAGTGAGTTTCTGCCTGACGTTCAGGTCATGCCGAACGGTCAGTTTTGCGAAAAATCCCGATTAGTTTCGCAGGCTGGGAAACGGATGAACCGTGGCTGTCTGATGCCTCCAGGGCTCACGCATTCAGCGGGACGGAGGCGTTTTTCAGACTCGCACGTACTGCCTGCCGATGTCAGGTTCGTGGGTGGGCCACGTTCGCTCTATGCAGACGGGTGCTTGTTTAGCGCATTCCGAACAGCGCTGCTGATCGACAGAAGTTGGTAGTTCAGCGCGCAATAAAAGACAGCGCGGCAAGGTCCCCTCAAAGCTCCTAGCTTTCCTCACCGCGCTGTCAGTTTTTGTTGGAGATGTCTGGTTGTGTCCGCAGCTTTTAAGCTCCGGAATTTGCCTGACTCCAAGAACATAGGTCAGGGCATCCCCTCGTCAAAATTATTTTGGGGGGATTTCGTGCTTTGAGGGAAATGGCTCAGGTCGCAGGTTTGGGTCGATTGTCCCGTGGTTCAGGCTGGTGTGACAGTCCGGTTGCAGCGACTGGGTAAGCAGGGCTCGCTCTGGCTGCTCTGTCGATTATGGCGTCAGACCATGCCCGGGGCGTCAGCATCCGCACGACAGGTACAGTCCATGCCTGCAGTTGCATCAGGTTGCCGTCCGATTGTCACAGGAGATCTCGTGCCGTCAGGTTCTCAGGGGTTGTCGAGGCGGAAGATGCAACGGAATGCTGCAACGGATGCGTTTTTGAATGGTCTGGCCGAACGGTTGCTGGCCGTGACTGCCGACACCGGTGCCCCCGCTGCGGCTCCCCTGCCCTGTACCGAGACCGTGATCGGGCTGACGCGGGATCTGCAGGACGTGCTGTTCCCGGGCATCCGTCGACGCCTTTCCGGCACCCCAGTACGGACTGCCGCATCCTGCACAACCGCGCTGGCAGCAATCGCCGGCCGGCTCGGTCAGCAGATTGTTCTGGCGCTGCAGCACGTGCACCACGCGACTCTCCGACTCCATTACGAGCCCTCGAGGCTGCAGCAGGAAGCAGCACAACTGGTGCAGCAGTTCCTGCAGCGACTTCCGCAGCTGCATTCGCTGCTGATGTCCGATGTGCAGGCTGCCTTTGAGAAGGACCCGGCCGCAAAGACGCGGGATGAAATTGTGCTGTGTTATCCGGGGATTCAGGCGATCAGCGTGTATCGGCTGGCGCATGAGCTGCTGGTTCTTGGGGTTCCGTACCTGCCGCGAATGATGACGGAGTGGGCGCATCGGGAAACCGGTATCGACATTCATCCGGGGGCTGAAATTGGCGCGGCTTTTTTCATCGATCACGGGACAGGAGTGGTGATCGGGGAAACCTGTCGCATTGGCGAGGGAGTGACGCTGTATCAGGGTGTGACCCTCGGTGCGTGGTCGTTTCCTCGCGATGAGGATGGCCAGTTGATTCGGGGGGCGCGACGTCATCCGACACTGGAGGACCGTGTGACGGTGTACAGCAACGCCACGATCCTTGGCGGGACAACAGTGGTCGGAGCCGGATCGCAGATTGGTTCCAGTGTGTCTTTGAACCGCAGTGTGCCCCCGAATACGATCGTGACGATCGAGCGTCCTTCACTGAAGTTTCGTGAAGCAGCCTGAAGTTGCGTGTTACTGTCTGGCGAGCCGTGTGGCGGTAGCCCACGGGTGTTGTGGTTTTGCTGTTCACGAACTGGTGCTCGTTGGTCGTAGCATGGGCTTCAGCCCGTGTCGTCACACAAAAATTGGGTGTCTGCGATGCCTTTCCGCCACTGCATCCCGCGGAATTCAGACTTTTCGGCCTGCAAATTGAAACCGCTCCAATCCGCCAATGGTGATCGACGAATGCATTGGCTGTGAATTCAGGAACAGATTTGTGCCCGCTGACCCGAGTCCATCGGGTGATCGCGAGGCTAAGTTGTGTCTGGCCGTTGGCCAACTTCGGGGCGGGGCGCGGCATGGTCCCGTGAGCCATCACCGCAGCAAAAGGGGGCATTTCCAGGGTTGCGCCCCTGAAATACCGGAAAACAGCCCTTCAGGCCTGAGCCGCAAGCACACGCACGGCACAAACCAAGCACACGCCGCAACGGCCCCCCAAAGGCCTGAAGGGCCGATCTCAGCAAAGCCAGGTGCGTCAGCACCTGGTCACGGCACCCCCCAAACACCCCACCAGGCCTGAAGGGCCGGTTTCAGCAGAGCCAGGTGCGTAAGCACCTGGAACGCCGTGCATGACCACGCAACCACACTCGCTTTGAAATCGGCCCTTCAGGCCTGAAAACGAATTTTGGGGGGTGCCCCAGACCCAGGGCTGCGCCCTGGGCTACCGGAAAACGGCCCTTCAGGCCTGAATCGCAAACAGACGCACGGCACAAACCAAACACACGCCGCAACGGCCTCCACGCCCGACGGGTTTCGTGGGTAATGACAAGGCTTCAGCCCGTGTCGCCCCCCCCCCACAGGCGAGCCGTAAGCGGAAGCTGACGGGTGCTGTTCCAACTTACTATCACCAAACTCGTTCTCGGTGGTCCCCCTTGGACAATGAGGCTCCTGCCGAGCCGAAGGGCTGCTGCTGCACAGGCATTCGGTTCGGCAGCAACTGGCGGCGCCCGTGAAACTCTTTCACGCTCCTGCCTGCTCTGTTTCGCCGTCGGCACGAAACAAGGCTTCCGGTAAAAACCCACGGATTCCCCTTGACTCAGGCTACCCAGACCACCCAAATTACCATCCTGTTGACCAAAAGCCACAAACGTAGCACCGTCGCAACGTCTGTGGCAAAAGTCCCTCCAGCAGGATGGTTCACATGGTGCCAAATCGCCTCAGTGGGTGGTTTTCTTTTGCAGGTTTCCGTGCTTCACTGCTGTTGTCTGCGGCTGTCGTCTTCGGCAGCGTGTGCACTGCGTCTGCTGATGAAAAACCGCGACCGTCCGGCAGCAAATCAGCAGTGAAAACGCCGGCCAAAACGCCGGCCAAAACCACGAAACCGTCCGCCAAAGTTCCGGCATCCGACCTGCAGATCATTCCGGCGGCCAAGGTTCCCCTCGGTGGCTTTCCATCCCCTGCCGCTGCGAAAACTTCGGTGAAGACCGCAGCGGCTACCGACACCGTGCTCCGGGCCAAAGAAGCTGCGGCCAGTTACCAGCAGATTTATCGTTCGATCCCGTTCAACCGTGCGTTGTACAACGTCAATCCCAATTACCGTCACGACGCCACGATGGAATTGCTGACCGGCAGTGCTCGGACTCAGACGATCAACCTGCAGGGCCAATCACAGACTGACCGCGACGTCAGTCTTTCACCCTGACCGAACCAGCCTGCGTATCATTTCCGACGATTCGGCATGATGCATCTCGGACAACCCGTCTCCAGTGTGTCTCCCCGCCGTATCTGACGCCGCGCGGCTCGGCAGAAGCCTCGCCCTGCCAACCGGGGGGACTTTGCGATTACTGATCACTGAACACTGAGCACTGAAAACTGACGTCCGGCTCGGCAGGAGCCTCGCCCTCCCAAGGTGGTTGAATCCCGCGGCTCGGCAGGAGCCTCGCCCTCCCGAGGTGGTTGAATCCTGCGGCTCGGCAGGAGCCTCGCCGTCCCAAGGTGGTTAAATCC
>Ga0255095_1001164_pt1 | contig 10982 bp, 4 predicted proteins | sample Colum_Law_RepC_8_2_FD_188435 | JGI IMG/M metagenome (GOLD analysis project Ga0255095, IMG submission 188435) | Freshwater microbial communities from Columbia River, Oregon, United States - Colum_Law_RepC_8d | ecosystem: Environmental > Aquatic > Freshwater > River | place: USA: Oregon | collected...
TCACCCAGGGCCTCGAACAGCCGAAGCGATACAAGGTTCTTCGATTGGGTGAGTGCATACTTCAAACGTATAGGCCCCATGAAGTCGCCCCCAAAATTCTCTGGTCGATAGTCGGATCGAGCCAGCGGCGCATCGTTGATCAGCGTGGCGGCGGTGTAGCCGTTTTCCAGAGCAGCGCTGTACAGAAATGGTTTGAAGTTGGAGCCGGGCTGGCGCTTGGCCTGCGTAATGCGGTTGAACGAATTGGCGTTGAAATCGTAGCCGCCCGCCAACGCCAGAATGGCGCCGTTGTTCGGGTCCAACGACACTAACCCGCCGTTGACCGCGGGTACCTGCCCCAGCATCCATTTGCCGTTAGCGTCTTGTGTTATGCGAATAAGATCGCCGACTACTGCAACTTCACGCGCGTTGCGCGGGGAAGCTCCCCATGCATTGACGTTGATGAATGGCTTGGCCCAACGAATACCATCCCAATCCAGCAGAATTTCCTGGCCGTCGCTGCGCAGCGCCGTGATGCTCTGGTCATCAACATTGGTCACAAAGGCTGGATGCTGGTCTGCCACTATGGGGGTTTGAGCAAGGATGTTGACCCAGGCAGTGGTAGTGCCGTCTGCCGACGGGTTGTAATGGTTTTCGCGGCCACGATAGCCATGGGTTCTGTCATAGCGCTCGAGTCCCTGTTCCAGCGCTTTGTCTGCAGCAGCCTGCATTTGGCTGTCTACCGTTGTGTAGACCTCGTAGCCGTCCGTAAGGGCCACTTCGCCGTAGCGGGCTACCATGTCGAGACGTACCATTTCAGCGATATAAGGTGCGGCCAGATCGGGTTGGCGGCCGTAACGGCGGGCAGTTTCCGGGCTTGTCAATGCGATGTCGTACTCACCCTCATTTATCATGCCTTGGTCAAGCATGCGACGCAGCACGCGGCCGCGTTCTTCCAAGGCTCGCTGTGGTGATTGCAAAGGATTGTAAGCATTCGGGCGAGGCATGATGCCGATCAGCGTCGCTATTTCTGCCAGACTCAGGTCGTTGACGTCCTTGTCATAGTACTGACGTGCAGCCGCTGCAATACCGTAGGCCGAAATACCGAAGAACGTACGATTGAGATAGAGCTCGAGAATCTCCTCTTTCGACAGCTCGTTCTCCATTTTGATGGCAAGCAGGATTTCCTTGAATTTACGGGAGTATGGCGCCTCTCCTTCGAAGAAAAAGTTCTTCGTCACCTGCATAGTGATAGTGCTGCCGCCACCCCAGTCGTTGCCGGTGACTATGCCCACCACCGAGCGCAGCAGCCCGAACAGGTCGACACCGTGGTGTTCATAAAAGCGTTTGTCCTCACTGGACACCAGCGCATTGACTACTTGTAGTGGAATGGCGTCGTAGGACACCGGGTTGCTGCGCCGGCTGCCGAATTCAGCCAGCAATTTGCCGTCCCGGGAAAAGATGCGCAGCGGGTTTTCAAGTCGGATGTTGGTATAGGACTGCTTATCAGGCAGCTTGGGTGACAGGTAGAGAAAGCCGCTCGACACCAGCATGGCAGAACCCGCCATCCCGGCCAGCGCCCACCAGGACATGAATTTAAGCAATTGCTTGATGCGGGGAGCCTTCATGAGGGGGAAAAGCAAGGCGACTTTTGTGATGGACGAGGTGGTGATTGTAACTGTTTGGCTTTTACTATGGCCATGCAGGGCTGCTGTTGGGTGAGGCAAGGTACCTGCGGCCACGTTACTGCTGGCGAGATCTATCGGTTACAACAGCATGTAGTGGGATTTTTGATGAATACCACAAGATGCTGTATCCCCTTCCATGGATGTGTGACTTGAGCTGGCAAAAATTAAAGTAGTTTGTAGGGAGTGCGTCTAATTGGTTGAAATCAATAGCTAAATTCGATACCGTGAGATTGGGTTGCCTGCCCTTTATTGTCTGGCGTCAAAGCTATTTGCGTGTAATTTAACCCGGGAACGGGAGGATCAGGGCTTTGCTCAGTCTGTTTAACAAGAAGTCAAAGAACCTGCTGGGCATCGACATCAGTTCGAGCTCAATCAAGTTGCTTGAGCTGAGCAAACAGGGCGACAAGTACCGGGTTGAGCGCTATGCCACTCGTCCATTGCCGCCGGGTGCTGTTGTCGAAAAGAACATTGCCAACATCACATCCGGTGTGCAGATTCCCTATCAGTCACAAGCTGGTGGCACTGCCGGCGGTACCACTACCCAATTTGTGACAGCAGCATTGTCACTGCAGGTTACCCCGCAAGTGACACCTGACAGTCGCATTATCATGGAGCTGGAAATTCATCAGGATTCGGTAGTGCCTGGCTCAGGTGCTGTGCCTGCAATCGCCACCAATTCGGTAACCACGCGTGTACTGGTGAACAATGGCGATACTGTCGTTTTGGGCGGAGTATTCAGGGAAGAGGTGACAACTTCGGTAACAAAAACTCCGATTCTGGGTGATCTGCCTTACATCGGAAATGCATTCAAGCGGACAGAAGACTCCAGATCCAAGACGGAACTTCTGATCTTCATCACTCCTTCAGTAATCAATGAGTTGCTGTAGGGTCCATTAACAAGATGGTCGGTACGGACCTGCGGGGCCGGCACCAGATCAATCGCAGTTTTGCAACATGGCATCCAAACTGAACAATATTTTCCTCGTTGGGCCGATGGGCGCGGGCAAAACCACTATTGGTCGCCTCTTGGCCGAAGAGCTGCACAAGGAGTTCTTTGACTCGGACCAGGTCATCGAAGAACGTGCCGGCGCCAACATATCGTGGATTTTCGATGTGGAAGGTGAGAGCGGCTTCCGTGTGCGTGAACGCAACGTGATCCAGGAGCTCTGTGGTTACGAGAATATTGTGCTGGCGACGGGTGGTGGAGCCGTATTGGCAGAGCAGAACCGCAAGAATCTGCGCAAGGGCGGTGTTGTCGTGTACCTGATGGCCACGGTAGGTCAGCAGGTGGAACGCACCCGACGTGATCAAAAACGTCCCCTATTGCAGAACGTCGACGATCCACGCGCACAGTTGTTGTCGCTGATGGAATCCCGCGAGCCACTGTATAGAGAGGTGGCCGATCACATGGTGATGACCAGTCGTCGCAGCCCCAAGGCGGTGTGCAATGAAATCCTGCAGATGCTGCGGGAGTCGGAGAGTGTGGGGGCCAATTGGAATCGCTGATTGTCGAGCTCGGGGACCGAAGTTATCCCATCCACATCGGCGCTGACCTGCTGCAACAGGGCACTCTGCTTGACCCCCATCTGAAAAGCGATCAGGTCTGTATTGTCACCAACGAAACGGTCGCGCCTCTTTATTTGGCGAAGGTAGAAGCCGCTCTCGGTACTCGCAAGATTGCGAGTGTCATCCTGCCGGACGGTGAGCAATACAAGACGCTGGATACGGTTGCCGTCATTTATGACAAATTGCTTGATCTCAATTTTTCACGCTCGGCGACCCTGATTGCACTTGGCGGCGGCGTCATAGGCGACATGACAGGCTTTGCTGCTGCCACTTATCAGCGAGGTGTGCGTTTCATCCAGATACCTACTACATTGCTGTCGCAGGTGGACTCTTCCGTAGGCGGCAAGACCGGGGTCAACCGCCCACTCGGCAAGAACATGGTGGGTGCGTTTTACCAGCCACAATGTGTTTTGATCGATACGGCTACCCTCGATACCTTGCCCGAACGTGAACTCTTGGCCGGACTGGCTGAAGTCATCAAGTACGGGTTCATCAACAACCCGGATTTCCTGCAGTGGATTGAGGCTAATCTGCCCAAATTGCTGGCAAGGGACACGGTTGCTCTTACCCACAGCATACTGGTGAGCTGCCGGGAAAAGGCAGCGATTGTGGCGGCGGATGAAACCGAAACCGGTCTGCGTGCCATCCTGAACCTCGGCCATACCTTCGGTCATGCCATAGAAACGGCGATGGGTTATGGCGAATGGCTACATGGCGAGGCGGTGGCTACCGGTATGGTGATGGCTGCCGATTTGTCGTGGCGGCTTGGCATGTTGAGTCAGGCGGATGCCATCCGGGCCAGGCAATTGTTGCAGCAAGCTGGTTTGCCGGTAACACCTCCGGCCATAACCAAAGAAGAATTCGTACGACTCATGTCAAAGGACAAGAAGGCGGAGCAGGGCAAAATCCGCTTTGTCTTGCTGGAAGCATTGGGCAAGGCTGTGATCAAGGGCGGTGTGAGTCCTGCGGCGCTGAATGCAACCTTGGCGGCAGGCAATGCCTTGACGCAGCGATAACAGTTGGATTTGCACTTTATGTGCACAAATCATCTGTGCGACACTTGCAGCTGGCAGTTGCATGGACATCAGGAAGATCATCCATGAAGTTGCCATCAGGAGCTCGGGGGAACTGTCCGGGTCATACGTGACAAGGTGTGAAACACACCCGCAATGCTTGCCGGAATAAAGCGGTGGGCGCAGTCGCAGTATTACCGACTGGGAAAAGGACAGAAACAGCTGGATCTTCCAGTTGGACACGCTTGTATCAAAGGCCTTGCAGACAATGCGGCCTACCGAAGTCGTCACGACTCATGATGCAGGGATGATGTTTGACGGATGGATCTGGAAAAGATCGGGGGCTCTGCCTTTCAAGCAAGCGGGGTCCCAACATCAAGGGATGATCAAGTCAATTTTGTTGCCGGTAGCGGTAATGATGTTGTCGCATGGATCATTTCCAATCCAACAAGAAAGGGGAACAACTATGAAAAACTCTGCGTTTGGCGGACCCGTGCAGCGCAAGCTTGCGTGGTCCATAGCTGCAGTAATCACGTTGGGCACCAGTGCATTCACTACTGCCCAAGCGGCCGAAAGTGATGAGGCCGCTGAAGCCCAGCTCGAAGAAGTCACAGTGACCGGCACAAGAATCCGTCGCGATGACTTCAGCAATCCTCAACCGACTACCGTAGTTGGCAGTGAAATGCTTGAAAACCTGGGCATCGTAAACCTGGGTGATGCGATGGCCAGCCTGCCGTCAAACGTCGGTAACAACACACCGACTGCCAACCCGGGTGGCAACTTCTTCAACGGTGCCAACATCGCCAACCTGCGCGGTCTGAACCCGTTCTTTGGTTCCCGCACACTGACTCTGGTCGATTCCCGCCGCCACGTTCCCACCAACCAGGGTGACGGCGTTGACCTTAACTTCATCCCATCGATCCTGATTGATCGCATGGAAGTCGTAACTGGTGGCGCGTCAGCTTCCTACGGTTCCGGTGCCATCGGTGGTGTAACCAACATCCTGCTGGACCGCGACCTCGAAGGCGGCAAGGTGCAAGTCGACTTTGGTACCACGGCTGAAAGCGATGGTGACGACGTTCACTACGCTGCTGCCTGGGGCACTGGCATTGGCGACAGCAGCCATCTTGTTCTTGGTTTTGAAGCCCAGGACATGGACGGCATCGACAGCTGCGCACGAGCGCGCGACTGGTGTGCCAAGGCTGTTGGTATCTCCACCAATGGTGCGTTTGCGACCAATAATGATCCGAACTTTGTTGTTGTATCCGGCCAAACCACTACCAGCATGACCCAGGCTGGCATGTTCCCGCTGTTGAATCAGCAGTTCGCTGCCAATGGCACGGCGCTGTCTGCCTACAAGCCCGCGGATGTATATAACCGTGGTGGCGATGGTCGTCACGTCTACGAATACTCGACGCTGCGTTCAAACGTTGATCGCCAGGTGTTCTACGGTAGTTTCACGCATGACTTCAGCGACAGTCTGCATATGTTTGCAGAAGCTTCGGTTGGTAGCGTAGAGACTTACACTCCCCAGGGCTCGCTCGACCTGAACTTCGGCCTGATCGCCGGGGATAACTACTACCTCAACAAGCTGCCGGTCAATCCGTGTGCCACATTCCCGGGTCCCTGCTTTTTCAACAAGGATTTCGATGCCCAATTGAACACGGCAAACGAAACCGGTACTGATTTGCAGCGCTACTCATTCGGTTTCAACGGCGACATCGGTGATACATCCTGGACTTGGGATGCCTACTACCAATACGGCGAATCCGACCGCGACCAGAACGTTCTCGACAACCGTCGTGCCCGCGCTTTTGACTTCGCTATCGATGTGGTGCCGTCAATTCCCGGCAATTACAACAGCACACCAGTGTGCCGTGTAACCCGTGATGGCATGCAGCCCGGCTCGTTGGTCAACCCGCGTATTGCAGAGGGATGTAAACCACTCAATATCTTTGGTACTGGTGCGCTTGATCCTGCAGGCAAGGCCTATGCAGTAGGCCAGCTGCTGGAAAATACCGTGGTAGAGCAGGACATTGTGGAAGTGGTCACTTCGGGTGAACTGTTCCAAGGCTTCGGTGCCGGTCCGGTGCGCGCTGCAGTTGGTGGTTCCTGGCGCAATGAGTCGATCGCGAACATCGCTGATACCAGTCAGCCGGCGCATTTCCGCAACGACTACCTGATCCAGTACGGCGAATCCTTCAGTGGCGAAGTCGATGTGTGGGAATACTTTGCCGAATTGGACGTGCCGGTAACCGAAAGCTTTGGTGTGGTGGGTGCGATACGCCGCTCCGATTACACCAACACTGGTGGCATTGGTGCAGGTCCGGCTGCTGGCAAGGACTTCGATTATGGCATCACTACCTGGAAGCTGAGTGGCAACTGGGATGTCAACGAGTGGCTGACGCTGCGTGGGTCGCAATCGCGTGATATCCGCGCACCGAACTTCCGCGAGTTGTACTACGGTCAGGACATTCCGTCCGGTCCGCTGTTCGGCTATTGCACCAACCCATGGACCGGCGTTGTGAACCAGGGTTTCTTCACCCTCACTGGCGACCCTTGCAAGTACGAACTCCGCGGTGGCTACCAGAGCCTGAAGCCAGAACAGGCTGATACCACCACGCTGGGCTTTATGCTGCAGCCGCAAGACATGAATATCCGCTTTGCTGCTGACTACTACAGGATCAAGATCGAAGATGCGATCACTCCTGCCAACGTCCAGCTGACCATTGATGGCTGCTTCGCGGGCAATCAGTCCTACTGCGCACAGATGCAGGGCACCAGGAATGCTGCTGGTGGATTCAGTGACATTACCGTTGTATCTCCAGAGGCTCGCAACTTCCGTGGCTATACCTCACGCGGTGTTGACCTGACTGCTGATTGGTCGGACGAGTTCAGCTTTGGTTTGTTGAACAGCCGCGTGATTGCTTCGCGTGTGCTGGAGCAGTTGATCCAGCCGAACGAAGCTACCCCAAGCCTGGTACGCGACATTGCTGGTGTGGTGGGTTCCACCAACGGCTTCCTGGCAGACTGGTCTTCGGCTCCGGGTTGGACAGCGCAGTGGATCACTACGCTGGTATCCGGACCGCTCACCGTCTCCACACAGGCGCGTTGGGTGAAAGAAGGCAAGGTCTTCGCTGATCGCTTTGGTCCGCAGGACACTGGCTACAACAGCAAACTGGTCAACAGCATTTCCGACAACGGGTTGCCAAACTATGTCGTTTGGACCTTGAGCGGTTCCTACGATTTCGCTATCGGGGAGACCAATCTGAACGTGTTCGGCACCGTTAACAACCTGTTCGACAAGGATCCACCGTTGTCCGGTGTGGGCGTGGGCGGCACCAGCTCTGTGTTCTATGACACGCTGGGTCGCAGCTACCGAATAGGGTTGCGCGCAACCTTCTGATCGGAAAAGCAGGACTGCACTAAAAAAAGCCACTCCTTGCGGAGTGGCTTTTTGCATTCCAGGAACCTCCAAACTAGGGCAACATGGTTGCCACAATTTTGGGGGGTGGTGTACTATCACCGGCCCCTTTGCGCCAGAGACAGATTATGAAAACGGGTCTGTATCACCCAGACGAATTCCGGGATAACTGTGGTTTCGGTCTGGTTGCCAATATCGAAGGTAAACCCAGCCACGAGCTGCTGCAGTCGGCAATCAGTTCGCTGACCTGCATGACCCATCGCGGCGGCATTGCCGCTGATGGTGTGACCGGTGACGGTTGCGGCTTGTTGATGCAGAAGCCCGACACCTTCCTGCGCAAAATGGCCCAGGAACTGTTCGGCAAAAAGCTGGCGGCGCACTACGGCATCGGCATGATCTTCCTCAGCCAGGACGACAGCAAAGCCGCCCATGCGCGCAGCGTGCTGGAAACCGAACTGGTCGCTCAAGGCCTCAAGATCGCCGGCTGGCGTGTGGTGCCAACAAATCCAGCCATCTGTGGCCGCATGGCACGGGAAAGCCTGCCGAAGATCGAGCAGTTATTTGTCGATGCTCCAGCTGTCGAGAAAAAAGATCTGGCAATAAAGCTGTTTGTTGCCCGCCGCAAGGCTGAAAAGCAGCTCGAAAGCGACAAGGACTTCTACGTTTCCAGCCTGTCCCATTCAGTGCTGTCGTACAAAGGTCTGGTGATGCCGGCCGACTTGCCGGCGTTCTATCTTGATTTGAACAACCCTGAGCTGGCAGTGGCAATGTGCACCTTCCACCAGCGCTTCTCGACCAACACATTGCCGAGATGGCCACTCGCGCAGCCATTTCGCATGCTGGCGCACAACGGCGAGATCAACACGATCCAGGGCAACCGCAGCTGGGCGAAAGCCCGCACCAGCAAACTGCGTTCACGGTTGATTCCGAACATCGAAGAGATTGCTCCGGTCGTCAATACCACCGGCTCCGACTCGTCGTCGATGGACAACATGCTGGAGTTGCTCGTCACCAGTGGCATGGATCTGTATCAAGCCATCCGCCTGATCATGCCGCCGAGCTGGCAGAACATGGAAGACATGGACGCCGAGCTGCGCAGCTTCTACACCTACAACTCGCTGCATATGGAAGCATGGGACGGCCCTGCCGGTGTCGTAATGACCGATGGCCGCTATGCCGTGTGCGTGCTCGACAAGAACGGATTGCGTCCGTCCCGCTGGGTACTGACCCGCAACGGCTGGCTGACGGCTGCATCCGAAATCGGCGTCAACGCCTACAAGCCGGAAGACGTAGTTGCCAAAGGCCGTGTCGGCCCCGGCCAGATACTCGTAGTCGATACCGAAGCCGGCAAGATCCTGCACTCGGACGATGTCGCCAACTATCTGAAAGTGCGGCAGCCCTACGCCAAGTGGATCAAGGAAAACGCCTATTTCGTCGAATCAACCCTGGCCGAGCATGTGCCCGCGCTGAAACCGATGTCGATGGACGAGTGTGAAATCCACATGAAGATGTTCCAGGTCAGCTTCGAAGAAACCGAACAGGTTCTGCGTCCGCTGGCCGAGCAATCGGCTGAAGGCACCGGCTCGATGGGTGACGATACGCCGATCGCAGTGTTGTCGCGTCACGTGCGTCCGCTTTACGACTACTTCCGCCAGGTGTTCGCACAGGTTACCAACCCGCCGATCGACAGCCTGCGCGAAAGCAACGTGATGTCGCTGGAAACCCGCATGGGTCGCGAGCTGAACATTTTCGAAGAGACTGCTGAACATGCCGACAGGTTGATTCTGCATTCACCGCTGCTGTCGCCCGACAAGTTCTGGAATCTCAAGCATCTGCAGCGCCCCGGTTATGAAGTCGCAGAAATAAGCCTGAATTACGCTCCTGTTATCGGACTCGAACAAGCGGTGAAGAATGCCAAGGCTGCAGCCGAAGCCGCTGCACGTGACGGCAAGATGTTGCTGTTCATTTCCGAACGCATGCCGCCGCAAGGCCAGCTGGTCGTTCCGGCGCTACTGGCCACTGCTGCCATCCATCACCATTTGAGCGATATCGGCCTGCGTTGCGACACCAACCTCATCGTTGAAACCGGCAGCGCGCGCGATCCGCACCAGATTGCCTGTTTGATCGGCTATGGTGCCACCGCGGTGTACCCTTACCTCGCCTATGACGTGATCGAACGCATGATCAACACCAACATGCTGCACATGGGTTCGCTGGAAGCACAGAAGAACTATCGCAAAGGCATCAACAAGGGCCTGATGAAAATCATGTCCAAGATGGGCATCAGTACCATCAGCTCCTACCGTGGTGCGCAATTGTTTGAGATCGTTGGTCTCGGCGACGACATCACCGGTGTCTGCTTCCCGGATGCTATCAGTCGTGTCAAAGGGGCATCGTTTGTGCATCTGCAGCACGATGCAGAGAAACTGGTACACGACGCCTGGTTGCCGCGCAAGAAAATCACCCAGGGCGGTTTGCTGAAATACATGCACGGTGGTGAATACCACATGATCAATCCTGACGTGGTGACCACTGTGCAGGACGCTGTTCGCAGCGGCAATTTTGACGACTACCGCAAGTTTGCACAGATCGTCGACAACCGTCCGATTTCGGCGATCCGCGATATGTTCGGCCTGCGTGAAGACGTGCAAGCCATCCCGCTTGATCAGGTCGAGCCAATCGACACCATTCTCAAGCGGTTTGATTCGGCTGGCATGTCGCTCGGTGCACTGTCGCCTGAAGCACACGAAGCACTGGCGCAAGGCATGAACCGCCTCGGTGGTCGCTCCAACTCGGGTGAAGGTGGTGAAGATCCGGCACGTTACGGCACCGACAAATCGTCCAAGATCAAGCAAGTGGCTTCGGGCCGTTTCGGTGTCACCCCGCACTATCTGGTGAATGCCGAAGTGTTGCAGATCAAAATTGCCCAGGGCGCCAAGCCAGGCGAAGGTGGTCAGTTGCCCGGCAGCAAGGTGAATGCGCTGATTGCACGACTGCGCTACTCGGTGCCGGGAGTCACGCTTATCTCACCACCACCGCACCACGACATTTACTCGATCGAAGATCTCGCACAGCTGATCTTCGACCTCAAACAGGTAAATCCGCAGGCCATGGTGTCAGTGAAACTGGTATCGGGTCCGGGTGTTGGCACCATCGCTGCCGGTGTTGCCAAAGCCTACGCCGACCTGATCACGATCTCCGGCCACGACGGTGGTACCGGCGCCAGCCCGCTGTCGTCGATTCGTTACGCCGGCACGCCGTGGGAACTCGGCCTGTCGGAAGTTCAGCAGGCGCTGCGTTCGAATGATCTGC
>Ga0255095_1001165_pt1 | contig 10976 bp, 12 predicted proteins | sample Colum_Law_RepC_8_2_FD_188435 | JGI IMG/M metagenome (GOLD analysis project Ga0255095, IMG submission 188435) | Freshwater microbial communities from Columbia River, Oregon, United States - Colum_Law_RepC_8d | ecosystem: Environmental > Aquatic > Freshwater > River | place: USA: Oregon...
AGGCGTGGAGCAGGCGGGGATGACCTGTTGCAATCCGCAACGGGGACAAGTGAAGGACTGGCCGGAGAGCGATTCATCCACAGCGATCCGCTGACGGCATTCAGGTGAAGCACAATGGAATTTAATCTCCATTTTGTCAGTGAGCTACAACCACCCCCCGGTGGACGAGGTGGCACTTCGGCGCAAGATCAACAACAGCGTCGCCCCCGTGAACATGAAGAGGCAACAGCCAAGCAGGACGAGAGACATTGCCCGTGGTGCAAGCGGAACCCACTCCGTGAAGTTCCCGAGGCAGCTGCATGGCTGAGGAGCTTTCATCCAAATCAGCGCCCCATGGTAGGCCAGAAAATTCGCACCGCAGTAGGCCGTCAGCAGCAGCCTCAGGGATGTTTGATTGCTGAGGGTTAGAAAAGCCGCCATTGACAATTCACAAACCGCCAAGACCAGCAGTAAGGTGCGGACTTTGATGCCCAGCACAGGGTCGCTAGTTTCCAAGAAGTGAGCTGGACTTCGGAATGCCATGAACTTCGCCATTCCTGCTACGAGCAAAATGTAGGCAGTGAACTGCAACACTACCGATGAAAAGCGGTCATACTTTTCCCTGCTTGAAGCTGGAGAAGATCCCGGAACCATAGGGTCTGTAGATGGCATTTCCATCGAAAGCGGTGGCAACTCGAACCATCAATCTCCTGCCTTGATCGTCCACATGCCCTTGTGGCCTCCAATCGCCTCCCCTGCCTTGCCGGTCTTGCCAACTGTTTGGGCCGGCATGAGCAACTCCACCTGCCCTCCGATCATCAAGTAGTTGAATCGGGAACGATGAAGATCATCGGGGGAAAGCGCCTTGGCGTCAGTGTGGTCGGCGCTGCGGGTAATCACTGAGCCTGAGCTGTTGCCCATGATGTTGTTTGAACTGGCCTGCTCTGTCAGAAGGATGGTGTCGAGCGGTTCAGGTATCATGCTCATCTTGAGGGAAACCATCTCTCCCAGCTTTTCAGAGTTGTAGGTATGGGCTGGAGGGTTCGATTTGCCGGTCGGGTCGAATTTCCAGTGCAACCCGATTCCTGTGGCGTTTTTCGGCCCCGGCGGCCAGTTGGCAGGCTGCATGTCGTGGCGAGGCATTGCGTAGGTTCTTCGTTCGAGCTTGTAGCGCGCGGCCCATTCCGCTGGTCCGAGCGGGTCGGCTGGGCAGCGTAACAACCTACCGGTAGCGGAGTCAGCCCCGGTTCGTTTGGCACCGACAGATTGGTTGGCTTCAAGTTTGACGAAGGGACTGACCAATCGATCCCAACTGATGATGTTCCGATTGTCCAAGTGGAGGTAGGCGAAGGGGAGTCGGGTCGAATTGTCTTCCGAATACAGCGCAGTGGCGGCACCCAGCGCCCGGAGATTGTCCGCACAGACCGACGATTTGGATCTTGGCCGCAGCTTTGCAACCAACGGGATCATGAGAAGCCCGAGCAGTGAAACGCTTGCGACTGCAACGATGAGATCCTTCCTTGTGAACGCCTGAATCGATCGAGACGACCGCGCCCCTTCGCTTTCTCGGATGCCTCTTGACATGACCGCATCGTAAAAACACGCTACTCGAAGGTCAACCACGATGTGTTCACCGGCTGAGGGTTTGCGAGGATTGTTGTGAAACGCGGAGCCAAAACAGTTCAGGCTGGAGGCCGAATACCGGCGGGAGGACGCGCGTTCACGTTGCTCGAACTTCTGGTGGTGATCGCGATCATTGGGATCCTCGCGGGACTCCTCCTGCCTTCGCTTTCGAAAGCCAGCCAAAAGGCCAAGGCGGCGAAATGCACGGTGAACCTGAAGCAGGTGGGGGGAGCATTCCTCCTATACGCCGGGGACCACAATGAGCAGTTGCCGCCGCTGAACAGTGGAGGCCCTTGGAACCACCCAGTTTACCCACACAACCCGACTAACTGGTGGTATCGCATCATCGCCAACGAGAAGTATCTGCCGCCGGACCAGAATGGTGGCGTCTGGCGGTGCCCATCGGTTTCTGATTCTGAGCTTGGGACCGCCTTTGGAGGCAAAGTCCAAGGTTATGGCCCGGTCGAAAGCAAGGCCTACATCCCGGGTTTGCCTTCCATTATTCGATACGGCATGGACGGCAACGGCAATGTCACCGGCAGCAGCCGGCTGGGTGAAATCAGCCGGAGCAGCGAGATTTGGCTCGCCGGCGACGTTGGCGTGCCGAAGATTCCAACCCAAGTCCCCCGAAGCGGCTACCGCACCGATATGGTGACGTTTGCCCCCCACCCTCAACAGCTCTGGGCCATTCACACCATCAAAAAGCAACCTGCCTGCCGCCACAACTACCGGGGCAGCGTTGCCTTCGTGGACGGCCACGTTGAGGCGTGGACTTACATGGATTTCGCCTCCAACAAACATGACATCTTCGCGCTGAAATCCAGGTGACTCCAGTTGGCCAAGCGATGGATGGATGACGCTATAAATAGACTCAATGGCTGACTGATGACTGAGGACGCACAGCTTCCCTTTGGCGCACTGATCGTGTCCTACTCGATCCTATGCACCGGGCACTTGGCACTGCAATTCTTGTTCGCGCACTTGCACCACTGGCGGGAGATTCGTTCGGCAGGCCGGCGCAGCGCGAACCTGAACCGATTGCAAATGGAAGGCCGATTCCCACGCGTGACGGTTGTCTATCCGATTTACAATGAAGCGCCGGAGATCCTGCGCCGCGTCCTGCAATGCGCCAAAGAGTGCCTCCGCATCCCGGAATTGGACCTGATCTTCGTGGACGATGGTTCCACCAACCGTGAAGAATTACGCCCGGTCTACGAGGCGTTTCAAGGGGAGCGGATCCAAGTCGTTTACAAAGAAAATGGCGGCAAGCGGGACGCCCAGTATGTCGGGTTTGGCCTTGCTCGGGGGGAGTTCATTGTAACGGTAGATTCGGACACGCTAATCAACCCCGAGGGCGTTCTCACCCTGGTCGCCCCGATGATTGAAACCCCCGACGTTGGCGCGGTGTGTGGTGACGTCCGTGTGGAAAACGCGTCTCACAACCTGCTTACCCGCCTGATTTCGATCCGCTACTGGACGGCCTTCAACTTGGAGCGGGCAGCGCAGAGCTTTTTCGGCGCGATCCTTTGCTGTTCCGGTCCATTTTCAGCCTATCGGGCCAACGTCATTCGAACGATTAAGGAACGCTATGTTCAGCAAACATTCTTCGGGAAGAAGTGCACATATGGGGACGACCGTCACTTGACGAATCTGGTGCTCCATGAAGGATACCAAACTGTCTACCAGGAAGGAGCCATCGCTCACACCTACGTTCCCGAGACGATGCGCGAATACATCGTCCAGCAAAATCGGTGGAACAAGAGCTTCTTCCGGGAACTGCTATGGACTCCTCGGGATTTCGCAAAGGTCCACCCCTACTGCCTGTTTGATGCGTTTTTTCAGCCCTTGGTGTTCGTGGTCTTCACTTTCGTGATCGGACACAATCTCTACCTGTTTGCTGAATCCCAAGACTTGAAGATACCAGCCTACTACCTTGGCATGCTGGTGCTGATGGCCTCCGTGCGGACCCTGTATGGCCTGGTGCGGACTTGGAATCCGGAATTCCTTGTCTTCATCCTTTACGGATTCCTGCACATTCTGGTGCTCACTCCAGTACGGTTCAAATCGTTGCTGACCCTGGATGACAACGCTTGGGGCACTCGGTCTCAGGGCAAGTCAAACGTCCTACGTGATTTTTTCAAATGGTCCTGCGGATATTGGGGAGTGGCCTTCCTCGTGGCGGTGGTGCTCTACAACTGGCAAATCGGGCTTGCCACCATCGGCGACGGCGGACGCGAGTTCACCTATTCCGGGTCTGCTGAGGACTTCATTATGAGCATTGCAAACTCCTGGAACTACGCCGCCACTTTTTTGATCGCCATGTTGTCGGCGTTCATCGGTTCGTCCTTGCTGTTTCCGCGACGCTCTGTGGTTCCAATCTCTGGCAGTCCCCCTGCACTTCCGGTTGACCCTCGTCATCAGCGGTGAATGGGTAGTTTTGGTAATTCGTGTTAGACTGACCAGCAAAGCCCATGAAGATTCAAACATGGTTTGCCATCGAATCTGGACGGGTTGGCTCCGTGGTTGGACCTGCAGGAGTGCTGATATTACTCATTCTCACTGCGATGATTTGGGCGACGGCAAGGCAGCCGGTGACGTTCATCGATTTCTCTGTCAATCCCAAGGACGTAACACGAGCGCGGGCCGTTGCCGTTGTGCCTAAACTTCTTAGGCCGCTTCCAGTGGTGGTGTATCTGCACGGTTCAGGTGATAGTCTGGAGCGAAGCACACGGACGTTAAGGCAGTTTGCTGAGCTAGGTCTGGCGGCGGTGTGCATGGATTACACTCAAACGAATGCGGCCTCCTTTCCCGCTCAGTTTGAAGCTCTCCTTTCTTGGGTCGCTTCGCAGGAGTGGGCGGACACGAATCGCGTTGCGTGGGTGGGATTGAGCCTTGGGGCACAGCGAATGTTGAGCTACGCCTGCGCGCATCCGGAGGCAACTCCGCCATTCTTGATCCGGCTCGCGGGGGGTCGAGTGCAGGAATTGGAGACCGAGCCACGAAGACTGCACGGCAAGGTTTGGATCGTGCACGGAGAGAAGGATGATGTTTTTCGCCTCAGCGATGCGGAAGAAGTGGCAAGGAAATTAAAAGCCGCAGGCATGTTAGTAGAGATGACCGTGCTACCAGGGCAAAGTCATTCCTTTGGTGAGAATCGCCAATTGGTTTTCCGGCTGCTATCCGAACGGTGTGCTGAGGAGTTCAAAGCTATGAGGAAAGGAGCGACTGGACCGTGACTCCAAGCTCGGTGATTCAAGAACCCATCTCGCATCGTCGCATCCGATTGACGGTGTGGGGTGTGGCAATAGTGACCGCGTTGTTCGCGATAGCCCAAACAACAGCCAATTTGGCGTTGATGCGCAGCGAACCCACGTCAGCGAACCTAGCTAAGGCTGAACGCAGACTGTTAACACCGGCTTTGACAGAGGACTGGCAATGGCTGCTAAAGTCTGGCCTGTCTGCTGGCGTCACGGTGTCTGAGTGGATTGACACGGTGGAACTGGCCAATTTGCAGCGGCGGCAGTTTTACGAAGCGCTGCCAGAAAGCTGGTTCCGGGGTTACGTCAATTCGCCGCAACTGGTGCTGGGCCAGACGTTAACGGGAGGTTTGCGACGGGAACTGTGGCGGCACTTTGCTCCTCGTGTGCGCAAAGAGCACGACATATCCGGAGCGGCGGTGATAATTGCTCGGGAGCTAAGGACGCGAGTGACCCCATGGACGACGGCGGATGCAGGCGCGTTATCGGCAGCGTGGCAGCGAGGTGAAGCACACCCGATCGAATGGGAAGCGCTGTTCACCGCTGCCCTACGCTCTTCCGGAATTGCTGCACGGATTGAGGCCGGCAAAACTGAAATTTGGGTGGGTTCCGCATGGCAAGCTGCACCGCGACCGCTGTAACAATTCACTGATTTTGCATCGTGCAAGGAAGGCAAGCCTGGCGTGTCGCAGCCGCCTGATGGGCTCTACATTCAAGCCTTTACTGGTGTAAAGGCACTAAACTAACCAACTCTCCCAAACATCTACGGATTGCTTGAGCATGGTTTTAGAAAATAAAGCAGCGGCTACTTCGACAGGAATAATGCCGTTACTCCAAGAGCGATAATTTTAGGATTGTTAGCAGGTGAGTTTTTGGTCTATAAGCTGGAGCTTGCTTGGTTCGAATTCAATGGATGCTGTCCCTGTCTAGCTGCCTTCTCCCTTCGACATTCCTGCCAGAGGAATCCATACGCTCCAGTCAGCATGAACATTAACAAACATCTCATTACAATTTCCTGATTCTTCATCAGCCAGGGAAACCAGTCCACGGCATTCCCAAGACAAGCGCAAGTCTTAGGGAAATTGCCCCACCACATCGCCAGCCGATACGCAACGAAGTTCGTCATTAGCCACGCCAGCGCTGCCAACCGTAGCTTTACGTTCTTCCCAAAGATCAGATAACCGGCTAGCGCCATTTCTATCACCCCCAATGCAAAGAAAATCTGTCGGTATGTGAAAAAGAGAAAAGGGTCCCGCATTCCAAGTGAGCGCGCCTGACCCGTAGCGCTCACTATTTTGACCACGCCAGTGATTGCAAGAATTACTCCCGAAGTAACAAGGAAAACCCTCACAAATTTCATCAAATATCCGTGATTTGCGAAGAATGCTCTCATCGGGTGCTCTGGCTAAAGTTAGAGTGCGGTCCAGCGTCGCTGTAGTTCTAGGGACATCATCTATTACCACAGAATCTCATGTTCACGTTTCTTTAGGAAAACTGAAACATATTCCCACGGCAGCCATTTGCCTGATACTTCATCCCAATAGTAACGAAGATATTTGCCATACGGCGGGTCTGGCTCTTGATGTTTGATTACGAGGTAAACGGTTGCAAATATCAAGTTCCCGTGATCTTTAAGAATTGATTCTGGAGTTCTTTCGAATATGAAATTCGGGTTGGGCCTAAACACCCCAATGTTATCGCGTGTCTGGGCATATGCAAAGAGACCCATGGGAATGGCTGTTGAGTTCGTGACATTGATTTTCACGCTCTCAAAACTCAGCCCTTGCCAGCTATTGCTCCAACTGTCGCCACCCGATGACCTTTCCCACAGAATTCGAAAAAAGGCTTCTGGATCTGCCGGGATGGCTTCACCCGGTCGTTTAAGATACTTCCCGAAATACTCCTTTTCAGCCTTAATCAAATCCAAATTAAAGCGCGCTTGAACCGGCGTTCGAAACTCCCTATAAGCTTCGTATGTTCCTTCATGGAAAGCCCTCAATGCGTTGTATACTGACTGCTTAAGCACTCCGCGCTGTGGACCACTCAAGCTAAAATTGGATTCAATCGGGATTAGGTCAATCCTCTCCTTAAACGAATCGCTGTTGTCTATTGGGGCATAGTGCAACGCGGCCCACTTTGAAGCCACTTCCGGATACGGCGGGCTCGCCGACGGCCTCTGCGGCTGCTTCTTCACTACTGACAACAAAAAAAAGAAAAAGATTGGGCCCAAAAAGAATGATACCCAAAGTGCCTTTCTCACAATCAAAATCAATCAACCAACCATTGTTGGAACATTGTCAACTCACGACGGTCGCAAGGTTCTTCAGTAAGATTCAAAGGCTTGCCCATCGCAAGTTAGCCACCACCACCACATTTGCCCTTACAGTCAATCCAAACTTTGTTTGGACCCTCGCAGAAAGTTTGGCATTGGCAAGATTTGTCACAACATCCTACAGCGTCACCAAATGAACAATGCACACAGCAACAGTAGCGATCGAAGCCACAGAGCGGTCCACTGGTAGTGTCACAATTCGGGGACGGGCAGTCGCCAGCAATGGCTGCAAAGGCCAATAGGTAGGTAAGAAAATTGATTGTTAAAAGCGACTTGATTTTCATAATCGATTCAAAGGTGTGAAGCAAGCACTAAAAATTTTGATTCGGACTTCCTTTTGAAGATTACCAAGGTCTCGATGTAGCCGGGGCATCCCACGGGTCCGAATACATTGCCTGCTGCTCAGGTTTGACTTACCGCGCAGCGCCTCGTCCCTCAAGCCGTTGAGCGGCACGGCGGATGCCGGAGGTCGAAGTCAGTGCATTTCGCCCCTTGTTTCGCAAGAGTCAGACCAGATACCTAAAAAAAGAAATCGGTGTGAACCAATTCCTTCTCCCCACCTCACACCCCCAACTTCCGGAGCTTTCGCTCAGAATGTTCAGAGGTGGAGGTTGACGGACGGGCACGGCCTACAGACCACTGTTTCAATCCAGCAATCTGTTCGGCCATCAGTTTCGATAACGGCACGAAGCTGTTCATGGAGGAGGCAACGTCCATCTCGGTAGGCTCATTGCCACGTTCAAACGCAGCAAACATCGCCTCCAAGAACACGGCCTCGATTTCAGCGCCGGTCAATCCTTCGCTGATCTTCGCCAGTTGTTGCAGGTCGTAGTCGATGGCTTTCCGGTTCCGTCGCTCAACCACGATCTTCCAGATGGCTTCCCGTTCAGCTTCAACGGGCAGGTCCACGAAGAACAGCTCATCGAATCGTCCCTTCCGCAGCATTTCGGGCGGCAGTTGAGAGACGTCATTGGCAGTGGCGACGATGAACACCGGCTTCACCTTCTCCTGCATCCAGCTCAGAAACGAACCGAAGACCCGAGCCGATGTGCCGCCATCGGTTGATCCTGACGACTTCGAGCCAGCAAAACCCTTCTCCAGTTCATCAATCCACAGGCAGCAGGGCGCAATCGCTTCAGCAGTGTTGATGACGGCACGCAGGTTGGCTTCGCTTTGGCCGACGATACCTCCGTAGAGCTTGCCAGCGTCGAGTTTCAACAGCGGGACGTTGAAGACGGCAGCGGTGGCTTTGGCGGTCAACGATTTGCCTGTGCCGGGGATGCCGAGAATCAGCAGTCCTTTGGGCGCTGGCAGACCGTAGGTGATGGCACGCTGGCTGAAGGAGTCTTTCCTTCTCAGCAGCCAGTCCTTGAGCAGATCCAAGCCGCCGATGCTGTTGAGCGTTTCCTTCACCTCCACGATTTCGAGCAGACCGTTCTTCTTCACCGCTTGGGCTTTTTCCAGCGCGACAATTTGCGGTTCGATGGTTCTCGTCTGCACATACGACAGCGAGAAGGCGTTCTCGGCTTCCATGGTTGTCAACCCGCTGGCTGCTTCGACCGCCTTTTCCCTCACCTCCACGTCGAGGCTCTTGATGCCGGCAGATTCCATCACGCCACCGAGCACCGCGCGCAACTCGGGTTTGCCGGGCAGCGTGAACTCCACCACCGTCAGCTCATGTTCCAGTTCCGGCGGCAAGCACAGCCGACAGCCGAGCAGTATGAGCGGTTTCTGAGTGGTTTTGGCGAGCAGCAGCGTGTCCTTGAGCTTGCGCAACAGGATGGGGTTGGGATCAGTGAGGAACAGGTGGAAATCCTTGAGCAGAACGATAGCGTTTCCCTTCAGTCCAGCCACGGCGTCCAAGACTTCCAAAGGGTCGTTGTGGTTCTGGACCTGTTTGGTCTCCGTGTTGACGAGGCCGCTCACCACCGTCCAGTAGCAGAGGGTGTAGGGTGGCTTGCCGTTCTGCTTCGCGGCGGAGTTTAGCTGGGCGACGACGGCCTTGAGTTCGGCCTCGACGCGTTGTTCCTCCGCCGAAACAACGTAGAGACCGGGATAACCGGCTTGAATGTAGTGGACGATTTTCGCACCCACGTCAGACAGCAAACCGGCGCTGTCCGAGCTTGGGGGTTTCGATGGGTTTGGTTTGGCCATGGTTGTGAGGTTGAGGTTGTGGTTTGCGGTTGGCGGGTTCGTAGGAATGGGTGGCGGTGGATTGTTGGTCCGCAGTCCCCATGTCCACTGCCCGCGTGTGTTTGCAGGAACGAGAACCATCCGCCGCCACACGACGAGTCCAGCCGGGGCAATTGCACGACATGGACCGGTCGGTGTAGCGGAGGGTTTCGTAGTCGATGTCTGGATTGGAGTCGGAATCGAACGTCCAGACCTGGCTGATGGGTTTTTTCATATCAGGACTGGTTGGGTGTAGCGGGGACGCCGCTTCTTGATGGGTTCGAAGCGGCACTGCTCATCGGTGTCGTGCTCGGTCAGTTCGAGCTGTTCCGGGCACGCCTGCTGAATGAGGGAGTCGCTGACCGACTGGCTGGCGGCCGAGTCGCAGTTGTGGGGATCGAGGAACGGGAACGGTCGCACCAGCCACGGCGCATACAAGTAGCCGTTGACCAGCGTGGCCTTGATGACGGTCGGGTTGATGTCCGAACCGTAGAGGCGATACGAATGGTTGGAGGCCGCCAGCAGCAACCGGCCAGTCCCAACGCAGGGATCACAGACCGATTTGCTGCGGGCATCCTCACCGCCCAGCGTCATGGCCGCCATCATCCGGGCAACTTCCATCGGTGTCGGATAGAAGCCGAGGTGCTGGCCGTGGCGGTTCTCGGCGAGAATCTCGCCAAGGTAATCGTGAGGCCACGCCAGGAGCGTCTCAAGGTTGAAGACTTGGTAGAGGCGGTCGCTGGCCCCGGCGAATTCGGAGGATTCGGTTGGCAGCACTGGTTGACCGCGATGGCCGAAGCCAAAGAGCAGCCAGTCCATGAAATAGTCGAACACCTGCCACGATCCCCAGCCCTGCCAGCTCCCGTGCGTGGTGATGCTGTTGAGCGAGGCTTCGAGCATCCGGCGGGCAGCCGCGTTGGATTCCCAGTCAATGACGGGGATGGAGCCGATGACGCGACCGGCCTGCATGGTATCGTGCCAGTGCTGCCAGCGGCCCCAGAGGGCGTCTTCGGCGAGCAGCAGAAACGGCAGAAGCCACCCGTGCTCCAAATTAAGGGAAGCAGCGAGTGGCTTTGGGGTTCGAGGTTTGGCTTGCGAGATGTTTTGGCGCAGGACCGTGAGCAGGTCTGGGCGCATGATGTCCTTTCGGGTTAGAGGTTGAATCGGTCCACCTCCCACGCCAGACAGCAGGAGCGTGAAGGGTCGCTGTGGAGGGTTACTCCTGTAGCGTCCTTCACCTCCCACTGTTGGGATGCAGGGTTGAACTCGATGGTGGTGGCACGGTGGATTTCCAACGTGCCGAGGGTTTGCAGCGGAATGGCGTCGGTGTGGAGACAGCGGACAACGCCATCCACGTCGAACGTCAGCACGGGGTTCATGTGCCGAGCTGTTGTGTCTGCGTTGAGCGGGCTTGCTGGTGGAACTCAGGCTTCTTCACCTTCGAGTTCACGACGCCCAGTGCTTCCTCCAGAAACTTGGTGGCCTTCTCGCAGCCAGGCCCTTTGAAGCCGATTCCCTCGATGGTGAACTCGCCGGTGGTTGAGACAACGATTTCGATGGTGGGTTTCATAGCGTGGCGAGGATGAGCTTGATGGAGCCGTTGGGTTGGGGGT
>Ga0255095_1001168_pt1 | contig 10965 bp, 8 predicted proteins | sample Colum_Law_RepC_8_2_FD_188435 | JGI IMG/M metagenome (GOLD analysis project Ga0255095, IMG submission 188435) | Freshwater microbial communities from Columbia River, Oregon, United States - Colum_Law_RepC_8d | ecosystem: Environmental > Aquatic > Freshwater > River | place: USA: Oregon | collected...
GGTTCGGGCAGTCCCATGGGCATGCTGCAAGGCAACAGCAAGGTGGTCGAGGATGTCTGCCCATTCGATTCTGCGCTTCCGCCGCTGATGGCCGAGTCCACGAAGCGGGCCATCGAGGAGCATCGCGCCGCCAAGGCGAAGGAATCGTGGGCGCTGTGGACGGATGAGATTGGTGTGTTTGCGAAGGAGCACATCGCGCGCTGTGGCCGGTGCGCGGAGAAGTTCCGGGCCTACGTTCAGGCGCAAAAGCTGACGCCAATCCAGTTGGGCGCGGCGACTTGGGACGAGGTGAAGCCCTTTGACATCTGGGGCGCGCCGGTGGAGGGCGCGAAAACTGGCAAAGGAAACGCCAAGCCGGTTGCTGCCGGACCACAGACCCCGGCGCATGCGCTGCGCGCGTATTACACTTCCCGGTTCATGACGCATGCGACCGCGCAGGTGTTTCCGGAGGCGGCGCGGCAGTTCAAGGCGGCCGGCATTCCGCTCTATGCGATGCAAGGCCCCACGCCGAGCTGGAGCGGATCGAGTCTGGACTGGCATGAGTTCTACGATCATGGGGCGAACACGGCCTTTGTCTTTGAAACCTCCAACCGCGACGCGCGCGTGTGGCAGTGGGAATCTTATCTGGCGGACATCGGGCGCGGCATCGCGGCACGCCATCAGATGCCGATGGGCTGCCTCGTGAAGCCGCATCGCGGCGCGCCGGCGCAGCGGATGCTCACGGTCGTCGCGCGCGGGACGCGGGTGGTCGAGTGGTATACCTATGGCCCTGATTACTCGAAAGGGGACAGCTTCTCGCAATCGCCGGAACTGCTGGAGCAGGTCGCCCGCGCGGCGCGCTTCCTCGGGCAGGCGGAGGAATATCTCTACGGAGCCAAGCTCGCTGGGCAGCCCGAAGTGGCCTTCGTCACGCCACGTTCCTCGGAGATCTGGGGTCGCTCTGGCGGGTTGAATGGCACGGCCTTCGAGAATGCGAAATGGGTTTATCTCGCGCTCGCCCACGCGCATGTTCCGGTGGACATTTTGAGCGAACAGCAGCTCGCCGAGGGCAAGCTGGAGCGCTACAAGGCCATCTACATTCCCGGCCCCCATCTGCGCCGCGATGCCGCCGCCCAGGTGAAGACTTGGGTGCGGGACGGAGGACGTTTATGGACGGATGCGCTGGGGCTTTCGTGCGACGAGGCAGACCAGCCTTCGTCCGCGATGGACGAGTTGCTTGGACTCAAGGACCGCACACTGGAGCGCTGGGGCAGTGTGCCCCTGTATGGGGCAACGACGCTGGGTGCGCTGGTGGAGACCAACGCTCCGGCGCACGCAGCCTTTGGTGAGGCGCAGAAGGCGTTCGTTGCGCGCATCGGTCGCGAGGCGCTCAAGCCCACGACCGCCGAGGTAATTGCACGTTTCGCGGACAATCAGCCGGCCGTGACGCGCAATCGCTTCGGTAAGGGGGAGGCCACCGTGGTTGGTTGCTGGAGCGGGCTCAGCTATTCGGCGCAGGTGCGGCGCGCGGACTTCGACATGCGCGCAGATTTCACTCCAGGACTGCGTGAGTTGATTGCCGCGCCAGCCCTGGCTGCGAAGGCGTATCGGCCCGCCGTGCCCGGTGAAGCGCTGGTGGAAGCCGTGGCGCTCGACAATGCCGGCCGCCGTTCCCTGGCGCTCATCAACTGGAGCTACCAGCGCAAAACCGGAGAGGCTGGAAAAGGCCGGTTGCAAACGGCGGAGAAGCTGCGCGTGGAACTGGCGGGATTGGGGACGGTGAAGTCCGTGCGCTCACTCATCCACGGACCGCTGCCGCTGGACAACGGATCCGTCATCGTGCCGAGCCTCGCGGAGATTGACCTGCTGATCTTGGAATGACTGGCCGTTCTGCAAGCCGGACATCCGCGTCTGGTGATCCTAGTGTGGAGCGCGGCGTTCAGACCGCAGCAAGCAGCAACATTTCAAGAGCTTGGGATTGCAAATTCCGACTCCAGCACTTTTGCGGCGTGAACACCGCGCTTCACTTCACACGGTCAACTGCCGCTCGCGCGCCGTCACCTTCCAGCGTTCGCCGGCCTTGCCATCGCGCACCGTGGTCACGTAGGAGTGCAATGCCACCGTGGGACAGATGTGGCGTGGCACGCCGTAGAGGGCGTCCCCCACGGCGAATTCGTTAGTGCGCGTCGTCTCCACCACGAGGTGCTCCTCGCTCTGCATCAGTGCTGGGGCATCCGGCAGGTTCAGGAACAGCACCCGTGGATGGGGATTTTCCGCTGCGACGGCTTTGTGTCCGAGGTCAAGGCAGAGCCGGTTCTCGCCGGGTTTGCTGATGACCCGCGTGAGCAGAATCGCGGCGGGCAGGAAGTCCATGTCCGGCAGCTTCTCGCCGTAGCCGAAATCCCACAGCACGCAGGTGCCGGGGCTGCATTCCACGTCGGCCCGCTTGGCGTGGATGGGGAAGGTGGGCGTGCCGCCGGCGACGATGTTGGGCACCGGCAATTGGGCTGCCTTTAGGTCCGCGCGCAACTGCTCCACCGCCGCCCACTCGCGGTCGCACTGCTCGGTGCGCTGGGCGAGATCGGTGACGTGGTTGTGGCCGTCGTAGCAGTGCAGTCCCGCCGCGCGCAGGCCCGGCGTGCTGGCGATGAGCCGGTAAAGCGCCACCGCCTTCGGTCCCGGCACGACGCCGGTGCGGTGCATGCCCATGTCCACGTCGAGGTAAAGGTCCAGCGTGCGTCCGGCCGCCGCGAAGGCTGCGCCCAGCGCGCGGATCGCGTCCGCGTCATCCGCCACGGCGGCGAACTTCGTCCCCGGGAACTTCTGCGCGAGCGTGAGCATCCGGCCCACGTTCGGTCCGACCGGCTGGTAGGCCAACAGCGCGTCCGGCGCGCCACAGCCAGCGACCATCTCCGTTTCGGCGATGGTGGCGCACTTGAACTTGGTGATGCCCATGGACAGTTGGAGCCGGATGAGCTCGGGCAGCTTGTGCGTCTTCATGTGCGGACGCAGTCGCGCGGGACCGCCTGTGATGGCAATCATCCGACGCACGTTCTCCGCCACGCGGTCGGGATACACGAGCAGGGAAGGGGAGGGCACTTCGGCAACATTCGTGACGCGATACCAGTCAGGATTCATGCGCAAAGAGTCAGGGAAACGAGGTGCGCACGGAAGGGGAAATTTTCAGACAGGCTCTCAGTTCGTAGCCGCGCGGTCTGACGGGCCAATCTCAAACACCGCCTCGACCTCCACCGCCACGTTGCCGGGTAGCGAGCTGACGCCCACGGCGCTGCGCGCACCGAGGCCGCGCTCGCGTCCGAACACGTCGAGAAACAGCTCGCTGCAACCGTTGACGACTTGCGGCTGGTCCTTGAAGCCGGGCGGGCAGTTCACCATGCCCAGCACCTTCACCACGCGGCGAACGCGGTCGAGACTGCCGAGTTCCTGTCGCAGCGAGGCGAGGATGGCGAGGCCGCATTGGCGCGCGGCATCCTTGCCCTGTGCGATGGTCAGTTCATCGCCGACCCGGCCTGTGATCGGCTTGCCGTCCGCGCTGCGCGAGGTGTGGCCGGAGACGAACGCAAGGTTCCCGCTGACAACCACTGAGGTGATCGTGGCAGTGGGACCGGGTTTGCTGGTCGGTGGCAGCGTCAGCTTCAACTCGGTGACACGGCGCTCAACGATGTCGGGCAGTGGAGCGGTGGTCTTTCTGGCCGGTGCCGGCGGATTCTGGCAGGCGGTCAGCAGCGCGCCGAGCAGCATGGTCGCCGAAGTGAGGAGGCGAAATTGAGCAGGATTAGGATTAAGAGGAGGAGGGGATGCGGGCAGCGCGGGCTTTGGCTTCGTGCTCATAATCTTGCTCCTAATCCTGCTCTCGTCCTTTACCTCAGCTCAAAGATGCACTCCACCTCCACCGCGATGTTGCCCGGCAGCGGACCCATGCCCACGGCGCTGCGGGCTCCGACCCCCGCGTCGTCGCCGAACACCTCGCGCATCAGCTCGCTGTAGCCGTTGATGACCTTCGGGTGGTCGTAGAAGTTGGCGGCGGTGTTGACCATGCCGAGCGTCTTCACGAGGCGCTTCACGCGGTCGAGGCTGCCGAGTTCATTGCGCACGGTGGCGAGGATGGCGAGGCCGCATTGCCGCGCGGCGAACTGCCCTTGCTCCAGATTCAAGTCCTTCCCCACGACGCCGGTGATCATGGTCTTGTCGGCCTTGAGCGGGCCGTGGCCTGAGACGTAGCACATGTTCCCGGCGATGACGACGGGCTTGTAAACATGCGCGGGTTTCGGGGCGGCGGGGAGTTCGAGTTTGAGTTCGGCGATACGGGCGTCAGCACTCATGGTTGAGATGGTTCGTTTGGTGAAATCGTTGAATCGGCCGCGAGCTTCCGGTGGGCGTGAAAGTGCGGCAAGGAGTTTTTCCAAAACCACTGTTGCTGGCAGGGCGCGCTGAGGGCAGACGCGCCTGTGTGCCACCGCTGGAAAGGGATTCCCCTCAGTGCGGCTTTGCGGCAACCTCCCTCGACATTCACCGATGGACATCGCCTTCAAGTGCCCGCTCTGCGAACAGGACTTCCGCGTCGAGGAGGCGCTGGCAGGCACGGAGTTTCGGTGTCCGACTTGTCGCAAGCTTTCGCTCGTGCCCGAGGCCGAGGTTGCCGCCGCTGCTCCCAACGTTCTCCCGCCGGGGGCGTTGCCTCCTCCGCCACCCCCGCTTCCCCCGGGATCCGGGGCACCGGCTCCGAAGCGCCCAGCGGCTGCTGACGCGGAGGATGCGCAACTTGCCCGTCGGCTCACGGAGGCTTACGAGCGGGTCACGGCGGAGGTGGCCAAGCTCATCGTCGGGCAGGAGGAGGTCATCGAGCAGTTGCTCATCGCCATCTTCGCGCGCAGCCATTGCTTGCTCGAAGGCGTGCCGGGCCTGGCCAAGACCTACATGGTCAAGACGCTGGCGGATGCGCTGCAACTCTCGTTTCGTCGCGTGCAGTTCACGCCGGACCTGATGCCGGCGGACATCACGGGCACCGACGTGATTCAGGAAGATCCGGCAACGGGTCGGCGCAACCTGACCTTTCTCAAAGGCCCGCTGTTCGCGCAGATGATTCTTGCGGACGAGATCAACCGTTCGCCGCCCAAGACGCAGGCCGCGCTGCTCGAAGCCATGCAGGAACACAGCGTCACCGTCGGCGGGCGCACCTACAAGCTGGAGCAGCCGTTCTTTGTGCTCGCGACGCAAAACCCCGTGGAGCAGGAGGGCACCTACCCGCTGCCGGAGGCGCAGAAGGACCGCTTCATGTTTCACGTGCGCGTGGACTACCCAACCCGCGAGCAGGAGCGCGAAATCATCAAGCGCACCACCAGTGCTTACGCGGCGGACGTGGACCCGGTCATCACGGGCGAGGAGGTCATTGCGATTCAGAAGACCGTCCGCAAAGTCCCCGTGCCGGACCACGTCACGGACTTCGTGCTGGATCTGGTGCGCCGCGCCCGGCCGGCGGATGCGGACGCGCCGGCCTTCACGAAGGAGCTCATCGCGTGGGGGCCCGGTCCGCGCGCGTGCCAGCAGCTTGTGATGGGTGGTAAAGTCCGGGCCGTGCTGCGCGGGCGGTTCCACGTCACGACCGAGGACATCGAGGCGCTGGCGCTGCCCGTGCTGCGGCACCGGATTGTCCCGACATTTAACGCGGAGGCCGAGGGCATCAAGGTGGACGCCATCATCGCCCGGGTGCTGAAGGAAACACCCCGGCACGGAAAATCCCAAAGTTAGCCGGGACGGCAACGCGCTTTGCAGTCGCAGGGGCGCTGGAATCTCACCTTGCCCGGGCCTGCGGCATGGTCATAGTGACGTCACGAATGGAACCACGCCGTGCGCCTTTCCCCCGACGACCGCTCCGCCCGCGCAAGATGCTCATGACGCATCCTGACTGGGATGCGCCTGCTCCCCCGCCTCCGCCACCGGTCGATCCGCTGGCGTGGCTGAATTTGGCCACCACTATCGTGGCCAGCGCCTCGCGCGAGCACCCGGCGGATGCCTTGCTGCGCCATCATCTCAAGACCGCTCCAAACGTGACGCGGCCGATTTCCCGGCAGGTGAGCCAGGCGGTGTTCGCCTACTTTCGCTGGCGCGGCTGGCTGGATCAGGGGCTCAAACTGGAATCGCAGATACGGGTCGCCCTCGATCTGGTGGAAGCCTACGCGCACCGGCCCGGAACCTTCAGCGACGCCGACTTGATGCAACGTTGTGTGCCCGAATGGGTGCACGAAGTGATGCCGGTGGAGGTTGCCTGGCTCCGTTCGCTCCAGGCCGAGCCGCAATTGTGGCTGCGTGTGAAGCCGGGTCGTGGACAGGCGCTCGCCCAGGTGCTCGGTTACACCGAACGCTGTGCACTGCCGGACGCGCTGGCCTACTCGGGCGAGGAGGACTTGTTCCGGCGGCCAGAATTTCACGCCGGCGATTTTGAGATCCAGGATGTCTCGTCGCAGGCCGTGGGCATGCTTTGCGGCCCCGAAGCGGGGGAAACCTGGTGGGATGCCTGTGCCGGCGAAGGCGGCAAGCTGCTGCACCTCTCCACCCTGATGCGGGGCAAGGGAATGATTTGGGCCAGCGACCGCACGGAGTGGCGGCTGAAGAAACTCAAGATCCGCACGGCGCGCGCCCAGTGTTTCAATTACCGCGCCGCGCTGTGGAATGGCGGCCCCAAGCTGCCGACCAAGACCCGTTTTGACGGGGTGCTGGTGGACGCGCCTTGCAGCGGCCTTGGCACCTGGCAGCGCAATCCGCACGCGCGCTGGACCACGACGCCCGAGGATGTGCGGGAACTGGCGGCCTTGCAGTTGCAACTACTGCGGCACGCGGCGGCGGCGGTGAAACCGGGGGGCAAGCTGGTGTATTCGGTCTGCTCGCTTCCGCGTGCTGAAACCACGGAGGTGGCGGCGGCGTTTCAGGCAGCGCAGCCGGATTTCCAACCCCTGCCGGCGGCCAATCCCTTCCACAGCAACGAGCGGCCAGTGCCGCAGCATCTGTTCACGCCGCAGGACACGGGCGGCAACGGGATGTTTGTGGCGCTGTGGCAGCGCGCGGGCTAGCTCCCTGGCTGCGGTTTGCCGGGAGCCGCCGTGCTCTGGCGGATGAGCAGGTCGGCCGGCAGCCGCTTGGACTCGGCCTTGCCGCTGCGCAGCTTGGCCAGCATCACTTCCATAGCTGCCACGCCAAGGCGGAACTTCGGCTGGCGGACCGTAGTCAGCGGCACCCGGAAATGTTCACCCACCAGCACATTGCCGAAGCCGGTGAGCGAGATGTCCTGTGGGATGCGCACGCCCTGCTGGAGGAGCACGTTGGCCGCGCCAATCGCCACCAGATCGTTGATGGCCTGCACGGCGGTCGCGCCAGTGGATTCCTGCAAGAACTGCAAGGCTGCCTTCTCGCCCTCCTCGATGGTGGCACCAGCGGGGAAGACCAGGCGGTCGTCGAATTCCACCCGTGCCTCGCGGAGCGCCTTCTTGTAGCCGGTGAACCGGTCTTGCGCCCAAGTGGAGACTTGCGGCCCGGCAAAGAAGGCGATGCGTCGGTGGCCGAGTTCCAGCAGATGCCGCGTGACGCTGGCGGCGGCTGCGGCATCATCATTTTCCACTGCCAGAAAGCCGGCGCAGAACTTCGCCCGACTGCCGAGGATCACGACGGGCGTGGTTCCCCGCTGGAGTTCCTCGTAAATCGCGGCCGAGCTTTCCATTCGTGCGGCCGGTGAGATGAACAACCCGTCCACGCGGCGGGAGAGCAGCCGGCGGATGCATTGTTCCTCGCGTGCCGGGTCGTTGTGCGAGTGCATCAGAAGCACCGCGTAGCCGTGCTGGTAGGCCCATTCCTCGATGGCCATGATCATCCGCGAGAAAATTGGGTTGGTAAGTGTCGGGATGATCAGTCCGAGCAGGCGGGTGCTGCGGGTTCGGAGCCCGGCCGCGGCCGCGTCCGGCACATAGCCCATCTCTTGCGCCATCTGCTGAATCCGCGCCTTGGTGGCGACGGAGATGTCCTTGGCGTCCCGCAGGGCCTTGGACACAGTCATGATGGAAACCCCGGCTTGGTAGGCGATGTCTTTAAGGCGGACCATTCGAAAAACAGGCGACGACGAGCGATGTCAGGTTCAGGTTGCGATTCGCAGACTGGCTTAATCGCTGAAAAAGAAAAGTGTGAATTACACCGGCTTCACACGTTGGCCCCGCTCCAGTTCAACTTCCGTCGCAGGGTCTTGAAGAATGAATCCCCGGTCAGGTGCAGCAACCGGACGGAATGTCCGCTGCGGCGGATCTGCACCGTCTCGCCAGCCGCGAGCGGGGCCACCACTTCGCCGTCAGCCGAGAGCAGCGTCTCGATGCGGCTGTTCAAGGCGCGGATGGTGACGACGGTCTTCAAGCCCACCACCACCGAGCGGTTGGACAGGGTGTGTGGGCAGATGGGAGTGATGGTGAAAACTTCGGCGCTCGGGCTGACAATCGCCCCGCCCGCCGCCAGGGAGTAAGCCGTGGAACCCGTAGGCGAACTCACGATCAACCCATCGCACCGGTAACGCGTCAGCACCTCGCCATCCACCGTGACCTCCAGTTCGATGAGTCGCGACCCAGAGCCGCGACTCACCACAAAGTCATTTAGCGCCAGTCGTGCAAGCGAACCACCAGCCAGCGCCCCGCTGACTTCCATCAAGGGCCGTGTGTCCACGGTGAACTCGCCCGCCCAGACGGTTTTCAACTGCCGGGCAAATTCTCCGGCCGAGATCGCGGTAAGGAAGCCTAGTCCGCCCAGATTGACCCCCAGCAATGGCGTCTTGGAGGCAGCGGTTTCGCGGGCTGCGCGGAGCATTGTGCCGTCACCGCCGAAGACCAGCAGCAGGTCCGTGTCGCGGGCCACTGCCGCCGCATCCGTGGCGGTGGCGACCTTGAAATTGCCCAGCCGGGCCGTCGCGGCATCGGCCACCGGTTCGCGCCCGCTGGCCCGCACGAGGCGAATGGCTTGCTGCACGACCGCCCGGCAGGAGGCCTTCTCCACATTGGCCACCAACCCCACGCGGCGGATCTTGTCGGTGATTTGCTTCACGCAGAACCGGGTTTAACTGAAGGCCGGGGCCAACGCAACCGCGCCAGCATGGCAGCCCGGCAGCTTTTCTTGCGGCCGGCGGGTCGTCCGCGCAATGCCAGGCGCGTTCAACTCTGCGACCGGCGCAGCTTCTGGCCAATCAACGCCGCCACTTCGAGTGCCGCCGGGAGCTTGTCCGCCCACAACACCGCCCCATACATCAACGCGGCAAAGCCGGCGGGAACGAAGACCTCGCCCAGCCGCAACGCCAGAGTTCCGTGGCCCAACTGGGCATCCCACAGCAGATGCACGCCAAACGCCACGATGGCTCCCACGATCATGGCTCCAAGGACGGACTTCATGCTCCGCTTCACCGCGGCCAGTTCCAGCTCCCCGAGCTTTTTGCGCAACCCCCGCAGCAGCAGCCAGACGTTCAGCGCGGAGGTCAACGAGTTGGCCAGCCCCAGTCCGGCCTGCCGCAGCTCCCCGATGAACAAAACCGAGAGGAGCAAGTTTGCGCCGAGGCAGAAGACGCTCACCTTCATCGGCGTCTGCGTGTCACCCAGCGCGTAGAACGCGCGGGCCAGAATGTTCACCATCGAAAACGCCAGCAAACCCGGAGCCAAGCACAGGAGCGCCGTTGCCGCCCGCCAGGTGGATTCCGGTCCGAACTGGCCGCGCTCAAACAACAGCCGCACGATGGGCTCCGCCAGCACCATGAGCAGCACGGTCGCCAGGCCGTTGATCACTACGAGATAGGACAATCCCTGCCCGAGCGCGGCCCGAAACTCGGGAAATTTCTTCTCCGCCGCCAGCCCTGAAAGACTCGTCAACAGATACGTGGCCAGGGAAATGCCGAACACCCCCTGCGGCAGTTCCATCAGCCGCACCGCGTAGCTGAAGGACGCGACGATGACCGGGTCCACCCAGAACGACACGAGCTGCACCAGCGTCACGTTCAGTTGAAACGCCGCCACGCCCACCATGCCTGGCACCATCTTGCGCACGACCACGCGCACCGTCTCATCACGCCACGGCGTCACCCAAGCGGGTCGCCAGCCCTCGCGCCGAAGTGCGGGAAGTTGAAACGCCGCCTGCGCCACGCCCGCCAGCAGCACGCCGAACGCGAGCGCAAAAACTTGTTCGTCCAGCTTGGGGCCGAACCGGGGTGCGGCGAGGAACACGCTGGCAATCATCACCACGTTGAGCAGCGTTGCGCCCAGCGCCGGGATGAAGAAATGCCCGCGCGCGTTCAGCAACCCCATGAACACGGCCGCGAGGCACACCAGCAGCATGTAGGGAAACATCACCCGCAAGAGTTCGAGCATCAGCCGCGTCTTCGCGTCGAACTGCGTCGTGGCCAGCGCGAGCGACAGCCCGACGAGCACGATTGCGATTACCGCCGTCGCGAAGATCACCAAGGCCGAGATCACCGCGTTGGCCGCCCGCCACACCTCGGCCTCGGCGGCGGTTTTCTCCTTCTCCTTGAAGATGGGGATGAAGGCCGCCGTCAGCGCGCCTTCGCCCAGCAGGCGGCGGAACAGGTTGGGAATTGTGAAGGCCAGCGTGAACGCGCCCGCCACCCAGCCATCGCCCATGAAGCGTGCGTAGGCGATCTCCCGCACCATGCCCAGCACGCGGCTCAGGAGCGTGGCCGCCCCCATCGCGCTGGAGGACTTTAGCATCTGCGACATGGGCCGCGAGGCTAAAGGCCGGCCACGCAAAGTTCAAAGGCGTTTGTCGTGGCAGTCCCAATCCTGCGCGGAGGCGCTGGAAGTGCCTCGCCGAAAGCGACCATGGATTCGGATTGAAGGCCAGGCATCACCCAAGGATGCTGCGCGCATGAACCACGACCGACCTTGCCACCGCTTGGGCCGCCGGGCTTTTATCTGTCGTGGCTCGCTGCTGCTTACGGCG
>Ga0255095_1001170_pt1 | contig 10945 bp, 13 predicted proteins | sample Colum_Law_RepC_8_2_FD_188435 | JGI IMG/M metagenome (GOLD analysis project Ga0255095, IMG submission 188435) | Freshwater microbial communities from Columbia River, Oregon, United States - Colum_Law_RepC_8d | ecosystem: Environmental > Aquatic > Freshwater > River | place: USA: Oregon...
CTACAACTGGCGCTGGATGATGGCCGGAGGATTCCCGGCTGCATGGGGACTCAACAACACCGCCACTCAGAACTGGTACCAGTTCGAAAGCTTCCACACCGGAATCGTCCAGTTCGCTATGGCTGACGGCGCCGTACGTGCCATCAGCAAGAACATCAATGGTGGCGACGGAGCTCTCGGACAGACCTACATGAACCTTGCTGCCATGGCTGACAGCAACGTGATTGGTGAATTCTGATTCGGTCGATATTGATCACAACAGGATCCTGAAAGGTTTTTGATATGCGTCACGCTCTCTGTTTTCTTATGCTGACAGCCTTTGTCGTCGGTTGCGGCGGTGGTGCCGGTGCACCCACCGCTCCGCCAACACAGACCGAAGCCCCCAAGGTTGAAGAGCCAAACACCGCGTCACCACCGGCACTGCCGGCGCCGCAGTAATCCTGTCCGTTACGGTTCCAACCGGACTGGCATTCTGAAACCGATGAATCCGCTCGCGTGGATTCATCGGTTTTTTCTTGTCAGCAGCGCCGCATACCCAAAACGTCATCCAGTTGCACTGTTGGCAACTGCTGCAAAGCACCCTCTTCAGCTCGCCCCAGCAGTACCAACTGCCCGCGAATACTCTGCCGGGCATCCGGGTATCCACGCAGAACGCGACCGTCCCGCAACTCCACCAGCAGCTCATAAGTCTCATTCAGCCCCGGCATGTCCGCATGCACCGCCTCCGGAAATCGCTCCCACGCCCACTTCCACAACGTCGCACCCGCATCCGCTCGTCCCGCCAGATCAAACCACTCCAGCTCCGCCTTCCGTAACTCCTTCACACTCGCACGCCGACACCACTCCCGCAGTACCGACTGAATCCAGTCGCGACGACTGGCAGCCAGCTCATCAAATGTCACCACACCCCCGACCACAGCTTCACTCATCGGTCACCCACCCATACACTGTCGCAATCCCCGAAACATTATCCCTGCAGCCCCAATCATAGTTGGATTTTGATTTCGCGGCGAACCAATCCGGTAAACCCGAAGCCGCACTGCTGACCGCTGAAACAGCACTGAAAAATACCCCCAAATCCCCCACACTGCTGCCGGCTCAGCGCAATGCTCTGTTCCTGCTGGATCGCATCCCCGCCGCGATCCAAAGCTGCTCACTCGCTCTGCAGCCGAAAACCGATCTCGCTCGAGCTCGCTTCATTCTCGCCCGCTGCCAGCTGCAGGCCGGGCAAATCACTGATGCCACCAACTCGCTGCTCGAAACACTGCGCACAACCCCGGAAATGACAGCAGCCCGGCTGCTGATGGCCGAGCTGCTGCTGAAATAGAAACACCTGTCCGAGTCCTCAAGGCAACTGCAGATCCTCAACACCCTGTTGCCGGATTCTCACCCGCAACTCAGGGCCCTGCTCAAACAGCTCAATGCACCGCAGACTACAGATTGAAATCCACCCCACTCGAGCCCTCCGCTGACACATCATACGTCAGCTTCGTCGTCGCCGGGTCGGCATAGTCCCCACGCACAAGCTGCTTCGGACCCGTCTGCTTCTTCTCGTTGCCCCAGCCCATCTGAGCGGCAGCCATCTGACCGGCATCCATTCCGTCGCCACCCGGAGACCCCGTCGGCGTCGGAGCCTTGCCGCCCTCGTACTTCGAAACACTCACTCGGTTCAGTCCCGGCAATGCCCCCTGCACCAGACGGTAATGACCCTCAGCATCCGTCTTGCCAAAACCCACAAACGTGTCGTTCGTAAACAACACGTCCGCGTCAGCCAAAGGCTTGCCACCCAGCGTAATCCGGCCCGAAACCGGGACACCACGACCCGGCAACACAGACTCACCACAACCCGCCAACAGCAGCAAAGCCGCCAAACTCACCACACGAAACATCGCCTTCTCCATCCCGTGACCGAAATGCCGCAGAACTGTCAGAAATCACCGATCACAGCCCCATCATGAAGATACGTCAGACGCCAGAAAGTCAATGCATCGATGTTCTCACTCAGAAATCGCACGGAACCATCACCCATCACAACCTGACAGCCACCCGTGTGACCGCTGCCGTAACCCCAGGCATACTGACGCTTCTGAGCATCATTCTGGTAGGCCGCGTTAATGCGAAAGTCATTCACATACGCTGCCACAGTCGTGGCATCCAGAACAGTGGAACTGGCTGATGGCGTATACAGGTGACAGCAGGTATGAGTCCCGCTGAGCCCCCATGGACCAAAGCTGGCACTGGTCTTGTATCGGCCACCACCCCACGCCTCGCCAATCGCTATCGTCATGCTCGTACCATCCGTGAAGTCCCGCATCCGAGCCCCACCGCTGTTCCCAAACACGCCCTGACGAATGTCGCCACTGTATGCCGTGTGCGGCAGGCTGTAATCCGTCATACTGCCCGTTGCAAAGGCATAGCTGGCCCGCCGAGCATTCTCGCGACCGTAAAAGTCCGTCTGAGTCGCAATGCCCGATGACGAAACTTCTCCGCCATTCGGATGCGAAGGACACTGCAGCCCCGGCAGTGCCATCGACGTCACCTGAACATTCGGATTCGCGTTCGTAATTCCAGCTATCGGCATGCCATAAGGATTGCTCAGACTGCCCGTCTGATTGAAGTCATATAACGCATAGGCATTCGCCTGCTCCATGTACGGCAGCAGAAACACAAAACCCGAAGTGTTCTGCACGCGGTTCGTCGCCGTGTAAAACGCCGTGCTGTTGTAACGACCCGAATTGTTCAGTGCTGGCGGAAAAATGTTACAGGTGTCATGATAGTTGTGCAGCGCCAAACCCCACTGCTTCAGATTGTTCTTGCACTGCGTTCTGCGAGCAGCCTCGCGAGCCTGTTGCACTGCCGGTAACAGCAGCGCGACCAGAATGGCGATGATCGCGATCACCACCAGCAACTCAATCAACGTAAACGCTCGACGGCGCAACATGGAACTCTCCTGACGGGACAAACGGTGAAAAACCGAACCAGGACAAGTCCGCTGCAGGCCACAGACGGAATCGATCGGGACTACTCAAAAACAGGCCTCACTGGATCTCAGCCATACCTTCCATCCCTCCGCAAAAAACATGCCTCAGTTTCTGTCCGGTCTACTCCTACTGGCTGGAGAACAGACGGGAAGCTTCGAAAAACCACGGAAACACCGCGCGTTTCTGCATCAGTATTTTTTCCACAGAACACTCGCTGCCGTCCCACCACTCTTCCAGCCTCCGATCACAAATGCAGCAACTGCGACGAATCTGCAGGCGACCAAACCCCTTCCATGAACATCCACCTGCTGCACATGACCCAGCTCGCCAGACTCGCACTGAACGGCTGCCAGTCGGCCAGCGAACAAACCCTGCACTTCGAACTCGGTTCCTGCCACCAGGTCGATCAGATCACCGTCGACTGGCCCGCTGGCTCCCGCGAAATCTTCCCGGGCTGCAATGCCAACCGCATCCTGATACTGCAGCAGAACAGTGTCACTCAAACTCCAGCGCAATCCGCCGACCCTCTGAACTCTTCTGCCACTGACCCTGCAGAGGGTCCCACCACACATCCTCAGCCGATACCCCCAGATGCCCCAGCAAAGTCGCTGTCAGATCCGCCGGAGACACCGGATTGTCACGCACCTGACCACCCTGATGATCCGTTGAACCAAACACCTGACCACCGCGAATACCACCGCCGGCCAGCAGCGCCGTAAACGCATGCGGCCAGTGATCACGACCCGACTTTTCCGTCATCGCGTTCTGAGTGAACTGGCCGATTCGGGGCGTCCTGCCGAATTCTCCGGCAGCCGCCACCATCGTCGTCGACAACAGACCTCGCTCACCCAGATCCCCCAGAAATGCTGACATCGCCCGATCAAAAATCGGCAACAAACGATCCTGCAGCGATGCAAAAATATGATTGTGCTGATCCCAGTGAGGCGACACCTTGTCGTAAAACGAGTCGTCATACCAGTTCACCGTAATCAGCGGAACACCGGCTTCCACCAGTCGCCTCGCTGCCAGCAGACTGCGCCCGAATACCGTACTGCCATAACGCACCAGCACCTCCGGTCGCTCACGCTCCAGATCCACTGCCGCACCCAACTGTCCGCCAGCCAGTAACGATGTCGCCGTATCATGCTGCTGCTGCCAGCGATTCTGAACCCCAACACGACCCGCATCCGAAACCTCACCCGCTGACTGCAGCCGCTGCAGCAAACTTGTCCGCCGCTGCAGCCTCGACCCCGCTGATGCTTCCGATAACTGCAGCTCCGCCGCATCAAACTCACCTCGATCCAGACCCGCACGCAGCAGAAACGGATTAAACTGCTCGCCCATCCGACCACCCGTCTGACCCGCGATTCGCTCCGACTGACCCATAAACTGCGAATGCCATGGCAGCACAATCGCCGGCGGCAGTCGAGCAGCATGCAGGCCGGCCCGAGTCATCAGCGAAGCCAGAGATGGCCAGTCCTCACGACGAGCCTGATCCGTCACGGGCGGCAAAGGATACGGTCGACCACTGTACAACTCACTGCACGCCGGACCATGCACCGGCATCCGATGATTCATCGATCGCACCAGACACACACGATGCATCTGACCCGCCAGCAACGGCAGATGCTGGCAGATCTGCACGCCCGCAGCCGAGGTCGAAATCGGTTGAAACTGACCCCGAATCTCCGCAGGAGCCATCGGTTTCATGTCCCACATGTCCAGCTGACTGGGACCGCCAAACAAAAAAATAAACACCACCGAACGCTGCTGCCCTCGCTGACACGTCACCGCCGGTAAACCCGTGGCCGCCAGCGAGAAACCACCCAGAGCACCCACACGGATCAGCTCGCGACGGCCACCAGCAGCATTTGTGCGAAACAGCACCGACATCATGGTCAGCCCTTCTGAACACACAGAACAGGCAAAAACGTCAAAAGCAGAACACCCGACAGCACCGCGATAACCCATTGCAAAGAATACCAGAAAATTCAGACAGAATCCCGGTGAAATTTCAAAGATAAAATCCGGTCACGGTTTCGCTTGCATAGGCTCGTCCGCCTGCGTATTGTCTCCAACAGACCTCTGGCAGCTCTGTCTGCAGCAAAACAAGTTGACCCTACAGATAAACCCAATAGGGAACCCGGTCTGATCCCGGCCGACTGTCACGCCGACCATGTCTCGGATCACATGACCCGGGCGTCGGGTGCCCACTTTTTATTCTGATCAATGGGCGTCAACAGCGTTTGCTCAGCACACCTGACAGAGGTTTTTTCGCGCGCTTCGTTCGCTGGGTTTCACGGATTCAAAACACCGCTCGGACGCCTATGAACACTTCAGAACACTCCCCCGCCACTCCACCCGCATCCGCTACCGATGGCGTCATCGATTACCCCGCACGGGATATGACCATCACCGTCGGTGCCGCAATGCCCTGCTCCAGACTTCTCCGCATCCTGCAGCAGGAAGGGCAGACACTCCCCATCGATACCGCCTCCGAAGACACAACCGTCGGTGACATGGTGCTGCAGGATCAATGCGGACCACGACAGTTTGGCTACGGAACCCTGCGCGACTACGTCATCGGGATCGCCGCCGTCGATGGCCACGGTCGACTGTTCCATGCCGGTGGACGTGTCGTCAAAAATGTCGCCGGTTACGACCTCTGCCGCCTGCTTACCGGCTCAAATGGCAAACTCGGACAATTGCTCCACGTCACCTTCAAAGTGCGACCACTCCCCGCCACACAGCAGCTCATCATCGCCGGCTTCCGCACCCTGCAGCACCTTGAAAAGGCACTCAATACTCTCAACACCACTGCTGCCACTCCCGTTATTCTCGATGTCGCCGGACGACCAGCCCTGCCCGCAATCCTCAAAACTCAGGCCCTGCTGCCCACCCACGACTCCAGCCACCTCGATGTCGCCGCAGTACTGCTGATCGGCTTTGACGGCCCCGCCGACGCCTGCCAGTGGCAAATCCACACCGTCACCGACGAACTTGCAGAACTGCCCGCATGGATCCACACTGCTCTCCCCGCAAACGCGTTTCAGCAATGGCTGCAGATCGCCCGACTCTACTGCTTCCCCACAGACAATCCACCGTGGCTCGCCTCCATCACCACACCGCCCTCACAGGTCTGCGCTGTGCTGGACGCCATGAACCGACTGCACTGCTGCACCTGCGGGCGAGCCGGTAATGGACGCCTGTGGTGCTGGCCTGCACCCCCTGACGAAAATCAGCCCGCTACCGACGAAGCCAGCGGTTTCGCTGCACTGCAGCAGCTTACCGCTAACGGACCTGGCTGCGTGCAGGTGCTGCACGCTCGATCCGCCACCCCCACTCCAGCCCATCCCGCTGTCCGCAACTACACCACCCGACTGCAACACGCTCTGGGAACCCACTGACTCCGGATTCTGGCACCCGAAATTCCCCGGAAATTCCTCGCTCAAAAGCTCGCAAAACGTTTTCCGAAAACGCTTCAGTCGCGATAATCAAACAGCCACACTCCACCAGTAGATCGCCTCGTCAGGATTCCCAAGTGTCCGCACAGCAGCCCAAAACACCCAGCTCGCTCCCGGTCCTCGGACAATCCATCCCCTACGACCGCTTTCTCGACTGCGTCCACTGCGGACTCTGTACCGCCTCCTGCCCGACCTACGTCGAAACCGGTAACGAAAACGATGGCCCCCGCGGACGCATCTACCTCATGCGCGCTGTCGTCGATGGCCGACTCGAACTCACACCCGCTGTCCAGGGACACCTCGACTCCTGCCTCGACTGCCGCAGCTGCGAAACCGCCTGCCCCAGCGGAGTCCAATACGGCAGACTCCTCGAACCCTTCCGCGTCGAAATGCAGCAGACACCCGCAGCAAAACACGCCGCCAATAACTGGTTCCACCGCTGGATACTCTACGGATTGTTTCCCTGGCGCAATCGCCTCCGCTGGGCCCTGCTCCCCGCTCGCCTGCTCCAGACGCTGCAACTCGATCGCCTGCTCCGACGCAGTGGCCTCACACGACTGCTGCCCACAAAAATCCAGCGACTGCACGACCAACTGCCCAGACTTCGACCCAGCGAACCACCCCTGCCCGACTTCCTGCCCGCCATCGGGCAGCGTCGAGCAACAGTCGGACTGTTCATCGGCTGCGTAGCAGATGCCATGTTCAGACATGTCCACTGGGCGACCGCCCGAGTCCTGCAGCAGAACGGCTGCGACGTTGTGATCCCCCGCTCACAAACATGCTGCGGAGCCATTCACTATCACACCGGTGCCGCAGAACCCGCCGTCCGTCTCATGCACCAGAATGCCGCTGCCTACGACACTCAAAAACTCGATGCCGTCGTCGTCAACGTCGCCGGCTGCGGCTCTATGCTGAAAGACTACGGACATATCGCTGAAGAACTACACCACAACAACTCTGATACACCCGGCCACACATCGACGCACGCCACCGAATTCGCCGCAAAAGTCATGGATATCCACGAATTCCTCATGAAACTGGGCCCCGTCCGCCCAACCGGACGCATCGATGCACTCGTTGCCATACAGGATGCCTGCCACCTCCAACACGCCCAGAAAATCCGCCAGCAGCCACGCGATCTGCTCAAATTGATCCCGGGAATCACCCTGAAAAACATCGCCGAATCTGAACTCTGCTGCGGCGCCGCCGGAACCTACAACCTCACACAGCCCGAAATGGCCGATCGACTGGGAACACGCAAACTGGATTGCCTGCTGGACGTCAAACCCGATCTGATCGTCTCCGGAAATGCAGGCTGCTCACTGCAACTGCAGGCACACCTGCAACAACGCGGACTCTCAACACCAGTCCTGCACCCTGTCGAACTGCTCGATCTCAGTTATCGAAATCATCCACTGACACCACGCTGATCCGTCATCAGCCAGCACACGGAAACTAACAGCCATGCCACAACAACTGCTAGCCCTGCTCATACTCGCCGGCCTGCTCTCCACCACGGCCTCGGCTGCCGATGAAACCACCGGAAAAAAGCCACGCACCGAACAGGCCCCCGCAAAAACACCCGCAAAAACCAAACAAAAGGCCCCCAAAAAGGAATCTCCCCCGCCCACTCCCACACTCGATTCCGTCAGCTACGGACCTCACCCCAAACAGGTTCTGACTTTCTGGAAAACAGAATCCGCCACACCAACACCCTGCCTGTTCTTCATCCACGGAGGTGGCTGGCAGAACGGAAACCGCATGGCAGGCATGGCCAACTGGGTCCCCGCGATGCACAAACACGGGATCTCTGTCGTCTCCATCGAATATCGCTTCATCGAAGAAGCCATCGCCGATGGTGTGCAACCACCAGTCAAAGCCTGCCTCCACGATGCAGCCCGGGCACTCCAGTTCGTTCGCAGCAAAGCCTCCGAATGGAATCTCGATAAGCAGAAAATCGCCGCGGCCGGTGGATCAGCCGGAGCCTGCACAAGCCTGTGGCTCGCGTTTCACGACGATCTCGCAATCCCCAACAGCGACGACCCCATCGCGCGAGAATCCACAAAACCCACCTGCGCCGCCGTCACCGGAGCACAAACAACCCTCGATCCACGCCAAATGCGGGAATGGACACCCAACAGCATCTACGGCAGCCACGCTTTCGGAATCTTCAGGGAAGTCGATGGAAAAAAACAACGCGACTTCGACTCGTTCCTCGCTCGACGCGATGAAATCCTGCCGTGGATCCAGGAATACTCCCCATTCCACCTTGTCTCAGCAGGTGATCCACCCGTCTATCTCAACTACAGCGCACCCCCAGCCAAAGGCCAGATCGCAAAAGATCCCACACACTCGGCGAACTTCGGAGTCCTGCTGAGGGAAAAACTTGACGAATTCCACGTACCCTGCGAACTGGTCTATCCCGGAGCCGGGAATATCACGCACAAAACCAATCAGGATTACGTCGCAGCCATGCTGACGAAGTGAACCCCCGCCGCATTCCCGCCCCACTGAACTACCGCATCTGCTCCGCCAGCAGAAACGCAATCTCCATCGACTGCTCGTAATTCAGTCGCGGATCCACCGTGCTGCGATAATCCCGGGACAAGTCCGACTCTGTCAGATTCCCAGGACCACCCGTGCACTCGGTCACATCTTCGCCCGTCAACTCAAGGTGAATCCCACCCAGACGACTGCCCAGCTCCTTGTGAATCCGAAATGCGCCGATGATCTCAGAAATGATGTCATCAAACGACCGAGTCTTCAGACCCGAACGAGTTGCATGCGTGTTCCCATGCATCGGATCACAACTCCACAGTACTCTGCAGCCAGCACTCCGCACCGCATCCACCAGTGCCGGCAGCCGCTCTCGAATCTTCTCCGCGCCAAAACGATGAATCAGCGTCAACCGACCAGCCTCATTCTCGGGATTCAATACGCCTATCAGCTCAACCAGCTCCTCAGGCGTCATCGAGTTCCCAACTTTCACCCCCACCGGATTGCGAATTCCCCGGCAGTACTCAACATGGGCACCGGACAGCTCCCGAGTCCTGTCACCAATCCACACCATATGAGTACCCAGATTGTACCAGCCACGCTGACGTTCAGCCTTCGTCAAGGCCTGCTCATAATGCAGCAATAACGCCTCATGCGAAGTGAAAAAATCAACCCGCCGCAACTGATGCAACTCACCCGGCGAGACCACCTCCATAAACCGAATCGAGTCTGTCAGAGAATCCAGCAACTGCTGATACCGTCGACTGCCCGGAGTATTCCGAACAAACTCCAGATCCCAGTTCTCCGGATGATGCAGATCCGCAAACCCACCCTCACTCAAAGCGCGAATAAAATTCAGCGTCATCGCTGAACGCTCAAACGCACGCAACATCAACTGCGGATCCGGAGTCCGCTCGGCAAGCGTAAATCCCGGACTGTTGATTATGTCGCCACGGTAACAGGGCAGCTCAACATCCCCCCGCCGCTCGACATCGCTGGACCGCGGCTTGGCGTACTGGCCCGCGATCCGCCCAATCCGCACGACCCGCTTCCGCGCTCCGGCGATCAATACCAGACTCATCTGGATCAGAACTTTCAGCTTCCGCAGGACCGCGGTCGAGTTGCAGTCGTCGAAACTTTCCGAGCAGTCCCCGCCCTGCAACACGAAAGCTCTGCCTTCGGCGGCGTGCACCAGCTCGCCCCGCAGACGATCGACCTCCCACGCCGTCGTCAGCGCCGGCAAACTGCCCAGCTTTTTCAGGGTTTCAGCGAGTTTAGCGGGGTCGGGGTACCGGGGCTGTTGGCGAGCCACACGGGACTGCCACGAGTCTGGTTGCCAGAGTTGAGCCATGTGCGATCACCTTCGCAGCGCGCATAAAAAAAGCCGCACTCCGAAGAGTGCGGCTTGATGTAAGATCCCGGCAGTACCTACTTTCGCGCTTTTGACACTATCATTGGCCTTGCAAGCTTAACGTTCGTGTTCGGAATGGGTACGCGTGTTTCCTTGCAAGTGAATCACCGGGAAACCACACGATCCGCGGCAGAGCCCGGTGTCGTGTGTATAATCAAAATGAAGTCTAGTGGCGTCTGACAATTGATCAAAATGACCAGATATTCCTCCATTAGTACCGGTCAGCTCAGACACTTTCATGCCTTACACAGCCAGCCTATCAACCTGGTAGTCTTCCAGGGGAGTCAAACGAAACCTTATCTTGGGAATGGCTTCACGCTTATATGCTTTCAGCGTTTATCACAACCGCACATAGCTACCCTGCGATGCCACTGGCGTGACAACAGGAACACCAGAGGTGCGTCCCTCCAAATCCTCTCGTACTAAAGAGAATATCCCTCAAGTTTCGTACGCCCACACCAGATACGGACCAACCTGTCTCACGACGGTTTAAACCCAGCTCACGTACCACTTTAATCGGCGAACAGCCGAACCCTTGGGAGCTTCTTCACCCCCAGGATGTGATGAGCCGACATCGAGGTGCCAAACCCCGC
>Ga0255095_1001179_pt1 | contig 10888 bp, 10 predicted proteins | sample Colum_Law_RepC_8_2_FD_188435 | JGI IMG/M metagenome (GOLD analysis project Ga0255095, IMG submission 188435) | Freshwater microbial communities from Columbia River, Oregon, United States - Colum_Law_RepC_8d | ecosystem: Environmental > Aquatic > Freshwater > River | place: USA: Oregon...
ATCAAATTGATTATAACGCATAGATCCCATTCTGCAAAGCCTTACACAATTAAAAAAGCAGGGGAACATTGTTGATGCTCACCCTGCTTAAATTAGTTCAACAACACAACATTAATTAATCATCATCATCATCATCATCGTCATCATCATCGTCGTCGTCATCGTCGTCATCATCATCGTCGTCATCATCGTCGTCATCATCGTCGTCTTCATCATCAAAATCTTCATCAAAATCTTCATCAAGATCTTCATCATCAAAATCTTCATCAAGATCTTCGTCATCAAAATCTTCATCGTCGATTTCATCGTCATCGTCATCGTCATCGTCATCATCATCATCATCATCATCATCATCATCATCATCATCATCAAAATCATCGTCATCATCATCCCGCAAGGTTGGCAAAACAAAGGCGTCTTCATGAACTTGATCCACAATACCAGTGATGCCAAGTTTCAAGGCCACCAGATCTTTTAACGAAAGCAATTGACTAGTCATCACACAACCCTCTTCAAACTTAAGGAGACAAAAATAAAAGAACTCATGGTTAACAAAAAACCTTATGCAGGTTAAACTACCTGAATACCGAAGTTCATGAGAATAAAGCCGATCCGCCCTGCCTTATTTCACAAGCCTATTTAAACACTTACTCTCTTGGGCTTGACATCATCTTTTAATCAAAAGCAACTAATCTCAATCTGATGATGTTAGGAATTATTAGGAAAGTTTAAAACCTTGTCAAGCCAAGGAAAGATTGTTTTTTAATTTAATTTAAATTCATTAGTTACGGGGTGTTTTCAAATCTGATTTTATATTTATTCTACACCTAAATTGAAAGCTAATTCGATGCCAAATACTTCTTTTTTTGCTCAATAAAAGGCAAATGATGTGTAACATGGCCAATGGCTTTTTCGAGCAGAATATGCAGGGAAACAGAGCCTTTTTCACTATGAATTCCAACTCTACCCCAGGCGGAATCAGGCAAGCCAGTCAAAATTCTTGCCATCTGCGAACGAACCAAATCAATCAAAGCTAATTCCTCGCTAATATTTCGTTGATGATACGATAATGATTTTAAAAAAAGATTTTCATCCGCACCCAATAGCTGGGGATTTTCCAAAGCAATGACTCTTTTCATACGATCAGCGAATACTGGCTCAAAATCTGCAATATGGCATACCACTTCAAGAGTCGACCATTTTCCCTCAATGGGCCGGGCCAACAAATGTTCGAGGGGCATGTGGGCAACCGCTTGCCTCAATAAATAACCGCCATGTATATATTGAGAAATAAGATTCTTGAATTCTAGGGTCATCTTAGCCTGCCATCTTAGTAAAAGAATCTCTTAAACCGCTCAGTTGCTGCCTTCGCTGGGCTTCTGGTGCGAAAGGATCGAAAGGAATGGGCCCACGGGCTATTTGCTCGAGCAACCCATGCACCCTTCTGCGTAATTCTGAATCGCGCCTTTCAAGTGCATCTAACAAAAAGGGAACCGCACTAATGCCATAGCGCTGCAATTCTTCCCCTGCTCGATCAGACCCCGAAGCAAACTGCACCAATAACTCTAAAACTTTCTCGCGTTCTATCAATTTTTGCACACCTTGCGTTTGATCAACTGGCTTCTCTTGCACCAAAGGGGTTGATGGGGGCCTTAGACCCATCGTGTCACGCGAAGGAACTACCGTAGTAGGCAACCCTATTGAATCATTATTAAAGCTATTACCTAGATATTCCTGAATTGCTATCGGATCGCGAATCAAATCCTGAGGGGCACCATGCGTGCGCACCGTTCCACCTTTAATCAAATAACTTCTGTCAGTAATCGATAAAATCTCACGCACCCTATGATCCGTAACTAAAATACCAATACCCTGCTTTTTCAAATCAAGCACAATATGCTGAATATCTTCGATGGTTTGGGGATCAATACCCGTAAAAGGTTCATCCAAAAGGATCAAAAGCGGATCACAGGCCAAACAACGGGCTATTTCCAGCCTTCTTTTCTCTCCGCCTGACAATCGCGCAGCATTATTTTTCCTCAAATGCGTAAGCCCAAATTTATCCAGAACTTTTTCGGTGCGATCAAGGCACTCCGCACGAGTCAACTTACGGCCAAGAACACGATGCTTTGGCATGATTTCCAAAATCGCCATGACATTTTGTTCAACCGTCAGCTTTCTAAAAACACTGGTTTCCTGAGCCAAATAGCCCATACCCAATCGGGCACGACCAAACATTGGCAGATGAGTTACATCTTTCCCTGCAAATATCACTTTCCCACCATTGGGCGTAACCTGGCCTGTGGTCATGCGGAAACTGGTGGTTTTGCCGGCGCCGTTAGGCCCTAATAAACCCACGACCTCCCCAACATCCACTTGAAAGGTAACCCCGTCAACCACTTTGCGGCTGCCATAATACTTGATCAGTCCGCGCACCTCGAGGATTGCCATCCTTGCTCCTTGTCAGACCTTCAAAACTATTTAACTATTAGGATTTACAACGCTTTCTAGAAATCGTGCAAGACCAGTCTAGTCATAATAACCAAAGAAAGGTAAAACAGGGGGAATAGGCCCTCGGGGAGATTGATTCAACTTTATCTGATCTTATTTCTGCCTCTAGTTTTATTGGAGCTTTTGTGAAAACCCTAATTGACGAAGAAACAATTAAAAAACGAGTCACAGAAATTGCGAAACTTATCTCAGCAGAATTTAATGGCCAGCCCCTTACAGTAGTAGGAGTTCTTACAGGCGCCCTCATTTTCGTATCCGATCTGGTTCGCCATCTAAATCTTCCCGTACGCATTTGCTTTGTCCGCGCCAGTAGTTATCGAGGCGAAACCACCGTGCCAGGCGATCTTAACATCGATTCCTCCATGCTTCCCGACATCCAAGGCCGCAATATCCTTCTCGTAGACGACATCTTAGATTCGGGCCATACGCTCAGCAAACTCAGCAGCTATTTAAAAGAAAAGGGCTGTAAAACCATTCGAACTGCAGTCCTGCTGCGTAAAATAGGTCGTCAAGAACACCCAATCGAGCCGGATTACTGTGGTTTCGAAATACCTGATAAATTTGTGGTGGGTTATGGGTTAGACTATAACGATGAATATCGTAACCTCCCCTTCATCGGGGATTTGTCCTAACTTTCCTGCTTTTATTTGCAGATTGGATTACCTTTGCCTGCCTTTACATTCTTCATCGATAGCACCGAATACAGTGGCCATTCCAGACAACTGCTGGCTTGCGTAACTGAACTTAGATCCATGAATTACACGGTTGCGGTTGGTGTTCTAGGCCGAGAAGCCCCTTGGTCTTCTTTACTCGCAGATTCAGGCGCAATGGTTTCGCATTTTGATAGCAAAGGCCTTTGGGATATCAAAGCTTTATTCCAATTAAGAAAATGGCTTCAGCAAATACCCAGCGATTTCCTGCATGTGATAAGCCTCAAAGCTTTAGACGCCCTTGGGCTTGCCTCGCCTTCCTTCCTTGCAAAATCATTTTTATCGGGCTTTCCGAAAACTGGGTTTCGACCCAATGCTCTGCGTAAAATTTTACTCGCGAAGGTACGCAAAATATTCTGCCTCACCCTAGCATCGAAAAACAGACTGCAAACTCTAGGTATTCCAGCATCTAAGTTGGCGCATCTTCCACCTGGTATCTCACCTCAAAATGCGCCCAAATCTCTTGACCCTTTATCTGAAACTCCTTATTTATTTTCTTCAGGCCCCTTTCATCACGACTTCAACCATCGTGATGCCCTTTGGAGCATGGATATTCTTCATTATGTCAAACCCGAAATAAAATTGTGCCTCAATGGCACCGGGGCTAATTTGCAAAGTCTTCATTCCTTTCGCACAGCCCTAATGACAAAAGATAAAATCGACTTTCGTGGGCAGGTCGATTACCAAGAACCCTGGCTTGCAAACGCCTCTATTATTCTTGTAACCAACCTTTCACCCGGAGGTTATTACTCCACCCTAGAGGCCATGCTTTCAGGCAGGCCCTTGATCGCATCAAAAACGGTAGGCATGGCAGAATTGGTTGAAGATGGAAAAACCGCGGTTCTGTATGCGCCAGGCGAATGCGCAGCGCTTGCCAAAAGAATCAGGCTACTGCTAGACGATCCTGCAAGGGCCTCTGAAATCGCGCATAATGCCAGAGAATCAGCCGAAAGCAGATTTTCCGCAAAGCATCATGCTGCAAAACTGTTACAGTATTACGATGATTACAAATAAGATTTTAAAGGGGATTTATCTTGCGTGATGTACTAACCCTAATACTTGCAGGCGGCAAAGGCACCCGTCTTGAACCACTCACCAGAGATCGTGCAAAACCTGCAGTTCCCTTTGGTGGACTTTACCGCATCATCGATTTCCCGCTGTCGAACTGCCTCAACAGCAACCTTCGTAAAATCCTAGTACTCACCCAATACAAAGCGCGAAGCCTCGACAGGCATTTAAACCTAGGCTGGAATTTCCTCAGCCCACAACTTGATGAGTATGTCGAAGTACTTCCCCCCCAGCAGCGAATTGATGAACACTGGTACAAAGGCACCGCGGATGCCATCTACCAAAACATTTATGTCATCGAAAAAGCTAACCCAAAATATATAGTCATTCTTGCAGCAGATCATATCTACAAAATGGACTACAGCGAAATGATTCGCCTCCATATCGAAAGAGGATCCGATCTTACCATTGGCTGCATTCCTGTTCCGGTGAATGAAGCCAACCAATTTGGAATTTTGGATGTCGATGCAAAAGACCGCATTACCACCTTTGTCGAAAAACCTGAGCATCCACCCGAAATCGTCGGTAATCCCGGCTTCTCTCTCGCCTCGATGGGTATCTATGTTTTTACCGCAGCTTCATTGTTTGAGCTTCTCTTTGAAGATGCAGTCCGTAAAAACAGTTCCCACGACTTTGGCAAAAACATCATCCCCAACATTATCTCCAGGCTTAATGTCCATGCATTCCACTTCCAAGACAAAAATAAAAAGTCGGTTCCCTATTGGCGCGATGTTGGTACTCTCGATGCTTATTACCAAGCAAACATGGATCTGGTTTGTATCGATCCCGTGCTTAATCTTTACGATACCGAATGGCCCATCCGGACATTTCAGCCTCAGTTTCCGCCACCAAAATTCGTCTTTAACGACGAAGGAACCAGAGGCCAAAGCCGCAGAGGCGAAGCTCACGATAGCATCGTCTGCCAAGGTAGCATCATCAGTGGAGGCAGTGTATCACGCAGCATTCTTTCATCGGGCGTGCGTGTAAATAGTTACGCCACGGTTGATGATTGCATCCTCTTCGAAGGTGTCAATGTAGGCAGGCATTCAAGAATCCGCAGGGCCATCATCGATAAAAATGTACAACTGCCCCCAGATACCGTGATTGGCTACGATATCGAGGAAGATCGCAAGCGTGGGTTCACTGTTTCAGAAAACGGCATCGTCGTAATCTCTAAAGCAGAAAGCCCCGAAAGCTTCTCTGCCAGACAAACACGAAAGTAGCCGAAGTATTCGAATGCCCCGACCTTTCCCACGATCACTGTGGTTCTTCGCCATCTTATCGGTGCTTGGAACCACTGCGATCATCGTACCTTGGGTGTTCAATCGTTCTATCCAACTATCTACCCAACAAATCGATCAAGCTATTTCTCTTTGGAAAATCTCTGGTCCAACAGATTACGACCTCGAAATCCTAGAAGCCAAAGAACCGGGCGGATTCAAAAAACAATTACTCATCAAGGTTCGAAATCAGAAAACCACCTCTCTGGTAATCGATGGGAACTTTGCCCCCTTGCAAGATCCTTCACAATATCAAGTACTTGATCTTTTGGAATCGATGGCAAAAAACCTCACAACCGATCAACAATCAGGCCAGCCTTTTTTCACTACCGCATCCCTTGCCAGCAAAGATGGACACCCACTTCGCTATGTCAGGCGAAACTCCCTCACGAAAGAACGATTCGAATGGGTGATCAAAATGAAAACACCCGGCTGATTCATTGCCGGGTGCATTATAATTCTTACTTAATTTAACCCAAAACTTATTTCTTAGCTGGGGGAACCTTTGGCACCTCTTTAGGTGGATTAAGATTGGGTGTGATATCAAAAATCCGGGCAAAGCCACCATAGGATGGGATCGCTACCGCCTTGCCATCTGGCGCGATTGAAATATCCCGAGAGTTATCCGCAAGCTTGATCGCTGCAAATTCATTGGGCTGATCAGGTTTCCAAAACCAAAGCATTCCCCCATTACCACCCGCAGTGCCCGCGACAAAACCTGCAGGATGCCAAGCAACGCCCCACATCGTTCCTTGAAACTTCTCTTTCGGGGTAAGCTCTTTAGTAATCTTTCCAGTAGCCCAATCCACCAGCAAAATGATCGGATTACCAATCCCTGCAAATGCGTTTGTTACATTGGTGATTCCTGCAAGGGCCAATACTGTGCCATCAGTTGAAAACGCCATCGATCGAGCGCCACCAATATCTGCACCAAACCCAGCATCATACTTGTGCAGCGCTTTCGCTTCGATCTCTCTGATTTTCTTTCCAGTAAGATCCCAGATTCGAACCACGCCCTTTAAATCAACCGATACTATCTCTTTACCCGAGGGATGAAATGCCACTTGGTACGCATGGTTTTCATGGGCCTGCCATGAATGAACAGGCTTCAATTCGGGAATAGACCAAATCGCAATTCTGCCATCATTACCGCAACTAACTAACATCTGGCCGGTAGGATCAACACTCAAAGATCTTATCCAACCCTGATGCGCAAGAACCTGCCTAAGCGGAATGGGCTCTGCTGATTCGTAATTCCAAGAAATGATCTGCCCATCGTAACCGCCACTGAACAATAACTTTTGCTTGGGAGCAAATACCATCGCACGAACCCAACTCGAATGCCCCGCCATATCGGTCTTCTTTGCGGTTGCTATCTCCCAGCGCTGTAAAGTGTTGTCCTGCCCGGAAGTAAATAAAAACTTGCCCGATGGTTCATACCTGCAAGCAAGCAATGCGGAAGTATGTTTGAACTCTTTAGCTTGCCTCGCAGCGGCAGGATCTAACCCAGGAAAAACAGGAGGTGGTGAAGGTTTCACCACCTCAGGAGTTTTAGGCGCTTCTTTCTTCGCATCTTTATCGTTTTGCATCACAGCAATATTTCCTCAATAGGCGATGCCTTCGGGTCTGCCATGGGCAATGGCCTCTGGTCCACATAAAAGTTCTTCTTCGAATCAAAACCCAAGGCCTTCAAATAAGTATGGAACAAATGCCCGCCATTCACTTCCCGATCCACTACTGCAGTGCCAGTCGCATTGGTTTTACCAACCACTGCTCCCTTTTGAATTCCACAACCACCCATCGCAACCGACCAAGCAGTGCCCCAGTGATCACGCCCAAAATTACGATTAATAGTAGGGGTACGGCCAAACTCACTCATCACCACAACCAGAGTGCTATCCAACAAACCACGAATGTCCAAATCTTCTAGCAAGGTCGCAAAAGTCCGATCAAACTCGCCTAATTGCTCAATATGAAAATCAAAGTTTTCATGATGCGTATCGTAATTAGTATGGCTCACTTTTACAAAAGTCGCACCGCCCTCAAGCAATCTTCGCGACAACAAACAATGCCTGCCGAAATCGTGCTTGCCATACCGATCCGCAAGCTTCCCAGATTCTGAAGTGATATCAAACAACCCACGCTTCTCCATCAACATGCGAGCTTGATCATAGGTCTGGGTGTAAGCTTCTGTCATCGCAGATTTCCTGCGCGAGTAAAATCTTTCATTGGCATTCTGCCTGAGCAGATGGCGCTGCATTTCCGCTTCGGAATTGATGCCCGCAGGTTTCTCTAAATTGGCGGGTGCCTTGCCATCACTTATGCTCACCGAACCAAACTTAGGCCCAAGATACGCAGCATCCTTAGAACTTTGCGCACCAGAACCATTAGGCGTGATGTTTAAATAACCAGGCAGCGGGTTCTTGTCTTCCGTCAACAACTTCGAACATACCGAGCCAAAATGCGGGTACTCGTTCGCAGGTTCCTGCCTGCGACCAGTCTGCATGATGTAAGCACCCTTACCGTGATCGTTTTCTTTTGTGTTGATGCCACGCACCAATGCAAGCTTATGCATCCAACTTGCAGTGTAAGGCAGAAGCTCGCTGATATGGATACCGGGCACGGATGTTGGTATCGCCCTAAATGGCCCGCCAGTCACCACGCCTGGCTTCGGGTCCCAAGTTTCTAATTGGCTAACTCCGCCAGCCAAAAATACAACCAGCACCCTTTTCTGCTGAATCGCAAGGCCCTTCGCTGCCAAAGGATTAGCCAGAGCGCCAAGGCCCATGCCTCCAACGCCCCCTAAAAAGGCCCGCCTTGATAAACCATGATCCACCGTTTTACATGCATAATTACAATTCATTGTTCATTCTCCTTCTTCAAGCAATCAAACCTGAAATCGAAATTCGATCGAGGTTATTAATGCCCACACTAAGTCTCTTATTAAACCTGCTTTATCTACATCTTTCTTGCCTAGCAACACTTCCACTTCCTTCTTTTCGTCTTCCGTGGGCATTCTGGTTAACACCCCAAGATACAACTCTTCTGCAAACAATTTAGCATCCTTGATTTCAGATAACCGAAACGATAGCGAACCCTTTCTGGGTGCAAGCAACCCTTGCAACTGCCCATTGTTTGCAAGATAAAGCGCTTGCTCCACTCGGGCCTCGTAACCAGGAGCCTGCCCCGCGGGCGTTGCCAAAGCATTAATAATTGGGGTCGCCTGCGGTGCCAACTTTGCCTGTAATGCAGCTTCCTCAACCTTCGCTCCAAGTATCATTCGTTCTGCATCGGTAAACCCGGATGCCTGCAAAATCGCATAAGCAAATTGCTCTTCCGACAAGGGCCTTATCGCCCCCACAAGATACTCTTCGGGCTTGGGATCTTGCAAACCCTTGGGCACCTGGCTCGATCTTTGATAGGCTTTGCTTTTCGCAATCTGCCCAAGTATTTCTTTATGATTGAACTTTGCCTTCACGAACTCTTTTGCAAGCAAATCCAATAATTCTGGGTGCGATGCGGGGTTGTCGCCATGACCCAAATCCAACGGATGAACAATCCCCCTGCCCATCATATGTGCCCATAGGCGGTTAGCACCATTTCGGGCAAAGGGCTCAAAATCTCCGCGTGCCAACTCGTTTGCCAACTGCGACCTTCTGCTAAACTTCGGTATCCCACGCACTTCTTTGGTGGGCGCAACTTCGTATTCTTTGCCCTTCTCCATCTTGGGCTCTGCAATCGCAGCACGCATGAACAACTTAGGCCCGCTTGATTTTGTTACCTTAGCTGGATCAAACACCGATTGAAAACTCGCATCGCCCTCGCCTTTTTCAGCAAACACCGATTGCTTCGTCTTGGCATCAGTAAAGACATAGCTCCGATTGAAAAACGCAAACAATCCGTAGTACAGATCCTGCTTGTAATCCTCAACCCTCGGGTGATCATGGCATTGCGCACATTGCCAGTTAACTCCCAAGAACAACCTGCTTATATCCCGGGTGATCAAATGCGGTTCGCCTTCCCTATCAAGATAAAACTTGGCAGCAGGCCTCATCTTCGCATCCACTCCATCCGCAGAAAGAATCTCTTTCACCATCACATCGTAAGGTTTGTTCGCAAGTAATGATTCACGCAAATACTGTTTCCAATTAGCTGAAGGCACATGTTTGTCTGCCCTGCGTTCCATCAAGGTAACATCCAACACCATTGCGAAATACCAGGAATGAGCGGGGCTTGCTAATAATGCATCCACCAACTCCGACCTTTTATTTACATTGGTGCTTTTTACAAATTCTCGAGATTGTTCTACCGTGGGGATTGTTCCTATTAGGTCCAGAGTCACCCTGCGGATGAACTCTAAATCAGAACAAAGTGGAGCAGCTTTCTTTTCAAAATCCGCAATAGGCTTAGAGACCTCTGCATCAATCTTCTGGCTTAGGGTTTGACCTAACGACCAGTTTGCTACAAGTAGCATTAATGCAATGGAACAAACGAATCTATTTTTATTAACGGTATTAGCAAACATATTAAGGACCTTTCCAGCACAGGCAGGAAAACCAATCAAACAGGAAGGCTCTTACATTTTGAACCTTGAATGCGGGCTTGTCAATTCCCTTTTAGAAAACACAGAGAGAAACTGTTGTTTTTAGGTGCTTATTCCGATTTACCTCCTTATTATTTGCCATTATTGCCTGTTCTGGGCAACAAAACTGGACAGTAGAGCTTTTCTATGGATAATAGTCTATTGGCATCTAGATGCCTTACAGAGTTGGTTTCGGGAGTGTTTGCACAACTGGTGTTGGCCATGGTCTTCAAAACCATCGGGGGGTTTGAACAAAGCTCCCAGTGGGTTCAATTCCCATACATTCCCGCTTTACAATCAAGCCCTAGACACGGAATTAGGAACAAGCAAAGGCATAAGCATTTGCCACGGAAATAAAACTAAGCAGAAGCATTTGCCACGGATTAACACGGAATTACACGGAAATAAGACCAAGAATAACCACGGAAGGTTGAACAAAAGGGCCCCTTCGGCAAGCTAAGGGACCGGGATTCTCCTTCGGTACGGTCAGTGAGTTTGCCGAACTGGCCGATAAGGTCAGGGACCGGGAAATCCTTGCGGTATCCTGCATTTGCCCTGAAAGGGTAAGATGAGATAGCCCAGGGCATCGCCCTGGGAAAATGGCCCAATAAAACTCCCAGCCCTGAAAGGGCGAAAGGGTTTGGTTGCTGATTATCGCGCCCTTTCAGGGCTTATTTGATGGCGGATTTATTACCCGGGGTTGCGCTCCGCTTTACCCCGGGCTATCTCATTTCACC
>Ga0255095_1001183_pt1 | contig 10854 bp, 10 predicted proteins | sample Colum_Law_RepC_8_2_FD_188435 | JGI IMG/M metagenome (GOLD analysis project Ga0255095, IMG submission 188435) | Freshwater microbial communities from Columbia River, Oregon, United States - Colum_Law_RepC_8d | ecosystem: Environmental > Aquatic > Freshwater > River | place: USA: Oregon...
ACTGACCACTGACCACTGACCACTGACCACTGACCACTGACCACTGACCACTGACCACTGACCACTAATCACTAATCACCACCTCCTGCCGCACCCCGACGCAACTGACTAAGCAACAACCGCTGCTGCAAAACAACCGCTCCCGACTGATCGCAGATCTGCATGCGAATCACAGGATCCACTGCCGACCAGTCCACCAGAATGTTGCCGTAGTTGGTGTCAAACCACGTCAAACCCACTCGGTACGGATTGATCTCGTTCGCAAACCTCACCCCCAGCTTCGTAAAATTCCCCGATGGCGCATTCAGACTGCTGCTTGTCGCCTCATACAGCAAATACCCCACCCCCTCGGGCGCACCGGCAGGTAACGCCGCCAGCTCTGCCAGATGCCGGTCTCCACTGATCAGCAACACGCCCTCAGCGGCCGTCTCCCGAATCAGTCCAAACAGACGCTGACGCTCGCGAGGAAAATTGCCCCACATCTCCCAGCCATGCTGGTTGGATAACACCTGATAGCTGGAACCAATCAATCGCAACTCCGCCGGCTCCAGCAACTGCTGCTTCAGCCACGCCCACTGAGCCTCCCCGAGCACCGTTGCTGATGGGTCCTCGTTCGGCACGTACCGCCCACGATATCCATCCCCCGGCTCCCGCGCCGCAAATCCTTTTTTCAAAGGACTGCGGAAATAGCGGCAATCCAGCAGAATCACCTGCACTCGCTGACCCACCGGACCATACACCGCCGACCAGTACACTCCCTCACGCTCTCGGCGAACGTCTCCCGCTGCCGCACCCACAAAATCCAGAAATACCCGCTGCGATTCCACTCGGTGCTCAAACTCCGCACCGGCATCGTCACGCCCGTAATCATGATCGTCCCACGTCGCCAGCACCGGGCACGTTGCACGTAACTTCACAAACCCCGGCTGCCGCTCCAGCATCCCATACTTTTCTCGCAACACCTGCATGTCATTCGTATCACCATAAATGTTGTCACCAAGCAGAATAAACAGATCCGGAGCCCCCGCAACAATCGCGTCCCAGATCGGTTGCGGCTGGTCCTGCTTCGCACACGAACCAAACGAAATTCGCTGCAAACGCTGCTGACCCCTGACCAGTGGACACCAGCCCCCCAAAATCACCAGATTCAAAACCACCAGCCACACTGCGCGTCTCAAACCACACATCACGATTCCCTCCCGACTCACCAGACTTTGCACTGCTCAGACAATCTGAAACAATTGCCTGCCCAAAACTCCGGTTCAGCAATCACCTCCCGGATATTCTCACCCCAGACGAAAAATGCAATTGTGAATCCCAGTGCCCCTCGACTGCTGCTGGCTATCGAATCCAGCTGCGATGAAACCGCCGCTGCCGTTGTCCGCGAAGATCGCACGGTCCTGTCCAGCATCATCGCCTCTCAGCATGAATTGCACCTGGACTGGGGCGGAGTCGTCCCGGAAATCGCCTCACGCGCCCATGTCCGCAGAATCCTCCCGGTCGTCTCTGCCGCACTGCAACAGGCTGCATGCACGCCCGAACAACTGACCGCAGTCGCCGTTACCACAGAACCCGGACTTGTCGGTTCTCTGCTGGTCGGACTCACCGCCGCCAAAACCATCGCACTCACACTCAATATCCCACTGATCACCGTCAATCACGTGGAAGCTCACATCTACGCCTGCAGCATGGGACACAGCACCCCCATCTACCCCGGCATTGGCTTTGTTGTCAGTGGTGGTCACACCAACCTTTACGATTGCCGCAGTGCCTCAGACTGCCGACTGATCGGCGGCACCACCGATGACGCTGCCGGTGAAGCCTTCGACAAAGTCGCCAGAATTCTTGGATTGCCCTACCCCGGAGGCCCCTCCATACAGCAAGCGGCCACTACCGGAAACCCCGACAGATTCCGTATGCCACGCCCGCTGCTGCACTCAGGAAAACTTGACTTCAGCTTCTCGGGACTCAAAACCGCCGTGCTCTACGCCGCCCGCGGGATCCCCGGACCCGACCAGCTCACCAGCACTCCGCCCGAAATGGTGCCCGATCTGGCCGCCGGATTCCAGGCTGCCGCAATCGAAGTCATGGTTGAAAAATGTCGCCACGCAGTGCGACGCCTGAAGTACTCCCGCCTGTGCGTCGGGGGTGGAGTCGCTGCGAATGGTCCCTTCCGACAGGCTCTGGCCTCCATGTGCCGCAGGGAACGGATCGAACTGTTCATCGCTCCACCGGAATTGTGCACCGACAACGCAGCCATGGCCGCCGTCGCATGGGAATTGCTGGCCGCTGGACGCACCGCCAGCCTCGATGCTGATGTCCTGCCCGGACTCGTCCGACCCGACTTCGGTCGCGGCAAGGCCGGAAAATAAGCCACCAGAGAACAATCTTCAGCCCCCCCCCCAACCCCACCGCGGCACGCAATTAACACACCCGAAAACCCACCCGCTCAGCACACCACGGCAACTCACTACCAGCGACACCAAACCCCTCAGACAACACACCGGCCAGACTGAACCCGGCCAACTGCCGATAGCCCACATAACTTGTGCACAGCCTCGGATTGATTTCCAGGATCTGCAGTTCGCCGCCGTCAGCAACTACAAAATCCACCCCCAGCCAGCCACGAAATGCACCCAATACACCGGCAAGTCGCCGCAGCATGACTCCAGCGGCAATCTGCACTGCGTCCCCAGCAGGCAGACGGCCCCCCATGTAACGAAATCTTCCGAACTGACACGCAATCAACTGCTCACCCGCCGGTAACATCACCGCCGTTCCCGCGCCACAACCAATCAGCCCTGCCGAACAGTGCTGCCCCACCTGCAGCGGTTGCAATAACCATGAAAATTCTGCCCCCGGAACCGTCTCCACCACACGTACACCAACCGTCCTTAATGCCTTTGCCTCGTCCCGGCTCAGACTCAACAACTGCACTTCACCACAGCCACAACCATCACGAGGCTTCAGCACATACAGTTCAGAATCACCCGGTAACACATCCCCGCCGGCATCGCTGCTCAGCGAACCCGTCCGCAGGTCCAGCCTGCCTGTCACCCGTGAATCCTTCAGTCGCTCAGCCGACTCAGCCGTCAACGCCACCGTTGCAGGCGTCTTCAGGAAATGTGCCTGCAGCCAGACCGCAGTAGCCACTTTGTCACCAAATAACGCAGCCTGCTGCCACGACACATTCAGACTGGTCACGCCGGACCACACACCCGACTGCAACTGCTGCAATCGCTGCACCAGCAGACCGGCAGATTCAGGAGCAATCACCAGAGTCGCAGTGAACTGAGCCGGACTGACCGTCGGACTTCGCAGCCACTGCTCCGGCCCGTCAGCAGCCAGCAACAGCTCCACTCCACCGACCCGCAGCTGATCCCCCACCGGCCCTGCCAGCGCCTCGGCAGACAACAACACCGACACCCGCACCCCCGGAACAGAGACCAGATCCCCAGCCACCGCCAGCAGCATCGTCGCCGCCTCCGCCCGCAGCGAAAGATCGCTCGCACACCACAAACGGCCCGACGACAACAGTTCTTCCACAATCAGAAAATGACGCATGATGCAGTTGTCAGTCCCAGTCATCCAGCCCGACTCGCACCCGTCGGTCCATACCCGTATTGACTCTTGCCTCAACTCCACACACCACCTGCACATACCTCCGTCACGAACGCTTTGCCTCACCGCAAAACACCGTGTACTCGCCAAACTTATGAGCCTGCACGTGCTGAAACAACTGCTTCATCCGTGCCTCCTGCCACTCCACCGGCTTGGTCACAATCATCACCTGGCCACCCGGACGCAACGCCCTTCGCGCTGCCTGCAAAAACAACTCCGCAATTCGAAAATCGGAATAATACGGAGGATTTCCCAGCAGCAGATCCCACTGGCCCGCATCGGGAATCTGTCCCTCGGAATCCAGCTGAGCCTGAATCTGTGGCAGATTGTTCAGCTTTGCCGTCTGAGCCGTACACTCCACAGCACGAGCGTCACTGTCAATCGCCAGCACTCGCGCGGACGGAAAACTGACAGCGGCCGCAGCAGCAACAGCACCGCCACCACAACCCATCTCCACAATCCCCAGCACATCCCTGCCTCGTGGACTCGCATCACGCACAAGTGACAATGCTCGAATCAGCGCCCGCGCACCACCATCCAGTCGCCGGTGACTGAAAACGCCAGGGCGAGTCTCCACGGTCAGCACCCGGTCCAGATGCCGAAAATCAAACCGCGCTCGAAAACCTCGCAGCTTCTTCAGCTCTGAACTTTTCCACGCCGTAAACACATGCCCGCGATCAAACTTCTGCTGCTCTACTCGACTGCACAGCGCTTTCAACTGACCGTCTATCCAGTGTCCCTTCGCGGCATTCGTCGACACAATCAAACGGCCACCGGGAACCAGACGCGTATGCAGTGCCTGAAACAACTCCTGTGCCACCTCAGAAGAATCGCCAGCCAGAGTCGGAAACAGGATGGTTTGAAATGGTCCCGAGGGCGGGTCCGCAGCGCAATGAATCACCACACCACCCGACCGCCCCGCGTCACTGTGAAAACTGTGCAGGGTTCGAGCAAAAAAATGTTCGGTCGTGAAAAATGAAAATCGCAGGTCCGGACGCAACAGCCGCAGTTCGGATGCCAGACGAGTCCCGTGAGTCAGGACGACCAGACACTCCGGGCCCGTGACACCCTCCGCAGACTGCAGCACCGCCCGGTCCGACCACGACTTCAGCGGACGCTCTTTCCGCACTGCCCCCGCACCACCACGCCCCCGGCCACCTGATCCACGCACCGCGTCCTCAAAATCCTCGTCGAAATCTTCCTCAAAATCCGCGTCGAGATCATCATCCAGATCCCCGTCGAGCTCCAGTTCCAGATCGTCGTCATCCTCATCCCCGTGGTTCCGCACTGCTCGTTTGCCCATGCCTGCTCACCGCCAAATTCCATAAACAGATCCCGCAAAAGCCGTCAGCCTGTCGCGGAGATCAGGAACCACACCAAACTCAGTTCACACCCTCGCTGGCAACGCACCCCTCGTCAACTGTGCCCTCATGGCCCCACAGGCAGCCCCCCGAATGCACGCGAGCCCCCCCTGCCGCTACACACAAACGAAAAAAACCCTCGAAAAACCAGTGTTCTTCGAGGGTCCAAAAGCGAGTGCCCGTAAAAGCACGGCAAATTGGGCGATGAGGGACTCGAACCCCCGACTTCATCCTTGTAAGGGATGCACTCTAGCCAACTGAGTTAATCGCCCGGTTCCTGTACACGGCAACGGTTTCGGTTGCTGCACCGCCTAGTATGCAGACATCCTGTGGACTTGCAAGGTTCGACGCCGCAGGTTTTCAGGGTTCGCAACGGATTGCAACGATCACAGCAATTTCGTCGATAATGCCAGCCCTGTCAGAACTGCTGGTCCTGCTGACGCTGTTGCTGAGCCTGCTGGTCCAGATACTGCTGCATCAGTTCAGCCTGCTCAGGAGTCTGACGCGACATGCGATAAAACGCAAATCCAAAACCAGTCACAATCGTCGCCGGCATCCCCAGCATGAACAATATGCTCATCATGTAGGCACGCGGACGACGCGACTCCGTTTCATTCGCAGTTTTGCAGCCAGGACATGCCTGAACAGCAGTCGACGCCGGCCCCAGACCGACCACCACACCGATCGCTGCCACACACAACAGACTGCGTATCAGTTTCATCTGTTACTGCCCTGGTTCTGCAAGACCCTGCGTTAACTGCCACCAATGACTCACCGGCTATTCCATTCAGATTCAAACGAAAAATCCATCGGAATCCGAGCATTCCCGGCGAATTCCCGACCGGAAACCGCTGGATCCCCCGCCTCACATGCAAATTCCACCAGTCCCTCAGATTGCATTGCCCGGCATGATGGCTGTAGGAGCCATCGTGCTCCACGGCCAGTGATACAGCATCCAGTAAATCACCACACCCGTCACAGACACGAATCCCCAAATCGGCAAAGTCACTCGCGCTAACCGACGATGCTGCACCCAGCGCTGCTTCCACGCCAGCCAGAAAACTCGCAACGCCAGCATCGGCACGGCGGCCGCAAGGACCACATGAGGCACCAGAATTGACAGATAGATCCACTTGGCCAGCTCCGAACCCACAAAGGCCCGGCCACGACGTCCTGTGTACGCATGCAAGGCTTCATGGTACGTCAGATAACACCCCAGAAACACGACCGAAACCACAAACGCCACAATCATGCAGTTGCGATGCTCAATCTTCCGGCCTCGCAAAATCAACAAATACCCAGCCAGCAACAGACAAAAACACAATGAATTCAACGCCGCATTCAACGTCGGAAGAAACTTCACCCAATCCGGCAATACCTCGTCTATCGCTCGATTCTGCTCCGCTGCTGACTCAACCTGCGGAACACCAGCAATTGCCGCTGCCAACGAACCACCCCCACCGACATCCGCCGACTGCTGTGACTTGCCAGACTCCTCATCCAATCCCGGCTCAGGAATGATGCAACCGTCCCCGGCACCCGGCTCGGATTCCGCACCACCAGTCTCTACAGACGAGCCCTGCTCTCCGACGGTCTCTGACCCACCTGCACCAGACTTTTCCCCCGCGGAAGGCTTGCCGCTGGCGGACTCACCCGCCGATTCTCCGGCACCCGGTGCAGTCGGTAACAGATTCAACTGCACATCAGGATTCTCACCCGTGGACTCAGTCTTCAACAGCGGGCCGGGCTGCGGAAACTCATCTCGCCCCTCAATCACCCGCCGCAACTTGACCACGTCCTCCGGAACAGTCATCAGATACGTTGCCACCGGCAACCCATCCTCGTTCACCAGCACTGCTCGATTGGTGTGCGCCACCTCAAATCCGGGCTTCCGCTGCTCACCCAGATTCGGTTGCACGTACTGCACAAACCCACGCCGAATCAGATCGTGAATCGATTGCTCATCACCCGTCAAAAACTTCCACCGTACAGGATCCGCCTGAAATGTCTCAGCGTACTTCCGCAAAACCTCAGCCGTGTCATAGCTGGAATCCACCGAAAACGTCACAAACACAAAATCCGGATTTGATTCAGCCACACGCTTGTGCAGAGCGGATATATCGCGAGTAATCACGGGACAGGTGGTGACACACCGAGTAAACACGAAACTGGCCAGCCAGCGACGGCCCTTCAGACTGTCCAGACTGATCATGCCTCCCTGACACTCGGGAAATTCAAAGGGCGGTAACGGCCTCGTCGGAAAACCAATCCTGATCGTCTTCGTCGACGCCACAACCGCATCTTCAGGTGGCTCAACCGTCTCTGACTGCCCTGCCACATCAGCCCCATCAGCCCCATCTGGCTTGCCACGGAACAAATACAGGTAAAACACCAGTGCCAGGACCAGAGCCCAAAGCACTGAACCGAGCACGAAAGAGGCTGCAGACATGCCCGTTCGAGCACTTCCGGGGATCAGCACCCGCGATGTTTCCGAGCCCGCCTTCATTCGCCCCCCCCCTCACCCAACCATCCGAATCGCCGGAAGCACACGCAGCCTGCAGAATTCTACACCCACGACTGACCGTTCCCGTAAAAACACGGCCGTATTCCCGAGGTTGCTGCAGACAATCCAGCGAACGGGAATTCAGCCCAGCACCGTCCACGCTTCAGGACTGACCGGGCCCCTGAAGAAGCTGGCTGTCGAAATAGTTGATCCCCATCCCGGCATCTATGACCAGCCCCTGAGCATTAATGCCGGAAGAACGCGGACTCAGCAGAAAAGCCACTGCCGCTGCCACCTCCTCAGTCTGCACCGCCTGCTTACGCAGTGTCGCCTTCTCTGCAAACAGATAACTGTCCACATACCCGGGAATCCCAGCCGATGCCGAAGTCTTCAACAGCCCCGGACACACCGCATTGAACCGGACTCGAGAAAACTGGGAAAATGATTTCGCCAGAAAACACAAAGACGAATCCAGCGCCGCCTTGACAGGGGCCATGTAACCATAGTTTTCAGCGGCCATGCGAGTCGTTGAGATGGAGATCGTCACCACGCTGCCCGTCTGAGGATCCAACTGCTCCCGAAACGCATTGCTCAAAGCAATCAGCGAAAAGCAGGAAATGTCCACCGCCTGCAGAAAGGCTGAACGGGGAGTCTGATGGAAGGGCAGCCAGCCGGCGGAATAGTCGGCGAAAGCCACCGAATGCACCAACCCGTGCAGCACCGGAAACTGCGCTGTCACCGCATCACGCAAAGCGTCAATCTGCGACTGCTGGGAAAAATCGCACACATAAATCGGCTCGTCCGGAAACAACTTCCGCACCGACTGCGCCCGCGCCTCACTGCGCACAGACAACACCAACTGTGCACCCGCTGCCTTCAGCAGACTGGCCGTATGCCACGCCACACTCTTGCGATTGGCAATCCCCGTCACGAGGATCGTTTTGCCACTCAGCTGCAGAAAATCCATCACAGCCTCCACTCAAACACCACCCGCACACACCAACAGCACACAGTCCTCCCTCGCCCCCAACAAGGGAAAAGGAGCGGAAATCAGAGGGCGAACAGGTCTGAAGCCGATATCAACCACGGCTTGCCACCACCGACCAGCCCCGAATCACCGATTCAATGGCTTGAAACGACCGGCAACCGGCCGATCAGCCGCTTCACCCAGCCGTTCACGACGCTGCTGCTCGTAAATCCGATAGTTGCCCTCACACCAAACCACCGTCCCCTCACCCTCGAAAGCCAGAATATGAGTCGCGATGCGGTCCAGAAACCAACGGTCGTGACTGACCACCACCGCACAGCCACCGTACGTCTCCAAACCCTCCTCCAATGCACGCAGAGTATCCACGTCCAGATCGTTCGTTGGTTCGTCCAGCAACAGCAGATTGCCACCCGATCGCAGCAGCTTCGCAAAATGCACGCGATTACGCTCACCACCCGACAACTGACCTACAAATTTCTGCTGATCCGAACCCTTGAAATTAAAACGACCGCAGTAGGCGCGAGCATGAATCTTTGAGGATCCCACCTCCAGCACATCATGCCCCCCCGAAATCTCCTGATACACCGTCTTCGTTCCGTCCAGTGAATCACGCGACTGATCCACATACGAAATGTCAACAGTCTCGCCAATCTTCATCGTCCCACTGTCCGGCTTCTCGTCGCCAATGATCATCCGAAACAACGTTGTCTTCCCAGCACCGTTCGGTCCAACCACCCCCACAATTCCCCCCGGAGGCAAATCGAAGCTCAAACCGCGAAACAACTCACGATCACCAAATCGCTTCGACAGATTCTCCGCCTTGACCACCAACTGACCCAGCTTCCGACTGATCGGGATCTGAATCTGAGCCGCATCATCACGCTCATCATACTGCTGCGCTGCCAGTTCGTTGTAACGCTGCAAACGAGCTTTGTTTTTTGTCGCCCTCGCCTTCGGGGACATCCGCACCCACTCCAACTCCCGCTTCAATTCCTTCTGCCGACGACTTTCCCGACGCTCCTCCAACTCCAGCCGCTTCTGCTTCTGCTCAAGCCACGATGAATAATTCCCCTCATACGGCATCCCCTTGCCACGATCCAGCTCCAGGATCCAGCCGGCCACGTTGTCAAGGAAGTAACGGTCGTGAGTCACAGCAACGACCGTACCCTTGAATGATCCCAGAAACTGCTCCAGCCACTGCACCGATCGCGCATCCAGATGGTTGGTCGGCTCGTCCAGCAAAAGCATGTCCGGATTGCTCAGCAGCAACTGACATAATGCCACGCGACGCTTCTCACCCCCGGACAGTACCCCGACCTTCTGCTCTGCCGGCGGCAGCAGCATCGCGTCTGCCGCAATCTCCAGAGTCCTGTCCAGTTCCCACAGATTCTGCATGTCAATCTGATCCTGAACCTTCGCCTGCTCCTCCAGCACCTCGTCCATCTGCTCTGGAGTCAGGTCTTCGCAGAGCTTCATACTGAGCTCATTGAATCGGTCCAGCACCCGCCGCGATTCCACCACAGCCTCTTCAATGCACTCACCCACCGTCTTTTCCGGATCCAGACGCGGCTCCTGCGGAAAATAGCCGATGCGAATACCCTTCGCAGGACGCACCACTCCCATGAAGTCCTTGTCTTCGCCCGCCATAATTCGCAACAACGTGCTTTTTCCTGAACCGTTGTTACCCAGCACCCCGATCTTCGCACCCGGGTAAAACGCCAGCCAGATGTCGGACAGAACTTCCTTCTCGTCGTACAGGCGAGTCAGATGTTCGATGGTCATGATGTACTGAGCACTCATGGGAAATTCCGGAACCACAAAGAGCCTGGAAGAGCAACCAAGTGACGATGGCAGAAGTATAGAAATGCCTGCCCCCGATATCGCAATCACGCATGGTCAAATTGTCCAAACTGAGCCGTTCGTGAGAGAATTCCATGAAAATGGAAGCGCGGTGACAGTCGCCAACCGCTCGCCACCACACGCACTCAACCGCCACCAGCCAAAAGTTTCACTCACCCGCCTGCACGGCCTGCCATTGCCCAAGCAACTGCTCCACAAACTGTCGGGCCTCCGGGTAGACGTCAGGAGACGAGCTGCCGCGAGGACCGGCGATGTTCAGAACGCAGATTTCCCGCTGCCGCAACCAATTCACAACATCCGCTGCGCGCTGCGACAACGACAGAAACGGACCGGCTGACAATGGCAGTCGACCAGCCACCACCCCGCCCTGCGGCTGCCGCAAATACTCAATCCGACAGGGTTTCCCCAGTCTGGCTGCAGCGGCGATGGTCAACTGAGTCCCACTGGAGATTTCGTCCAGCAAAAGGACCAGCGTGCCATCAGAATCACGCACATTCCATTCCGTGCGGACGGCATAGGAA
>Ga0255095_1001185_pt1 | contig 10849 bp, 10 predicted proteins | sample Colum_Law_RepC_8_2_FD_188435 | JGI IMG/M metagenome (GOLD analysis project Ga0255095, IMG submission 188435) | Freshwater microbial communities from Columbia River, Oregon, United States - Colum_Law_RepC_8d | ecosystem: Environmental > Aquatic > Freshwater > River | place: USA: Oregon...
CCCTGAACCCGACGCCCCACATTTGGTGGGGCCCCGCACCATGAAACACGCGAAAGTCCTGATCCTGGGCTCCGGGCCTGCCGGTTACACCGCCGCGGTGTACGCCGCCCGAGCCAATCTGAACCCCCTGCTGATCACGGGCATCGCCCAGGGTGGCCAGCTCATGACCACCACCGAGGTGGACAACTGGCCCGCCGACGCCAACGGCGTGCAGGGCCCCGAGCTGATGCAGCGCTTCCAGGCCCATGCCGAGCGCTTCAACACCGAGATCGTGTTCGACCACATCCACACGGTGGAGCTGAACAAGCGCCCCTTCGTCCTCAAGGGCGACAGCGGCGAGTACAGCTGCGACTCGCTCATCATCGCCACCGGCGCCTCGGCCAAGTACCTGGGCCTGCCCTCCGAAGAGGCCTTCATGGGCAAGGGCGTGAGCGCCTGCGCCACGTGCGACGGTTTCTTCTACCGGGGCCAGGAAGTGTGCGTGGTGGGCGGCGGCAACACCGCTGTCGAGGAAGCCCTCTACCTGTCCAACATCGCCAGCAAGGTCACGCTGGTGCACCGCCGCGACACCTTCCGCGCCGAGGCCATCATGGTCGACAAGCTCATGGAGAAGGTGCGCGAGGGCAAGATCGAGCTCAAGGTGTTCAACGTGCTGGACGAGGTGCTGGGCGACGAGACCGGCGTCACGGGTATCCGCATCAAGAACGTGCAGACCGGCGCCACCGAAGACATCAACCTCAAGGGCTGCTTCATCGCCATCGGCCACAGCCCCAACACCGAAATTTTCAAGGGCCAGCTGGACATGAAGGACGGCTACCTGGTCACCCAGGGCGGCCAGAACGGCTTTGCCACCCAGACCAGCGTGCCCGGCGTGTTCGCCGCGGGCGACGTGCAAGACCACATCTACCGCCAGGCCATCACCAGCGCGGGCACGGGCTGCATGGCCGCGCTCGACGCGCAGCGCTTCCTGGAACAGCACGCGGGCTGAGGCCTTCCGCCAGGCGGCGGCCGGGCCGCGCCGCCGCTTTGGCTATAATCGCGGGCTTTGCTGAGTTTCCGGCCTGCCGGGAATCTCGCGATCTCGGGTTACCGCCACCCATCAATTGGCGAGGTGAGGCCGGGTGGCCAGGCTTGCGGAATGTGCCGCAGGCTGTCGGTGCCGGCCGTTTGTTATAGATCGGAGTGTCCTCATGGCACGCGTCTGCGACGTCACGGGCAAGAAGCCCATGGTCGGGAACAACGTTTCCCACGCCAACAACAAAACCAAGCGCCGGTTCCTGCCGAACCTGCAATACCGCCGTTTCTGGGTGGAGAGCGAGAACCGCTGGGTCCGCCTGCGCGTTTCCGGCGCCGCCCTGCGCCTGATCGACAAGAACGGCATTGACGCCGTGCTCGCAGACCTGCGCGCACGCGGCCAGGCCTGATTCCCTGAAGGAGCACGAACATGGCAACCAAAGGCGCTCGCGAGAAGATCAAGCTGGAATCCACCGCTGGAACCGGCCACTTCTACACCACCACCAAGAACAAGAAGACCACGCCCGAGAAGATGCTGATCAAGAAATTTGATCCGGTCGCTCGCAAGCACGTCGACTACAAGGAAATCAAGCTGAAGTGATTCGGCCTTGACCCACGAAAAACCCGCTGCGAACCAGCGGGTTTTTTGTTGCCTGTTGCTTGCCAGCCTGTTCCCGGCACCGACATTGCCCCTGGCCTGACCGTGCCCACCCTCGCCACACGGGCGAAAAAAAGCCGCCCGGACAGGGCGGCATTTTCGTGGGCGCTGGCCCCTGGCGGGACCGGGCGCAGGCCAGGATCAGACGTGCGCGGCGCGCAGCTTGAACGAGAACTGGCGCAGGGCCTCGATGCCGCTGTCTTCGGCCTTGCGGCACCAGGCTTGCAGGTCGGCGGCCAGTTGCTCGCGCGACGAGGTGGTGCTGGACCACAGGGCGCGCAGTTCTTCGCGCATGGCGTGCATTTTGGTGAGCACCGGCGAGGCGGCGCGCACCTGCTCGACCTGGGCGCGCGCCTCGGCGGGCACCTTGTCGTCGTCGCGGTGCAGCCAGCGGCGCGCGGTTTCCAGCACCTTGGCGTCGCTGTGCTTGGCCTTCAGCGTCTGCAGCTCGGTGGCGGCGGCGGCGCGCATTTCACGGGCGTAGCGGGCCATCACTTCGTAGCGGTTGGCGATGATGGCCTCGAGCGTTTTCTCGTCGGCCACCGGCTTGACCTCACCCAGCATGAGCTGCGGCGGGGTCTTCTTCACCGAGGCCAGGCCCACGGCCTTCATGGCGCTGATGTACACCCAGCCGATGTCGAACTCGTAAGGCTTCACCGAGAACTTGGCCGAGGTGGGGTAGGTGTGGTGGTTGTTGTGCAGTTCTTCGCCGCCGATGATGATGCCCCAGGGCACCAGGTTGGTGCTGGCGTCGGTGGCCTCGAAGTTGCGGTAGCCCCAGTAGTGGCCGATGCCGTTGACGACACCCGCCGCCCACAGCGGAATCCAGGCCATCTGCACGGCCCACACGGCCAGGCCGGCGGCACCGAACAGCAGCACGTCGATGATGACCATCAGCGACACGCCCAGCGCCGAGTAGCGCGAGTACAGGTTGCGTTCGATCCAGTCGTCAGGCGTGCCGTGGCCGTAGCGGGCCATGGTTTCTTCGTTCTTCGATTCCGCGCGGTACAGCTCGGCACCTTCCCAGAACACCTTCTTGATGCCGTAGATCTGCGGGCTGTGCGGGTCTTCGGCCTGCTCGCACTTGGCGTGGTGCTTGCGGTGGATGGCCGTCCACTGCTTGGTGACCATGCCGGTGGTCATCCAGAGCCAGAAGCGGAAGAAGTGGGAAGCGATCGGGTGCAGGTCCAGGGAGCGGTGCGCCTGGTTGCGGTGCAGGAAGATGGTGACGCTGGCAATGGTGATGTGGGTCATCACCAGGGTGGCCAGGACGATTTGCCACCAGGACGCGCCGGTCAGGCCATCGCTGAGCAAGTTGACCAGACCATCGCGCGCGGCGACCAGAAAATCGGAAGCAATCATTGAGATCCTAAGAGACTGCCCAAGAGAAACGGAATACCCGAAACGGCCCCGGGCAGTGGGGCCGCCACCCCCGAATTTTAGGCGTCGAGGGGGTTTTTACCAACCCAATCGGCCCCGGGAAACGGCGGATGTGGCAGCAGTTACGGGGCCAATCGGGGAATTCAAGGCTTTTTCCGCCAGACGGCGGCAAAAAAGCCGTCCGTGCCATGGCGGTGGGGCCACAGGCGCAGCCAGCGCCCGTCGGGCCCGGCGCACAGGGTTTCCGGGGCGTTGACGCGGGCATCGGTCAGCGCCGCCTGGGCCGGCAGGGCCTCGAACTCGGGGTGCGCTGCCTCGAAGGCCTCGGCCACGGCTTCGTTTTCTTGGGGCAGCAGGCTGCAGGTGGCGTACACCAGCCGGCCTCCGGGTTTGAGCAGGCGGGCCGCGCTGCTCAGAATGCGTTGCTGCAACTCGGCTTGGGCGGCCACCGTCTCGGGCGTCTGGCGCCACTTCAGGTCGGGGCTGCGGCGCAGGGTGCCCAGGCCGGAACAGGGGGCGTCCACCAGCACGCGGTCGATCTTGCCGGCCAGGCGCTTGATGCGCTCGTCGCGCTCGTGGGCGATGCCCACCGGGTGCACGTTGGAAAGGCCGCTGCGCGCCAGGCGCGGCTTGAGGCCCTCCAGCCGGTGGACCGAGGTGTCAAAGGCGTAAAGGCGACCGCTGTTGCGCATGGCCGCGCCGATGGCCAGGGTCTTGCCGCCGGCACCGGCGCAGAAGTCCACCACCATCTCGCCACGGCGCGCGTCCAGCAGCAGGGCCAGCAGTTGCGAGCCCTCGTCCTGCACCTCAACGTCGCCGCGCACGAAGGCCGGCACCTTGCTGAGGTTGGGCTTGCCCTGCAGGCGAATGCCCAGGGGCGAATGCGGCGTGGGCTCGACCGTGAGGCCGGCCGAGCGCAGGTCGGCCAGCACGGCGTCGCGCTTGGCCTTGAGGGTGTTCACTCGCAAGTCCAGCGGGGCAAGGCCGTTGAGGCTGGCCACCAGGGCGTCGAAACCCTCGCCCACCTGCTCGCGCAGGGCCGAGGCCAGCCACTCAGGCAGGTTGTGCCGGTGCTGGGCCATGAGCTCGTCGGGCTTGACGCGCAGGCAGTTGTCGAGCCACACCTTCTCGGGCTCGGACAGGGCGCTCTTGAGGAAGTCGCGGTCGCCCGGAAAACCCAGAATGGACAGGCGGCGCCACTTGGAGCCGCTGCCCGAGCGGGCCATCCACTCGAACTTCAGGCGCTCGCGCAGGGCGGCGTACACCGTGTCGGACAGCGTGGCGCGCTCGCGCGGGCCCAGGGACTTGTGCTCACGGAAGTAGCGGGCGACCACGGCGTCGGCCGGGTGGTCGAATTTGAATACCTGCTCCATCAGGGCGGAGCATTCGTCTAGCAAGGCTTTGGGGTGCATGGGGCGGTATTGTCCCACCGGGGATAATCGAGGGCTATGTCCGAACTTCAAGAGCAGGTGCGCCGTCGCCGCACCTTCGCCATCATTTCCCACCCCGACGCGGGTAAGACCACCCTGACCGAGAAGCTGCTGCTGTTCTCGGGCGCCATCAACATCGCCGGCAGCGTGAAGGCGCGCAAGGCCGCGCGGCACGCCACGTCCGACTGGATGGAAATCGAGAAGCAGCGCGGCATCTCGGTGGCCTCGTCGGTGATGCAGATGGAATACCGCGACTGCGTCATCAACCTGCTCGACACCCCGGGCCACCAGGACTTCTCGGAAGACACCTACCGCGTGCTCACGGCCGTAGACGCGGCGCTGATGGTGATCGACGCCGGCAACGGCGTGGAGCCACAGACCCGGCGCCTGCTGCAGGTCTGCCGCGCGCGCAACACGCCCATCCTGACCTTCATCAACAAGATGGACCGCGAGGTGAAAGCCCCGCTGGACCTGATGGACGAGATCGAGCGCGAGCTCGGCATGACGGTGGTGCCCTTCACCTGGCCGGTGGGCATGGGCAAGACCTTCCGTGGCGTGTACGACCGCCGCGAAGACCAGATGCGCGTGTTCACCCCGGGCGAAGACAAGCGCGGTGGCGACGAAGAGGTGCTGGCCGGTCTGGACAACCCCGAGAGCGCGCAGCGCTTCGGCATGGAGTTCCAGCAGGCCAAGGACGAGCTGGAACTGGTGGAAGGCGCCTCGCCCGCCTTTGACCACGAGGCCTTCCTGGCCGGCCACCAGACGCCCATGCTCTTTGGCTCGGCCGTCAACAACTTCGGTGTGCGCGAGGTGCTGGACGCCCTGGTCGACCTGGCCCCGCCGCCCGGCCCACGCCCAGCCATCCAGCGCACGGTGGCGCCGGAAGAGCCCAAGTTCACCGGCGTGGTGTTCAAGATCCAGGCCAACATGGACCCGGCGCACCGCGACCGCATCGCCTTCGTGCGCGTGGCCAGCGGCCACTTCGAGCGCGGCATGCGCCTGAAGGTGGTGCGCAGCGGCAAGGAACTGCGGCCCAACACCGTGGTGAGCTTCCTGAGCCAGCGCCGCGAGTTGCTGGACGAGGCCTTTGCCGGCGACATCATCGGTATTCCCAACCACGGCGTGCTGCAGCTGGGCGACACCCTCACCGAGGGCGAATCCCTGCAGTTCACCGGCCTGCCCTTCTTCGCCCCGGAAATCATCCGCAGCGTGGAAGTGGCAGACCCCTTGCGCACCAAACAATTGCGCGCAGGCCTCACCCAGCTGGGCGAGGAAGGCGCGATTCAGGTGTTCCGCCCCGTGGCGGGCAGCGTGCTGCTGCTGGGTGCGGTGGGGCAGCTGCAGTTCGAGGTGGTGGCCCACCGCCTGGAACACGAATACGGCGTGAAGGCCCGCATCATGGGCAGCCCCTACCAGGTGGCGCGCTGGGTGACCTGCGCGCCCGAAGACGGTGGCGAGCAGGAACTCAAGCGCTTCATCGACGCCAACGCCCACCGGGTGGCGCTGGACGCAGTGGACGCCCCCACCATCCTGCTGGACCACATGGCCACGCTGCGCGCGGTGGAGGCCAACTGGCCCAAGATCAAGTTCCACGCCATGCGCGAGCACGCTGGCCTGGTGTTCGCCAAGTCGATGTAAAGGCAAGCCCAAGCGCCAACCTGGCGCCTTGGGCACCTGGAGCGGTGGCGGGTCAGCCCATCTGGGCCAGCAGCCGCTCCACCGCGCGCGGGTAGATCACGTGCTCTTGCGTGAGCACGCGCGCGGCCAGGGCCTCGGGCGTGTCGCCGGGCAACACCGGCACCACGGCCTGTTCCAGGATGGCGCCGTGGTCGAGTTCGGCGGTGACGCGGTGCACCGTGGCCCCGGCGAAGCGGCAGCCCATTTCAATGGCGCGCTCATGGGTCTTGAGCCCCGGGAAAGCCGGCAGCAGGCTGGGGTGGATGTTGACCAGGCGGCCTTCGTAATGCGCCACGAAGCCGGGCGTGAGGATGCGCATGAAGCCGGCCAGCACCACCAGCGCGGGCGCGTGACGGTCGATTTCCTGCATCAGCTGGGCGTCAAAGGCCTCGCGACTGGCGTGGGCCTTGTGGTCCACCACGGCGGTGGCCAGGCCCTGCTCGCGAGCCCAGGCCAACCCGCCCGCGTCGGCCTTGTTGCTGATCACGGCCACCACCCGGGCGCCGAAGCGCCGCGCCCAGTGCTGGCGGCGAGAGGCCTCCACCAGGGCGGCCATGTTGGAGCCGCCCCCGGAGATGAGAATCACGATGTTGTTCTGGATTTCGCCTGACATGGCCGAGGAGTGTAATGAGCCCGAATTTTGCTGAGCGACCGCTCACCCCCGCCGAAGCCCGCGTGCTGGGCACCCTGATGGAAAAGGCGCGCACCGTGCCCGACAGCTACCCCCTGTCGCTCAATGCCCTGCAGACCGGCTGCAACCAGAAAACGGCCCGCGAGCCGGTGATGGAGCTGAGCGAACCCGACGTGATCGAGGCACTGGAGGGGCTGCGCGAGCGCTCGCTGGTGATCGAGTCCAGCGGCAGCCGGGTGCCGCGCTACGAGCACAACTTCATGCGCGCCGTGGGTGTGCCCGAGCAGTCGGCGGTGCTGCTGGGCACGCTGATGCTGCGCGGCCCGCAGACCGCTGGCGAACTGCGCCTGAACTGCGAGCGCTGGTACAAGTTCCTGGACATCGGCTCGGTGGAGGCCTTTCTGGACGAGCTGCAATCGCGCAGCGAGTCGGCCGGCGGGCCGCTGGTGGTGAAGTTGCCCCGCGCGGCGGGCGCGCGCGAGGCCCGCTGGGCCCACCTGCTGGGCGGCCCGGTGAGCGTGTCGGCCAGCGCCGCCGCGCCCGAGGCCTCGGGCCTGGTCGATCGCGTCGCCGCCCTGGAGGCCACGGTGCAGCGGCTGGAGGCCCAGCTGGCCCACCTGAGCGAACAACTCGGCTTGTCGCAGCCCGGACAGAACTGAAACGAACGGTCGTGCGAAACTGATCCGCGTTGTTCAATGAACGCCCCGACGGCCGGGGCGCGCCACAGGAGACACCGATGGATCTGGCATTCACGCCGCAAGAGCAGGCGTTTCGCGCGGAAGTCCGCGACTGGGTGAGGGCCAACCTGCCCTCCGACATCGCCCACAAGGTGCACAACGCGCTTCGCCTGTCGCGCGAGGACATGCAGCGCTGGGCCAAGATTCTGGGCAAGAAGGGCTGGCTCGGCCACGCCTGGCCCAAGGAATTCGGCGGCCCGGGCTGGAACGCGGTGCAGAAGCACCTGTTCGAAGAGGAATGCGCCCTGGCCGGCGCGCCGCGCGTGGTGCCCTTCGGCCCGGTGATGGTGGCGCCGGTGATCATGGCCTTTGGCAACAAGGCGCAGCAAGAGCGCTTCCTGCCCGGCATCGCCAGCGGCGAGGTGTGGTGGAGCCAGGGCTACAGCGAGCCCGGCTCGGGCTCTGACCTGGCCAGCCTCAAGACGCGCGCCGAGCGCAAAGGCGACAAGTACATCGTCAATGGCCAGAAAACCTGGACCACCCTGGGCCAGTACGGCGAGTGGATCTTCTGCCTGGTGCGCACCAGCAACGAAGGCAAGCCGCAGACCGGCATCAGCTTTCTGTTGATCGACATGAAATCGCCCGGCGTCAGCGTGCGCCCGATCAAATTACTCGATGGCGAATGCGAGGTGAACGAGGTCTGGTTCGACAACGTGGAGGTGCCGGCCGAGAACCTGATCGGCGAGGAAAACCAGGGCTGGACGTATGCCAAGCACCTGCTCAGCCACGAGCGCACCAACATCGCCGACGTGAACCGCGCCAAGCGCGAGCTGGAGCGGCTCAAGCGCATCGCCAAGACCGAGGGCGTTTGGGACGACAGCCGCTTCCGTGACCAGGTCGCCCTGCTGGAGGTGGACATCGTGGCGCTGGAGATGCTGGTGCTGCGCGTGCTCAGCGCCGAGAAATCGGGCAAGAACCCGCTGGACATCGCCGGCCTGCTCAAGATTCGCGGCAGCGAGATTCAGCAGCGCTACACCGAACTCATGATGCTGGCCGCCGGCCCCTACAGCCTGCCCTTCATCTTCGAGGCCATGGAAGCCGGCTGGCAAGGCGACTTCCCCGGCGGCGCCCTGGGCAACGCGCCCCTGGCGGCCACCTACTTCAACATGCGCAAGACCACCATCTACGGCGGCTCCAACGAGGTGCAGCGCAACATCGTGGCGCAGACCGTGCTGGGCTGAACGGGCAGGAGACACACATGGATTTCGATTTTTCCGACGATCAGGTCGCCCTGCGCGACGCGGTGCAGAAGTGGGTGGAAAAGGGCTACGGCTTCGAGCGCCGTCGTGCCGCCGTGGCGGCCGGCGGCTTTGACCGCGCGGCCTACGGCGAGCTGGCCGAACTGGGCCTGGCGGGCGTGTACGTGAGCGAAGACCAGGGCGGCCTGGGCATGGGCCCAGTGGAGGCCATGGTGGTGATGGAGGAACTCGGGCGCGGCATCGTGCTGGAGCCCCTGGGCCAGACCTTCGTCACCAGCGCGGTGATCGGCGCCTACGCGCCGGCCGAGCTGCAGACCGCCTGGCTGCCGCGCATCGCCAGCGGCGAGGCCCTGGTGGTGCTGGCCCACCAGGAACGCGGCGCACGCTACCGGCTGGACCGCGTGAGCGCCACGGCCAAGGCCAGCGGCCAGGGCCACACCCTCAGCGGCCACAAGAACCTGGTGCCCGCCGCCGACCAGGCCGATGCCTTCGTGGTGCCGGCCCAGCTCGATGGCCAGACCGCGCTCTTCCTGGTGGAGGCCAAGGCCGCTGGCGTCAAGACCACCGGCCACCTCACGCAAGACGGCAGCCGCGCCGGCGACCTGGTGCTGAACGATGCCCCGGCCCGGCTCCTCACCGCCAATGGCCAAGCCGCGCTGGAGCACGCGGTGGACATCGGCATCGCCACCGTGTGCGCCGAGGCCGTGGGCGTGATGGACAAGACCCTGGCCATCACGGCCGAGTACCTGAACACCCGCAAGCAGTTCGGCGTGACCATCGCCAGCTTCCAGGCGCTGCGCCACCGCGTGGCCGACATGAAGATGCAGCTGGAGCTGGCGCGCTCGATGAGCTACTACGCCAGCCTCAAGCTCAATGCCCCCACCGACGAGCGCCGCGCCGCCCTGGCCCGCGCCAAGGTGCAACTGGGCCAGAGCATGCGCTTCGTGGGCCAGCAGGCGGTGCAGCTGCACGGTGGCATCGGCGTGACCGACGAGTACATCGTGAGCCACTACTTCAAGAAGCTCACGCAGCTGGAAATGACCTTCGGCGACAGCCTGCACCACCTGGGCGAGGTGTCCTCGCGAATGCAGGAAACCGCGGGCGTCTTCGCCTGATGGGCTGGCGCCCCCGCCTGGCGGGGTGGTGGAGCCAGGCAAGTCGCCAGTGGCCCCGCCACCTGGGCACGCTGGCGCTGGTGCTGGCGGTGGTGCTGGGCGTGCAAGCCTGGCAAACGCGCCACGTGCCGGCCGAGCCCCTGCCCGACCTGCCGCTGGCGCTGCTCGGGCCGGATGGGCAGGTGCTGCCCACCAGCCTGCACCAATGGAGGGCTCAACACGGCAACCGCGCCGTGGCGCTGCACGTGTGGGCCGAGTGGTGCCCCATCTGCCGCACCGAAGAAGGCACCGTCACCGCGCTGTCGGCCGACTGGCCGGTGCTCACCGTGGCCATGCAGTCGGGCGAGGCCGCCCAGGTGCAACGGGTGCTGCGCCAGCGCGGCCTGCCCTGGGCCACCGCGGTCGATGCGCGCGGCACGGTGGCCAGCGCGCTGGGGGTGCGGGCGGTGCCGGCCTTTGCCGTGATCGACCGCCAGGGCCGCCTTCGCCTGCCCAGCGTGGGCTACACCACCGGCATCGGCATGCGCCTGCGGTTGTGGTGGGTAGACCGCTTCGGCTGAAGGTGCGCCGCCTCAGGCGTGCAGGCGCGAGGTCTTGGGCAGGTGCGCCATCAGGAACTCCATCTGGTCGGCCAGGATGCGGCGGTTGCGCAGGATGAAGTCTTCCCACAGGCTGGGCACATAAGGTGTGTAGAGCAGCGGCATGTGCGCCTGCTCCGGCGTGCGGTTGGCCTTGCGGTGGTTGCACGAGCGGCAGGCCGTGACCACGTTCATCCAGTGGTCGCCACCGCGCTGCGCCAGCGGCACGATGTGCTCGCGGGTGAGTTCGTCTTCGTGGAAGCGGCTGCCGCAATAGGCGCAGAGGTTGCGGTCGCGCGAGAACAGCTTCTGGTTGGTGAGCGTGGGCCGCAGTCCGAAGGGGTTGATGCGCGGCACGCCCTGGGTGCCAATGATGGAGTTGACGGTGATGATCGACTGCCGCCCGGTGATGGCGTTGTGCCCACCATGG
>Ga0255095_1001186_pt1 | contig 10838 bp, 7 predicted proteins | sample Colum_Law_RepC_8_2_FD_188435 | JGI IMG/M metagenome (GOLD analysis project Ga0255095, IMG submission 188435) | Freshwater microbial communities from Columbia River, Oregon, United States - Colum_Law_RepC_8d | ecosystem: Environmental > Aquatic > Freshwater > River | place: USA: Oregon | collected...
CAGATGTCGGGTGCGACGTATACGGCGCTGGAGCTGGGTCAGGGTGTAAGGCGGAAGGCGGAGTCGGACTGGCTGGAGAGGACTCGGGAGAATCCTGCGGAGCGGGACAACGCGGGGGCTCGGGCGAAGTTTGTGGCAGCGGCGGTGGCCGGGCATCAATGGGACACGGTGGAGGATCTGGTGGTGGCTCGTTTTTCTGCTCCCGCCGGGGCTCCGCAGGACAGTTTCTTTGCGACGGTGGATCAGGCGTTGACGATTCAGAATGATCCGACGTATCAGGGGTGGTTGAAGCCGGGTGACGGTAATCTGGCGGAGCGTCTGGGTGCGCTGGCGGGCTCGGGTGAGGTGGCGGAGCAGTTGTATCTGAGTGTGCTGGGTCGTCTGCCGGACGCTGAGGAGCGGGGTATGGTGGAGGGTTTACTGGGTGTGCCGGAGGGTGAGCGAGCGGGAGTGTTGCAGGAGTTATTGTGGGGATTGCTGGCGTCGACGGAGTTTCGATTTTCGATGTGATGGCCGGGGAATCGGGGAGAGCGGATGAGCGGATTTCGATATCAGCCCTGCGGGACGATTGATCATGGGATCGCGCGGCGGCAGTTCATGGGTGAGTTTCTGACGGGTGGTGCGGTGATGGCGGGCACCAGTCTGTTTTCGCATCCGGTGGGAGCGGGAGAGCTGGTGTCTCGTGGCCGTTCGATGGTGGTGGTGTATCTGAACGGCGGGATCAGTCAGTTTGAGTCGTGGGACCCGAAGCGGGATGTGGAGACGGGTGGTCCGTTTCGGGAGATATCGACGACGGTGCCTGGTGTGCAGATTTCCGAGTTATTGCCGCGAACGGCGCAGCAGATGCATCACATGGCGCTGATTCGCAGCATCAGTACGGATCTGGATGATCATGGTCTGGCGAACAATCTGGTTCGCAGTGGCCGGACGACTCGATCGGCGACGGAGTATCCTGAGTTGGGAGCGGTGGTGGCGCGGGGACTGGAGCGGGCTGATTTTCCGTTGCCCGGTCACATTACGACAATGGTGGGCGGAGCGGGTGGTCGGGCGAATAACGCGGCGTATCTGGGTCCGTCCTATGCAAGTGTGGGAGTGGGTGCTGAGCAGGGTGGAATCGTGAATGCGCAGCTGCCGGATGGGATGACGGTGGCTGTGGACAGTCGTCGTCATGACTGGCGGCGATTTGTAAACAGCCGTCATCGCAGTCGGGTGCAGTCAGCGGAGATGGATGCGTATGCGCAGAGTTATGAGCAGGCATTGCGATTGATGGAGAAGCGGGATCTGTTTGATATATCGCGTGAGTCCGTGGCGGTTCAGGAGGCTTATGGGAAGTCGGAATTCGGGAGGCAGTTGCTGCTGGCGCGGCGGTTGGTTGAGCAGGAGGTTCCGTTTATTGAGGTGCAGCATGCGGGCTGGGATTTTCACCACAACAACTTTGAGTTTCATCTGCATTATGTGGCGGATTTTGACGGGCCGTTTGCCTGTTTTCTGGGGGATCTGGCGGAGCGTGGTTTGCTGGAGCGGACGCTGGTGATTGTGATGACGGAGTTCGGCAGGACTCCGGGTATCAACGCCGGTTATGGTCGGGATCATTATCCGAAGGCGTGGTCGATGGCGGCGGCGGGTTGTGGTATTCAGCATGGTGCGGTGATTGGTGCGACGGACGCGAAGGGTGTGGAGGTGACGGAGCGGAAGGTGGATCATCGGCATTTGTTTCACACGTGGCTGCGAGCCGTGGGGATTGATTCGGGGGGGCAGTTTGAGATTGGGGGCAGGAAGTTTCCGATTGCGGATCCGGCATTTGGTCCGATTGAGGAGTTGCTGTCATGAGTGAGGTAACTGTGGACCCGAAGGCGGCGAAGTTGCGCCGGGATTATCCGTATACGGCGCGTCTGCTGTGCTGTCGGGCAGATCCGACGGGGCATTATGTGGTGGCGGGAGCGACTGACAGCACGGTGCAGCGGTGGGATGTGCTGACGGGTGAGCGGGTGCCGCTGGTGGGCCATGAGAACTGGGTGCGTTCGGTGGCATTTTCGCCGGACGGCAGGCTGTTGTATTCGGGTGGATATGACGGTCGGATGTTGTGCTGGGATATGTTGTCCGGGGCGGTGTCACCGCTGCGAACCGTGACGGCTCATCGGGGCTGGCTGCGTTGTCTGGCGGTCAGTACGGACGGTGCGTGGGTGGCCAGTTGTGGCAACGACAGGCTGGTGAAGATCTGGTCTGCGGCGGATGGCAGTCTGGTGCGTGAGTTTTCGGGTCATGTGGATCTGCCGTACAGTCTGCAGTTTGTTCCTGGCGCTGGCGAGCTGGTGAGCGGGGACATTCGGGGAAACGTGCTGCACTGGCGAGTGGCTGATGGGGAGGTGTTGCGAAGTTTTGATGCGGGTGGGATGTTTTCGCATGTGGGCGACATTGCTCCGTTTGGCGGGGCGATTGGACTGTCGTTCAGTCCGGACCGTGGTCGAGTGACGGTATCGGGGCTGCACAGGGTATCGAATGCACCGGCGGGCAATCGTCGTGGCGTGGCGATGTCGTTTGACTGGGTGACGGGTGAGAAGCTGCCGCTGCAGGAGTGTCGTCAGAAGGAGCTGGATGCGACGATGTGGCGTGCTGTGTATCATCCGGGCGGTTTGATGATTGGGGTGCTGGAGAAGGAGATCGGGTTCTGGCATCCGGGTGCGGAGGATGTGTTTCATCTGCTGACGACTCCGGATCACATCTTTGACTGTGACCTGCATCCTTCCGGGACGGATTTATTTACCGCGCATTTTGACGGGCATTTGCGGTGTTGGCAGCTGCAGGGTTGATGGTGTTCTGGGTTTGTGGCGGTGGTGGAGGGTATTGAGGGGGATGGTGTGGGATGTCTGAGGGATGGAACGCAGTGGCGATTGGCCCGGACGGCTGTTTGCGGCTGATTTGTGATGAGGAGGGTGTTCCGGGTCGTGTGACAGAGGCGCAACTGTTGCGACTGGGTGAGCAGTTAGCGGTTTCGACGGCAGCGGGTCTGGTGGAATTGTCGTTGTCGCACTGGCCGTCGGAGTTACCGGCATCGCTGGCTTACTGGCGTGAGTGGGTGCGGGTATTTTTTCGTGCCGTGTGTTATGCGGATGTGCTGCCGGGTGCGGGCTGGAGTGAGTTGCCGTGTCCGGAGGAGGGTGAGTTGCAGGTGCTGGCGGGGTCAGCGCCTCCGATGACGGGACTGGAGTATCTGACGGCGGGTTTGCTGCGTCGTCTGTGGGGAGAGTTGTGTGAGTATGTGGCGGAGTGTGGTGAGTGTGATCCCGAGGGAGCTCAGGCGTGGCTGCGTCGTCTGAATCCTTTGGCGCATCAGGTGGGTCGGGTGACGTTTCATCTGGCGGAGAACAAGCGGGATGCGGAGCGACCGTTTGCATTTCTGGCGACGTATTCGCATCGGGTTTCGGCGCAGGCGAAGCCGGCGCATCGACCATTGGCAGAGGCGTTGAAGCAGTCGGTAGCGGAGGGTGACGGGGGTCAGCTGGAGCGACTGCTGGAACCTGTGCGGCGTGCGGCTGCGGATTCTGCGGTGGTAGCGGAGCTTTTGAAATCGAAGCGACTGTTTGCACCGCAGGCACTGACGGCGGCGGAGGCCTATCGATTTCTGCGGGAATCGGCAGTGATGGAGTCAGCAGGGGTGGTGATTCGTCTGCCGAACTGGTGGGCAGCGCGTCGGCGGTCGCGGCCGCAGGTGCAGGTGAAGATTGGCACGAGTGCACCAGCTCAGGTGGGTCTGGACAGTCTGCTGGATTTTCGTCCTGAGGTGGTGGTTGATGGAGAGGCGTTAACGGAGGCTGAGCTGAAGCAGTTGCTGAAGGGGGCTCCGGGACTGCAGTTGCTGCGTGGCAGGTGGGTGGAGGTGGATCAGGAGCGGATTCGTGAGGCGGTGAATCACTGGAAAAAAGTGCGTGCGTCGCATCCGAACGGGCTGGAGATCGTGCAGGGGATGCGGTTGCTGGCGGGTGCGGCGATTTCGGGCAGTGAGACGACGGCTGGGGAGGAGTCGGGTTGGACGAGGTTTGAGGCGGGTGGCTGGTTGCGTGAGACATTGCAGCGGATGCGTACGCCGGAGGCGGCGGACGGAGTGGGTGGTTGTCAGCCGGGTCGTGATCTGCAGGCGACGCTGCGTCCGTATCAGGTGCGTGGTGTGCAATGGCTGTGGTTTATGACGGAGCTGGGGTTGGGTGCGTGTCTGGCGGACGACATGGGCCTTGGGAAGACGATTCAGATTCTGGATCTGCTGCTGCAGCGGAAGCGGCTGGCTGGCGAGCGCCAGTGTGCTCCGAGTCTGCTGATTGTTCCGGCATCGTTACTGGGCAACTGGAAGCAGGAGGCGGCTCGATTTGCGCCGGGGCTGTCGGTGTGTCTGGTGCATGGATCAGAGATGTCGGCTGAGGAGCTGCGTCGTCGGACGTTGGATCCGGAGGCTGGTTTTGCGGACTGTGATCTGGTGGTGATCAGTTATGGGATGGTGCGTCGGCAGGCGTGGCTGAAGCAGGTGCGGTGGTCATTGATTATTCTTGACGAGGCTCAGGCGATCAAGAATTCCGAGACGGCTCAGACGAAGGCAGTGAAGGGGTTGAAGTCTGAGCGTCGGCTGGTGATGACGGGGACTCCGATTGAGAATCATGTGGGCGAGCTGTGGTCGCTGTTTGATTTTTGTTCACCGGGCTTGTTGGGTAGTGTGGCGGAGTTTCGGCGTTATTTGAAGAGGCTGAGTGAGCAGGGAGATGGTCAGGCATATGCGGGTCTGCGTCGTCTGGTGCAGCCGTATATTCTGCGTCGTCAGAAGACGGATCCGGAGATTTCGCGGGATCTTCCTGAGAAGATTGAGATGCGGGCGGAGTGTGGACTGACAGCGCAGCAGGCGGCGTTGTATGCGGGTGTCGTGTCGGATCTGAAGCGGCAGTTGAAGCAGGTGGATGGTATACAGCGTCGGGGTCTGGTGTTGTCATCGCTGCTGCAGTTCAAGCAGATCTGCAATCATCCGGCGCAGTTTCTGGAGGAGGGCGAGTATCTGCCCGAGCACAGTGCCAAGTTTGAGCGGCTGCGGCAGTTGTGTGAGCCGATTCGAGCGCGTCAGGAGAAGGTGCTGGTGTTTACTCAGTTTCAGTCGCTGTGTGAGCCGTTGTCTGAATTTCTGCGGGGAGTATTCGGGCAGCCGGGACTGGTGCTGCACGGGGGAACTGCGGTGAAGCGTCGCAGTGAGCTGGTGAAGGAATTTCAGGGTGATATAAATCGACCTTTCTTTGTGATTTCGCTGAAGGCTGGTGGCAGTGGATTGAATCTGACAGCGGCGTCGCATGTGGTGCATTTTGATCGGTGGTGGAATCCGGCGGTGGAGAATCAGGCGACGGACCGGGCCTTTCGAATTGGCCAGCAGCGGAATGTGCTGGTGCACAAATTTGTGTGTCGTGGCACGGTTGAGGAGCGGATTGATGAGATGATTGCGGGGAAGCGCGAGCTGGCGGCTCAGATTCTGGATGGCGACAGTGGTGTGAAGCTGACGGAGATGAAGGATGATGAGCTGCTGAAATTTGTGTCGCTGGATCTGGAGCGAGCGACGGTGGTTTGAGTGGATTTGTGAGGTTTCAGGGGAGTGTCAGTGATGTCGCGGTATGGCTGGGGTGGTGGCGACTGGGGGCCGTATGTTTCAGCGGCAGAAAAGAAGGAGCTGGGTCGCAAGGCGGCGGCGAAGCTGGCGAAGAAGGAGGGGCGTGATCCCTGTCCGGTGCAGGCAGCGGGTCGTGAGCTGGCGAAGACATTCTGGGGGAAGAAGTGGTGTGAGAATCTGGAGCGATACAGTTCGATCGCCAATCGCCTGCCGCGGGGTGCCACTTATGTGCGGAACGGATCGGTCGCGGATCTGGTGATTGAGAGTGGTCGAGTGCGAGCGATCGTGGGTGGCAGTGAGGCCTACACGGTGACCATCAGAATCGGGACGTTGAGCAGCAAAACGTGGAAGTCGATTCAGAGGGACTGTGCGAGCGGCATTGAGACGCTGCTGGAGCTGCTGCAGGGGCGCTTCAGTACTCAGGTGATGACTCGACTGACGCAGGAGCGGGGGGGATTGTTTCCGGAGAAGGGTGAGATTTCGATGGGTTGCACCTGTCCGGATTCTGCGGGGGTCTGCAAGCACATCGCGGCGGTGTTTTATGGAGTGGCGGTGCGCCTGGATCAGCAGCCTGAGCTGTTGTTTCGGCTGCGGAATGTGGATCATCTGGAGTTGATTGGTCGGGCAGGTACTGCGGCAGCGCTGGATGAGGCATTGGGTGTCTCTTCGCAGGGGGAATTTGCGGCGGGAGATCTGGGCAATATTTTCGGGATTGAGCTGGAGCTGGGGGATAAGGGAGTTGAGGTTGAGAAGTCAGGTGAGGGGGTGCGGGGGAAAGGCGGGAAGAAAGCTGGCGGGAAGGCAGTGAAACAGGCTGCTGGTCAGGCGACTGACAAGGTCGTGACGAAGGCTGCGAAGAAGGTTGCGAAGAAGGCCCCGAAGAAAGTTGGGAAGAAAGTTGTCGAGAAGGTGGCAGAGAGGGTTTTGAAGAGGGTTTTGAAGAAGGCTGCGGGTGGCAGTGGTAAGGGGCGATCGGGTGGTTGAGTTGCGAGCGGTGGTTCCGGCGGATGTGGGGGAGTTTCTGCGGGTTTCGGAGGGCAGTGGTTTATTTCGGCGTGAGGAATTGGGAGCGGTCGAGGGGATGTTGCAGGGGCATTTTGCGGCTGGGGAGGCCAGTGAGCAGACGATTCAGGTGTATGAGTTGGGTGGTCGTCTGCGGGGCGTGGTGTGTTTTACGGAGCGTCCGTTTGCGGATCGGGTGTGGGAACTGCAGATGATAGCGGTGGATGGAGTGGAGCAGCGTCGTGGTGTTGGTTCGGGGATGCTGCGGGCGGTGGAGGATCAGGTGCGGCAGCGTGGTGGTCGATTGCTGCTGATCGAGACCAGTGATCAGGGCAGTTTTGAGCGAACGCGGCAGTTTTATCGCAGTCATGGATATGTGGAGGCGGCGCGGATTCCGGATTATTTTGCGGACGGTGATGGGAAGGTGTCGTTTGTGCGGCGGATGGTGTTGGATTGATGTGTGGGTGTGGGTGTGGAGTGCCGGCGTGGATGTGACAGGAGCGTTTGTGCGGGGGCGAAAAGTGGGTGGCCTGGGTTATCTCAGCCGATCGTGTTGCAGGTGGGTTTGACGGACCTGCCGAGGCTGTTCAGGGCAGGATTTTTGATGTGTTGTCGATTGTGAAACTGGGCTGGTCGGCGGGGGTCAGTTGGGTGTAGATTTCGAGGTGGTTTGTGGCTGGCAGGATGCCGGCGTTTGTGGGGCGAGACTTCAGGGAGGCTGGGTACCGATGGAACTGTTGTGTCCAATTCTGGGTCGGGTGACTCGTGTGCGACCGACGGCGTTTCGTTCGGGTGAGTGGCGTGTGGTGCGTTGTGAGGAAACGGGTTTTGTGTTTCTGGCGAATCCACCGTCGTATGAGGCATTGACGAGTGAGCATGCGTGGGAAGTGACATCAGCGGCGGAGAAGGAGCGGCGGAAGTCGGCTGAGCCGCTGCTGTCGAAGCTGTCTCTGGCGGCTGCTCGTCTGAAGCTGCGTTTGTTTCCGCGTCGCAACCGCTTTTTTACTCTGGCGCAGCAGTTGTGTGCGGTATTGCCGGACGACCAGCCGATGCGGATTCTGGACATAGGTTGTGCGGCGGCTGACCTGCTGCAGGATCTGCAGGGGCGATTTGCGGCGGTGGGTCGGGGAATTATTCCGCTGGGGATTGAAGTTTCAGCGCATCTGGCGCGGCTGGCTCACGAGACGTGTGCTGGGATGGGTGGTCGGGTGGTGTTTGCGAATGCGGTGGATGGTGCGGGGCAGTTTGCGGCGGAGAGCGTGGATCTGGTGATCATGTCATCATTTCTGGAGCATGAGGCTCAGCCGCTGGTGTTGTTGAGGAAGCTGCATCGGGTACTTTCGCAGGACGGGCTGGTGGTGCTGAAGGTGCCGAATTTTGCGTGTGTGAATCGGTTACTGCGTGGCGGCCGGTGGTGTGGTTTTCGGTATCCGGATCATGTGAATTATTTTACTCCGACGACCCTGCGGCGTCTGGCACTGGAGTCGGGGTTTGAGGTTTCGCAGGGATTTCTGGACTGTCTGCCGACGAGTGACACGATGTATGCGGTGTTGCGGAAATCGGCGGTGGCGACGTCGTCTGTCGGGCCTGTCGAGGTCGCGGTGCAGCAGCGTCGTGCGGCTTAGTCGTATTCAGCGGGGGTAGACTTCGAGTGCGTTTGGTGCAGCGGCGAGGTCACGCTGGAGTTGTTCGGTGCTGCAGCACTGATGCAGTGCGGAACCCTGCTGCAGCATCTGCAGCAGTTGTCGGAGGGTGGCTTTTTCACCGGCGTGGAATCCATCGATGGCTTCGCTGTCGTCAGCTCCGAGGCTGGCGAGGGTTGGGAAGCAGTGGAGTTCGTGGCTGGTGTTGGTGAAGACCTGCTGCAGTGCGGTGGGCAGCAGTTCCAGGTACTGATGTCGGCCTGATTTCTGCAGGGCGCTGCTGACTGTGTCTGCGAAGGGTGGCAGGAAGGCCACGACGTGGATGTTGAGGTCAGAGCAGGTCCGCAGAAAAGCCTGCAGACTGCTGAGGGCCTGTTGATCGGGGGTATCTCCGAACTGAAATCGGTCGCTGCCGCCGGCGATGCGTCGGAGTGTTCCGGCGAACTGAAAATCGGGTGTCCGCGGGTCGCTGGTGAGTCGCTGCTGAACCTGTCGTCCGTAGGCGAAGGAGCCATCAGGTCGAAATCCTTTGGCGTTCTGCCAGGCATTCAGGCCCCACGGTGCATCCGGGCGGTGCTGCAGCAGTGGTGTGATTTCGATACGTCCTCGGGCAACATCGGCAAGCACATCGGGCAGCAGTCGGAGTCCTGTGCGGAGGTTGTTTGAGGGGTTGTTTGTCCAGCGATCCGGGGTGGTATGTCCGGACTCGGCGATCCATGCGGAGTTGAACATCCACTGATCGAGTGAGATGAGCAGTATCCGAGGGTGGCGATCTGCGGGGAGCAGTGAGAGGAAGGTGCTGAAGTCACTGGTGGTGAGGATTGAGTAACCGGCGTTCCAGAAGGGGCAGAGGAACATTTCCCGGCGGAACTGCAGGACGCGGGAGGAGCCGACAGCGAGGACATCCTGGCGGGGCAGCATCAGCAGTGCCTGATGTTTCATCCATGGGTAGTTCTGTTCATTCCATGCGAAGCCGATGAGTCCGCGGTTGGTATTGAGGGACTGCTGCAGGATGGGCTGGAGATCTCGAAAGGCTTCTCCGGACCATGCGAGGATAGTGAAGGAGGGGACGGCAGCCAGCAGCAGCGGAAGTGCGAACAGCATCAGCCGCAGCAGGAACAGTTCAAGTTCCCGTCGGTTGCCATTGTGGTTTTCGGGGGGCTGGCTGTAAGTCGGTTGTGCCATGATTTACGGGGATTCAGAACTGGAAGTAGATGAAGTCCTGTTGTTCTCCGCCGAATTTCAGCAGCAGGAAGATGACGGTGTAGCAGATGAGCCAGCGGGTCCAGCGTGGCGGACCGTTGTCCGGGAATTCGAGAGCATGGGTTCGACCGCGCTGAATCCATTCGGCGGTCAGGAATGCGGCGACGAGGATCCAGACGTGGGAGGGTACGGGAAGGCTGGTTCCGGACCGGAGTGTGAAGATGCGGAGGAGGATCTGTGTGGCCTGAGTGAGTGAGGTGGCGCGAAAGAACGTCCACGACAGCATGGTGATGAGGAAGGTTGTGATGATGTGCAGAGCTTCGCGGGGCTGTGGCAGCAGTGGTGCACGCGGTGGGAAGGGTTCGAAGCGGCGGACTGAACTGGAGAGTTGCAGGGGCAGGAACCAGAGTGCATTGATGAGTCCCCACGCTGGGAAGGTCCAGTTAGCGCCGTGCCACAGTCCGCTGATGAGGAAGACGGCCATGGTATTGCGGATCATGCGAGGTTTTGAGCAGCGGCTGCCGCCGAGCGGCAGGTAGACGTAGTCGCGGAACCAGGTGGAGAGAGAGATGTGCCAGCGGCGCCAGAATTCGGCGATATCGCGGGAGAAGTACGGGAAGGCGAAATTCTGCATCAGGGAGAAGCCGAACAGTCTCGCGACTCCAGTGGCGATGTCTGAGTAACCTGAGAAATCGCAGTAGATCTGGATGGTGAAGAGGAAGATTCCGGCAAGCAGGGCGGTGGCCGAGGCGGTGTCGGAGTTTTCGAAGGCCTGACCGGCGAGGGCAGCGCAATTGTCGGCGATGACCACTTTTTTGAACAGGCCCCAGAGAGCCTGTCGACATCCATCGATGGCGGCGGTCATGCTGAAGCGGCGGCTGCCGAGAAACTGTGGCAGCAGGTGCCCTGCTCTTTCGATGGGGCCGGCGACAAGTTGCGGAAAGAAGGTGATGAAGGCAAGCCACGCGATGAGATTGCGTGTGGGCTGCAATTGTCTCCGGTAGACATCGATGGAGGCACTGACGGTCTGGAAGGTATAGAAGCTGATGCCTACGGGCAGGACCAGATCAAGCCGTGCTGCAGCGGGGCTGAAGCCAGCAAGTGCCAGAGCATCGTTGATTGAGCTGATGAAGAAGTTGCAGTATTTGAAGACCGCGAGGATGCCGAAGTTGATGACCATGCTGCAGCCCAGCAGTGCTTTGCGGGCGACGGGGTGTTGTGTGCTGTGGATGAGATTGCTGACGGTGAAGTCGAGTACAGCAGAGAACAGCATGAGGGCGAGGAAGCGGGGGTCCCACCAGCCGTAGAAGACGAGGCTGCCGGTCAGCAGTACGACGTTCTGCATGCGCCATGAGCTG
>Ga0255095_1001196_pt1 | contig 10777 bp, 9 predicted proteins | sample Colum_Law_RepC_8_2_FD_188435 | JGI IMG/M metagenome (GOLD analysis project Ga0255095, IMG submission 188435) | Freshwater microbial communities from Columbia River, Oregon, United States - Colum_Law_RepC_8d | ecosystem: Environmental > Aquatic > Freshwater > River | place: USA: Oregon | collected...
GGGGCAATGGGTCAAGATCGAGCAACTGGGCGCGGTGCGCATTGGTGACGACGTGGAGATCGGCGCGAACACCTGCATCGATCGAGGCGCGCTGGACGACACCGTCATCGGCGATGGCGTCAAGCTCGACAACCTCATTCAGATTGGCCACAACGTGCAGGTGGGCCCGAACACCGCCATGGCGGGCTGCGTGGGCGTGGCGGGCAGCGCCACCATTGGTGCCAACTGCACCGTGGGCGGCGGCGCGGTGGTTCTGGGTCACCTGAGTCTGGCCGATGGCGTGCACATCTCGGCCGCGTCGGTGGTGACGCGGTCCATCCCGCGTCCCGGCCACTACACCGGCATGTTCCCCATCGACGACAATGCCGCCTGGGAAAAGAACGCCGCTTCCCTGAAGCAACTCAATCGCCTGCGCGAGCGGCTCAAGGCCGTGGAAAACGCGATCGCGCAGGCCTCACCGAAGAACGACACACCATGATGGACATCCACCAGATCCTCAAGCAACTGCCCCACCGTTACCCGTTCCTGCTGGTCGATCGCGTGCTGGAGGTGGAGAAGGGCAAGAGCATCAAGGCGCTGAAGAACGTTTCCATCAACGAGCCTCAGTTCACCGGTCACTTCCCTCACCGTCCGGTGTTCCCGGGCGTGCTGATTCTGGAAGCCATGGCCCAGACCGCGGCGCTGCTGGCTTTCGAGACCCTGGGCGTGACCCCCGACGACAAGACGGTTTATTACTTCGCCGGCATCGACGGTGCGCGCTTCAAGCGTCCGGTGGAGCCGGGTGACCAGCTCATCATGGACGTGACCCTGGAGCGCATGAAGGCCGGCATCTTCAAGTTCAAGGGCACCACCCGCGTGGCGGGCGAGGTGGCCTGCGAGGCCGAGCTGATGTGCACCATGCGCACCATCGCCTGACACCACAGGAGGGCGTGAGATGAGCCACATCCACCCCACCGCCGTGGTGGACCCGAAGGCCGAGATCGACAGCAGCGTGGCGATCGGCCCCTACACGGTGATCGGCCCCAACGTGAAGATTGGTGCCGGTACCACCGTGGGCGCCCATTGCGTGATCGAGGGCCACACCACGATCGGGCGCGACAACCGCATCTTCCAGTTCAACTCGCTGGGCGCGATTCCCCAAGACAAGAAATACGCGGGCGAGCCATGCGAACTGATCATCGGCGACCGCAACACGATTCGTGAGTTCTGCACCTTCAACATCGGCTCGCCCGGTGACAAGGGCGTTACGCGCGTGGGCGATGACAACTGGATCATGGCCTATGTGCACCTTGCACACGATTGCATCGTGGGCAACAAGACCATCTTCGCCAACAACTCGCAACTGGCGGGGCACGTAGAGGTGGGCGATTGGGTGATCCTGGGCGGCTTCACGGTGGTGCACCAGTTCGTGCGCATCGGGGCCCACGCCATGACGGCGATGTGTTCCTTGCTGTTTGCCGACCTGCCGCCCTTCGTGATGTGCCAGGGCCAGCCCGCCAAGGCCCGTTCGATGAATTTCGAGGGCTTGCGCCGCCGCGGCTTCACGGCCGAGCGCATCGCGGCCGTGAAGGCCATGCACAAGGCGCTGTACCGCGAAGACCTCACGCTGGAGCAGGCCACGCAGCGCATCGCCAAGCTCGCCGATGGCAAGTCCGATGTGGCCCAGGACGTCGACATGATGGTTGGCTTCCTGGGTGGTACCTCGGCCCAGCGCGGCATCGTTCGCTGAGGGCTGCCGTGTCGCAGCCGGTTCGCATTGCCCTGGTGGCCGGGGAGACCTCGGGCGATTTGCTGGGCGGCCTGCTGCTGGGCGGTCTGCGCCAGCGTTGGCCTGACCTCCAGGCTTACGGCATTGGCGGGCCGCACCTGCAAGCCCAGGGTTTCGATGCCTGGTGGCCCAGCGACAAGCTGGCCGTGCGCGGTTACGTCGAGGTCTTGCGCCACTACCGCGAGATCGTGGGCATTCGCCGTGAGTTGCAGCAGCGCCTGTTGCAGGGCCCGCGCCCCGACGTGTTCGTGGGCGTGGACGCGCCTGACTTCAACCTGGACCTCGAAGCTGGCCTTCGCGAGCAGGGCGTGCGCACTGTGCACTTTGTTTGCCCCTCGATCTGGGCCTGGCGCCCAGAGCGGGTGGAGAAGATCCGCCGCAGTGCCGACCACGTGCTGTGCATCTTCCCGTTCGAGCCTGAGTTGCTGGCCCGGCACGGCATCGGTGCCACCTATGTAGGCCACCCGCTGGCCAATGTGATTCCGCTGGTGCCCGATCGGGCGGCCGCCCGTGTCTCGCTCGGGCTGGACGCCGATGCCCCGGTGGTGGCCATCCTGCCAGGCAGTCGCGCGTCCGAAATTCAGTACTTGGGCGAGCTGTTCCTGAGCGCGGCATCGTTGCTAGCGCGCCAGCGCCCTGAGTTGCGCTTTGTGCTGCCGGCCGTGCCCGCGCACCGGGCCCGCATTGATGCCCTGGTGGCCAAGGCCGGCCTGGGCGATCGGTTGACGGTGTTGGCCGGGCAGTCGCACGCGGTGCTGGCCGCCTGTGACGTGACGCTGATCGCCAGCGGCACGGCCACGCTGGAGGCGGCGCTGTTCAAGCGGCCCATGGTGATCGCCTACAACATGAACTGGTTGTCGTGGCAGATCATGCGGCGCAAGCAGTTGCAGCCCTGGGTGGGGCTGCCCAACATCCTCAGCGGTGACTTCGTGGTGCCTGAGTTTTTGCAAGACCGCGCGCGTCCCGAGGCGCTGGCGCGGGCCATCACCGATTGGCTGGACGACCCGGCACGCTGCGCTGCCTTGCAGGCCCGCTTCACCGACCTCCACCACACCTTGCGCCGAGACACGGCGCAGCTGGCCACCCATGCGATCGAAGAGCTTCTTGCACGCTGAACAAGCCACTCTGGCCTGGGATGTGCCGGGCCTCGTGGCGGGGGTGGACGAAGCCGGCCGGGGCCCGCTGGCCGGCCCGGTGGTGGCCGCGGCCGTGATCCTGGACGACATGCGCCCCATCAAAGGCCTGGCCGATTCCAAGAAGCTCAGCCCCAAGCGGCGCGAGGCGCTGTACGACGAGATTCGGGCGCGGGCGCTGTGTTGCAGCATCGCCGAGGCGTCGGTGGAAGAGATTGACCGCCTGAACATCCTGCACGCCACCATGCTGGCCATGCGCCGGGCGGTGCAGGGCCTGCGCCTCAAGCCCACCAAGGTGCTGGTGGACGGTAACCGCATTCCCCCGCTGGACGTGCTGGCCGAAGCCATCGTGAAGGGCGACGCCAAGGTGCCGGCCATCTCGGCGGCGTCCATCCTGGCCAAGGTCACGCGCGACCGGATGCTGGCCGATCTGCACCTGCGGCACCCCGAGTACGGCTTCGATCAACACAAGGGCTATGGCACAGCGCAGCACCTGGAGGCCTTGCGCCGCCTGGGCCCCTTGCCAGAGCACCGTCGCTCTTTCGCGCCGGTGGCGCAGCAATGCAGGGCCAGCGCATGACCGCACCTCAGCACATCGTGTCGCGGGACAACCCGCTGATCAAAAAGCTGCGCCAGTTGGCGCAAGACAGCACGGCCTACCGCAAGCACGGGCAGGTCTGGCTGGAGGGCGATCACCTGGTGCGGGCCTTGTTGCAGCGAGGCGGTCGGCCCGATGTGGCCGTGTTCACCGAGTCGGCCTGGCCTCAGGTGGCCGAGGCACTGCGTGACGCGGCACCGCAGGTGGTGCTGGTGCCCGATGCGCTGATGGCCAGCGTGAGCGGGCTTGAATCGCCACCGCCCATGGGCTTTCTGTGCTCGCCCCGCCCGACGGCCCAGCCCCTGGCGGGTGTGCCCACCGTCGTGCTGGACCGCCTGCAAGACGCGGGCAATGTGGGCTCCATCGTGCGCAGCGCGGCGGCGCTGGGTTTTGCCCAGGTATTGGCGCTCAAGGGTACGGCGGCGCTGTGGTCGCCCAAGGTGGTGCGCGCCGGCATGGGCGCGCACTTTGGCCTGCACCTGGTCGAGGGCCTGGGCGCCGAGGCGCTGGATGGCTTGGGCCTGCCCTTGCTGGTGACCAGCTCGCACCAAGGGCAGTGGCTGCACAAGGCACAGCTGCCCTGGCCTTGTGCCTGGGTGATGGGCCACGAAGGGCAGGGCGTGGGCGATGCCCTGATGGCCCGCGCCAGTGCCCACGTGCGCATCATTCAGCCCGGCGGCGAAGAGTCGCTCAACGTGGCGGCGGCGGCCGCGATCTGCCTGCACGCCAGCGCCGCCCAGCGCGCGGAATAATCGGCGTCGCCGGGGCGACATTGGGTTTGCCCGGGCTATAATCCCGCGGTTTACCCGCAATTTGCGCAGCCCACGCGCGCCCCGGCCTCTCACCCCAGGTTTTTCCTCTGGTTTTGCTCCTGCCCAGCGCAGCAGCGGCCAGAGCGCAAGCCCTGCGCGGCACCTGCCGCCGGCTCCTGTGGCACTGCCGTCCCTTCTCTGGAGAGTTCCGTGCTTCCCGTCCACCCGAAAGCCCTTCTCGCGCTCGCCGACGGCACGGTCTTTACAGGCATTTCCATCGGTGCCACTGGCCAGACCACGGGTGAGGTTGTGTTCAACACCTCGCTCACCGGTTACCAGGAGATCCTCACCGACCCGAGTTACTGCCGCCAGATCGTCACGCTGACGTACCCGCACATTGGCAACACCGGCGTCAACGCCGAAGACGTGGAAGCCACCCGTGTGCACGCCGCCGGCCTGATCATCAAAGACCTGCCCCTGCTGGCCTCCAACTTCCGCTGCGAACAGACCCTCTCGCAATACCTGCAGAGCGAGGGCTCCGTGGCGATCGCCGACATCGACACCCGTGCCCTGACGCGGCGCCTGCGCACCCACGGCGCGCAAAACGGCTGCATCCTGGCGTTGCCGGCGGGCGAGGCCATCACCGATGCCCACCGCGCCGCGGCCGTGGCCGCCGCCAAGGCCGCCCCGAGCATGGCCGGCCTTGACCTGGCCAAGGTGGTGTCGGTCGAGCAGCCCTACACCTGGACGCAGACCGAGTGGCAGCTGGGCTTCGGCTACGGCGAGCAGATCGCGCCGCGCTTCCACGTGGTGGCCTATGACTTCGGCGTGAAGCGCAACATCCTGCGCATGCTGGCCGAGCGCGGTTGCAAGATCACCGTGGTGCCGGCGCAGACGCCTGCGGCCGATGTGTTCAAGCTCAAACCCAACGGCGTGTTCCTCTCCAACGGCCCTGGTGACCCGCAGCCTTGCGATTACGCCATCGCCGCCACGCGCGAGATCGTGGAATCGGGCATGCCCACCTTCGGCATCTGCCTGGGCCACCAGATCATGGCCCTGGCCAGCGGTGCCAAGACCTTCAAGATGGGCCACGGCCACCACGGCGCCAACCACCCGGTGAAAGACCTGGACACCGGCCGCGTCTCCATCACCAGCCAGAACCACGGTTTCGCGGTGGACGCCGACGCGCTGCCGGCCAACCTGCGCCCCACCCACGTGAGCCTGTTCGACGGCACGCTGCAAGGCCTGGCCCGCACCGACAAGCCGGCGTTCTGCTTCCAGGGCCACCCCGAGGCCTCGCCCGGCCCGCACGACATCGGCTACCTGTTTGACCGCTTCATTGCGCTGATGACCACGGCCCAGGAGAAGAAATAATGCCAAAGCGCACTGACATTCAAACCGTCCTCATCATTGGCGCCGGTCCGATCATCATCGGCCAGGCCTGTGAGTTCGACTACTCCGGCGTGCAGGCCTGCAAGGCCCTGCGCGAAGAGGGGTACCGCGTGGTGCTGATCAACAGCAACCCCGCCACCATCATGACCGACCCGGCCACGGCCGACGTCACCTACATCGAGCCCATCACCTGGCAGACGGTCGAGAAGATCATCGCCAAGGAGCGCCCGCTCACCCCCGGTGGCTTTGCCATTCTGCCCACCATGGGCGGCCAGACCGCGCTGAACTGCGCGCTCGACCTGTGGCGCAACGGCGTGCTGGAGAAGCACAACGTCGAGCTGATCGGCGCCACGCCCGAGGCCATCGACAAGGCCGAAGACCGCCTGAAGTTCAAGGACGCCATGACCAAGATCGGTCTGGGTTCTGCGCGCTCGGGCATCGCCCACAGCATGGAAGAGGCCTGGGGCGTGCAGAAGACCGTGGGCTTCCCCGTGGTGATCCGCCCCAGCTTCACGCTGGGTGGCACGGGTGGCGGCATTGCCTACAACCCGGAAGAGTTCGAGACCATCTGCAAGCGCGGCCTGGAGGCCTCGCCCACCAACGAGCTGCTGATCGAAGAGTCGCTGCTGGGTTGGAAGGAATACGAGATGGAAGTGGTTCGCGACAAGGCGGACAACTGCATCATCGTGTGCTCGATCGAAAACCTCGACCCCATGGGCGTGCACACCGGTGACTCCATCACCGTGGCCCCGGCCCAGACGCTGACCGACAAGGAATACCAGATCCTGCGCAACGCCTCGCTGGCCGTGCTGCGCGAGATCGGTGTGGACACCGGCGGCTCCAACGTGCAGTTCTCGATCAACCCCAAGGATGGCCGCATGGTCGTGATCGAGATGAACCCGCGCGTGTCGCGTTCGTCGGCCCTGGCCTCCAAGGCCACGGGCTTCCCCATCGCCAAGGTGGCGGCCAAGCTGGCCGTGGGCTACACGCTGGACGAGTTGCGCAACGAGATCACCGGCGGCGCCACGCCGGCGTCGTTCGAGCCCTCGATCGACTACGTGGTCACCAAGATCCCGCGTTTCGCCTTCGAGAAGTTCCCCGCCGCCGACAGCCGCCTGACCACCCAGATGAAGTCGGTGGGCGAGGTGATGGCCATGGGCCGCACCTTCCAGGAAAGCTTCCAGAAGGCCCTGCGTGGCCTGGAAGTGGGCGTGGACGGCATGAACGAAAAAACGCAAGACCGCGAGATTCTGGAGCGCGAGCTGGGCGAGCCCGGCCCCGAGCGCATCTGGTACGTGGGCGACGCGTTTGCCGCTGGCTGGACGCTCGACGAGGTGCACCAGTTCACCAAGATCGACAAGTGGTTCCTGGTGCAGATCGAAGAGATCGTGAAGCTCGAGCTGGCCATGGATGCGCTCACCGCCGAGAAGGGCGAGGGCGCTCTGGCTTCGCTTGACGCCGACACCCTGCGCGGCCTGAAGAAGAAGGGCTTCTCGGATCGTCGCCTGGCCAAGCTGCTCAAGACCAACGACAAGGCGGTGCGCGAGCGCCGCCACGCCCTGGGCGTGCGCCCGGTCTACAAGCGTGTGGACACCTGCGCGGCCGAGTTCGCCACCAACACCGCTTACCTGTACTCCACCTACGAAGGCCATGGCGATGGTGAGTGCGAGGCAGAGCCCACCAACAAGAAGAAGATCATGGTGCTGGGCGGTGGCCCCAACCGCATCGGCCAGGGCATCGAGTTCGACTACTGTTGCGTGCACGCCGCGCTGGCCATGCGCGAGGACGGGTACGAGACCATCATGGTCAACTGCAACCCCGAGACCGTGTCCACCGACTACGACACCAGCGACCGCCTGTACTTCGAGCCGCTGACGCTGGAAGACGTGCTGGAAATCGTCGAGACCGAGAAGCCCACCGGCGTGATCGTGCAGTACGGCGGCCAGACCCCGCTGAAGCTAGCGCTGGGCCTGGAGGCCGCGGGCGTGCCCATCATCGGCACCAGCCCCGACATGATCGACGCGGCCGAAGACCGTGAGCGCTTCCAGAAGCTGCTGCATGAGCTGGGCCTGCGCCAGCCGCCCAACGCCACCGCGCGCACCGAGGCCGACGCCCTGGAAAAGGCGGCGGCCCTGGGTTACCCGCTGGTGGTGCGCCCCAGCTATGTGCTGGGTGGTCGCGCCATGGAAATCGTGCACGAGCAGCGCGACCTGGAGCGCTACATGCGCGAGGCCGTGAAGGTGAGCAACGACTCGCCCGTACTGCTGGACCGCTTCCTGAACGACGCCATCGAGTGCGACGTGGACGCCATCCGCGACGCCTCGGGCCGCGTGTTCATCGGCGGCGTGATGGAGCACATCGAACAGGCCGGCGTGCACTCGGGCGATTCCGCCTGCTCGCTGCCGCCGTACTACCTGAGCAAGGCCACCGTGGACGAGCTCAAGCGCCAGACCGCGGCCATGGCCGAAGGCCTGAACGTGGTGGGCCTGATGAACGTGCAGTTCGCCATTCAGGAAGTGGAAGAGAACGGCCAGAAGAAGGACGTGATCTTTGTGCTGGAGGTGAACCCGCGTGCCTCGCGCACCGTGCCCTTCGTCTCCAAGGCCACTGGCATCCAGCTGGCCAAGGTGGCGGCTCGCTGCATGGCTGGCCAGACACTGGACCAGCAGGGCATTGGCGCCGAGGTCACGCCGCCGTACTTCAGCGTGAAGGAGGCCGTGTTCCCCTTCGTGAAGTTCCCGGGCGTGGACACCATCCTCGGCCCCGAGATGAAGTCCACCGGTGAGGTGATGGGCGTGGGCAACACCTTTGGCGAAGCCTTCGTCAAGAGCCAGCTCGGCGCCGGCACCAAGCTGCCCAAGTCGGGCAAGGTGTTCCTCACCGTGAAGAACGGCGACAAGGCACGCGCCGTGGCCGTGGCCCGTGACCTGCATGGCATGGGCTTCGAGCTGGTGGCCACCCGCGGCACCGCCGCGGCCATCACTGACGCCGGTGTGCCGGTGCAGGTGGTGAACAAGGTGACCGAAGGCCGCCCGCACATCGTGGACATGATCAAGAACGACGAGATCGCCCTGGTCATCAACACGGTGGAAGAGCGCCGCAACGCCATCGCCGACTCGCGCGCCATCCGCACCTCGGCCCTGCTGGCCCGTGTGACCACCTTCACCACCATCGCGGGCGCGGAAGCGGCCGTGGAGGGCATGAAGTACATGGACAGCCTGGGCGTGATCTCGGTGCAGGAAATGCACGCACAACTGGCCGCCTGAGCAGGCGGCCCAGGCCGGCCCCGCGGGTTTGACCCGCTTGAGCCGGCGTCTTCAAAGGCGGCATAATGCCGCCAGACACCACCGCCGACCGGCAACGCTCGGCGGTTTGCTTTTGGATAGTCAGCGGACGCAGCCCCAGGGCTGCGTCGGCTTTTTTTGGAGACGCCTCATGTCCACTTTTCCCATCACCAAGCGCGGCGCGGATTTGCTCAAGGCCGAGCTGCACAAGCTCAAGACCGTGGAACGCCCCACGGTCATCCAGGCCATTGCCGATGCGCGCGCCCAGGGTGACCTGAGCGAAAACGCCGACTACGACGCCGCCAAGGAGCGCCAGGGCTTCATCGAAGGCCGCATCGCCGAGATCGAGGGCAAGCTCTCGGCGGCTCAGGTGATTGACCCGGCCTCGCTGGACGCGGGTGGGCGCGTGGTGTTTGGCGCCACGGTGGACCTCGAAGACGAAGAGAGCGGAAACGCCGTCACCTACCAGATCGTGGGCGAAGACGAGGCCGACCTCAAGCAGGGCCTGATCAACATCAGCAGCCCCATCGCGCGCGCGCTCATCGGCAAGGAAGAGGGCGACACCGCCGAGGTGCAGGCCCCGGGCGGCACCCGCCGCTACGAGATCGTGGCCGTTCGTTATCAGTGAGGCCTTCCATGCGACGGGCAGCCCTTTTCCTGGCGGCGCTCTGGTGGGGCGGCATCACCGCCCTGAGCTTCCTGGCCGTGCCCTCGCTGTTCGCCAAGCTGGGGGCGCCCGTGGCCGGGCCGGTGGCGGCCCATCTGTTTTCGATGCAGTGCTGGGCCGGCCTGGTGATCGGCCTGGGCTTGCTGGTGCTCTTGCGCCGCGAGCGCACGGCGGCCCAGTTTCCCTTGCCGGGCGAGCCGATCGACCCGGTGAAGCTGGCGGCCATGCAGCGCGTGCTGGGCACCATGGGTTTCGTGCTGGCTGCGATGCTGCTGGCCTTGCTGCAGGAATTCGGCGTGGCGCAGAAGATCGTCACTGCCCGCGCCAGCGGTGGCAACCTGCGCCTGTGGCACAGCGTGGGCAGCCTGATGGTGCTGGGTCAGTGGCTCTGCGCGGGCGCGACCCTGTGGCGCTTGTCCAGCCGCACAAAAGCCTGAGCAATTCGCTCACCCCATGAAAAACGCCGGCCTCTGAGCCGGCGTTTTTCTGGAGCGCCCGGGTTCAGGCGGCCTGGGCCATGCGTTCGGCCGATTCCAGGGTGTTGACCATCAGCATGGTGATGGTCATGGGGCCCACGCCGCCGGGCACCGGGGTGATGTAGCCGGCCACTTCTTTCACGCCGGCGAAGTCCACGTCGCCGCAGAGCTTGCCCTCGTCGTTTCGGTTCATGCCCACGTCGAGCACCACGGCGCCGGGCTTGACCATGTCGGCGGTGAGCACGTTGCGCTTGCCCACGGCGGCCACGATCACATCGGCCTGCAGGGTCTGTGCCTTGAGGTCTTTGGTGGCGCTGTGGCAAATGGTGACGGTGGCGTTCTTCTGCAGCAGCATGAGCGCCATGGGCTTGCCCACGATGTTGCTGCGGCCAATCACCACGGCGTGCTTGCCGCGCAGGTCATAGCCGATGCTCTCGAGCATCTTCATGCAGCCGTAGGGCGTGCAGGGCCAGAAGCCGGGCATGCCGGTCATCAGGGCGCCGGCGCTGGCGATGTGAAAGCCGTCCACGTCCTTGGCGGGCGAGATGGCCTCGATCACCTTTTGTGCGTCGATGTGCGCGGGCAGCGGCAGCTGCACCAGGATGCCGTGGATGCTGGGGTCCTGGTTCAGGGCCTCCACGCGGGCCAGCAGCTCGGCCTCGCTCATGGTGGCGTCGTATTTCTCAAGCACCGAGTGCATGCCGGTG
>Ga0255095_1001198_pt1 | contig 10775 bp, 9 predicted proteins | sample Colum_Law_RepC_8_2_FD_188435 | JGI IMG/M metagenome (GOLD analysis project Ga0255095, IMG submission 188435) | Freshwater microbial communities from Columbia River, Oregon, United States - Colum_Law_RepC_8d | ecosystem: Environmental > Aquatic > Freshwater > River | place: USA: Oregon | collected...
TTTCTGGCCAGGGCGGCAATGACTCGCTGCTGGGCGGCGCGGACACGGACACCGTCGACTACGCGTATCTCGCGACGGGCTTCACGGCGACGCTGGACAGCTCGGGCACGGTGACGGTGACCGCGGCGGCCGGCGACACGGACACGCTGTCGCTGGTGGAGAACATCACCGGCGGCGCGGGCAGCGACGTGCTGGCCGGCGACGGAGTCGCGAACACGATCGATGGCGGCGCGGGCAACGACACGCTCTCCGGCCGGGGCGGCAACGACATGCTGGCCGGCGGGTCGGACACGGACACGGTCGACTACTCCTACCTCGCGACCGGGTTCACGGCGACCCTCGACAGCGCGGGGACGGCCACGGTCGTCGCAGAAGCGAGCGACACGGATGTGCTGGCGGGCATCGAGAACATCATCGGCGGCTCAGGCAATGACGCGCTCCAGGGCGACGTGGCGAACAACGTGCTCGCCGGTGGCGCGGGCGATGACACGCTCACGGACGGGCTAGGCGACGACACGCTTGTCGGCGGCTCGGGAGACGACAGGTTCTTCGACTGGGAAGCCGGCAACGACACGATGCTCGGCGGCGACGGCGCGGACGACTTCGTCTTCGCGTGGCAGGCGCTCGCCGGTGGCGCGCTGGGCACGAAGACGATCGATGGCGGCGCCGGCGGCCCCTGGACCGACCGGATCGACCTCCAGTTCCTGTCGGGGGATCCGGACCCGGCAACATCCGGCGACTGGACGCTTGTCCTCGACACCGGGTCGATCGTCTCGCAGGACGCGAACCTGACCGAGCTGACCGCGGACGCCTCGGGCAGCATCAACTTCGCCGATGGCAGCGTGCTCGCCTTCACCAACATCGAGCGCATCGCGCACCACGCCTGAGCCGCCTCCCCGGCCGCACAAAAAAACGCCCGGCGCTTGCGCGCCGGGCGAGTTGAACAGGGAGGCTTCACGTCTGGGAGACGTGGGATCCGAAGACCCCGAGGATCCGCGCGAAGCGCGCATCCATCGACGCGCAATGTAATGGAGCCCGACCGCGTCGCTTCCGTTCATTCGGCAAACGAGCCATGCCCGCGACTCATGGCTGGAACGGGCGGGCTGGCGCGTTGTCAGAACTGCGTGTCGGCGACCTTCTTCACGAGGAAGTCGCGGAAGACCGAGATGCGCTTCGAGTTCCGCATCTCCTCGGGATAGACGAAATACGCCTCGAAGTTGGGGCCCTCGAGCGAAGGCAGGACCTGGACGATCTTGTCGGATTGCTGCGCCATGTAGTCCGGGAAGGCAGCGAGGCCGACGCCGTTCTCCACCGCGCGCAGGATCCCGTAGACGTTGTTGAGGCGCAGCACCGGCTCGCGCCTGCGTCCCTCGGAGGCGCCGGCCTCGAGCAGCCAGTTGATGCCCGGGAAGGGCGGGTGGCTGTCCTCGCCGTAGACGACGATGCGGTGGCGGTCGAGGTCTGCCGCGGTCTTCGGCGTGCCGTGCTTCTCGAGATAGGCGGGGCTCGCGAAGACGTGGATGTGGACGGTGAGCAGGTGGCGCTGGACGAGGTCGGGCTGCTTCGAGGCGTGCATGCGGATGGCGCAGTCGGCCTCGCGCATCGACAGGTCGAGCTCCTCGTCGTCGACGAGCAGCTCGAGCCGGATCTCCGGGTAGCGCTCGATGAATTCCCTGATGCGTGGCGCGAGCCAGACCGAGCCGAAGGCGACCGTCGTGGTGACGCGCAGCAGGCCGGCCGGCTTCTCGCGGCTCTCCGCGAGCCGTGCCTCGGCCGAGGCGAGCTTGGCGAAGACGTCGCGCACGGTCTGGAACAGGACCTCGCCCTGCTCGGTCAGGATCAGCCCGCGCGCATGGCGGTGGAAGAGCGGCGTGCGCAGCGATTCCTCGAGCGCGCTGATCTGGCGGCTCACCGCGGACTGCGAGAGGTTCAGCGTCTCGCCCGCATGCGTGAAGCTGCCGGCCTCCGCCACCGAATGGAAGATCCGCAGCTTGTCCCAGTCCATCTGTCCCTGTCCCGGCACGGCCGGTTCCCCCCGCGTCCGGTCAGCCGTGGGCGCCCTGGTGGGCGAGGAAGCGCTCCGCCTCCAGCGCGCCCATGCAGCCCATGCCCGCGGCCGTCACGGCCTGCCGGAACACCTTGTCCTTCACGTCGCCGGCGGCGAAGACGCCGGGCACGTTGGTCGCCGTCGAATCCGGGCGCGTGACGAGGTAGCCCTCCGCGTCCATGTCCAGCTGGCCCTTGAAGAGCTCGGTCGCGGGCGTGTGGCCGATCGCGATGAAGAGCCCGTCGAGGGCGATCTCGCCCACCGCGCCGGACTTGAGGTTGCGCACGCGCAGGCCGCTGACCGCGGCGGGCTCGCCCGAGCCGAGCACCTCGTCGATCACGCTGTCCCAGACCATCTCGATCTTCGGGTGCGCGAGCACGCGCGACTGGTTCGTGCGGTCGGCGCGCAGCGAGTCTCGGCGATGGATGAGGTAGACCTTGCTGGCGTGGTTGGTGAGGTAGAGGGCTTCCTCGGCGGCGGTGTTGCCGCCGCCGACCACGGCGACGGTCTTGCCGCGGAAGAAGAAGCCGTCGCAGGTGGCGCAGGCGGACACGCCGAAGCCGCGCAGCCGCGTCTCGCTCTCGAGGCCGAGCCAGCGCGCCTGCGCGCCCGTGCACACGATCAGCGTCTCCGCGAGGTAGGTGTCGCCGCTGTCGCCGGAGAGGACGAAGGGGCGCTTCGAGAGGTCGACGGAGACGATCATGTCCTCGACCAGCGTCGTGCCGACATGCGCCGCCTGCGCGGCCATCTGGTCCATGAGCCACGGGCCCTGGACGGCGGTGGCGAAGCCCGGGAAGTTCTCGACCTCGGTCGTGATCGAGAGCTGGCCGCCGGGCTGCATGCCGCGGACGAGCATCGGCGAGAGGCTGGCGCGCGCGGCGTAGATCGCGGCGGTGTAGCCGGCGGGTCCGGAGCCCAGGATGACGACCTTGCTGGAGTGTGTCCTGGGCATGGCGAGTCCACTTGTCATGACATCCCGGCCGATCCGGAGCGGCGAAGTTAAGGAGTGCGCCGCGTCGCGGCAAGGATCGGCGCCGCAATTTCACGCTGCGAAACAGTCGCGCGGGCTTTGTTTCACATTGTTGCGGCGGCGACGTCGCCGATGCCGCGCGCTGTGCTCAGCCCCAGCCGAATCGCCGCCTGATCTCGGCCGCCGCGCGCGTCGTGTCGTCGGGCGGCGCGTAGCTCCAGCGCTCCAGCGGCGCGTCGCCGCCGGGCCATCGCCGCAGCACGCCCTCCTCGGTGAGCGCGTCGACGAAACGCTGCATGCGGCGCGAGCGGCACTCGACGGGGATCCAGTAGACCGGCTTCCCGGTGCCCGCGGCCTCGGAGATCATCGACACGGAGTCCTGCGTCACCGCGACGATGTCCGCGAGCGCGAGCAGGCCGCGATACGGGTTGGGGCCCGTGCCGTCCCAGACCATCGCGCCGGCCGGGTCGAGCTCGGCATGGAGCACCGCTTCGTTGGCCGGGCCGGTGCGCCGCGACGGCGTGGCGGCGACGCCGATGCCGTCGCGATGCATGCGCAGCCGGATGCCGGCGCAGATCTCGCCCAGCCGTGCGGGCGAGAGCCGGAAGCGGCGCCCGGCATCGCCGCCGCAGAGGAAGGCGAGGAGCGGGCGCCCGAGTCCCGCAAGCCGCGGCGCCCATTCCTCGGCGGCGGCGGCGAGCGACGCGGGCGCGAGGCCGTGCAGCGTGGCGCGGGTCGCGACCACGTTTGCGCCCTCGACGCCGTCGTGGCGCGGGGCGACGACGAGGTCGAAGCGCGCGGGATCGATCTTCGGGTCCTGGACATGGACGACGCGCGTGGCGCCTCGGGCGGCCGCTCGGATGGCGGCCGCGAGCGGCGCGACCGCGCTGCCGGAGCTGATGACGAGGTCCGGCCAGGGCGGCGCGATCGCCTCGCCGCCCGGCTCGACCGCGGAGAAGGGCGACAGCCAGAGGCCTGCCGGCAGCGATCGCCAGGGCTGTCGGATGCGCACGCGCCGGACCACGGGTTCGACGCCGAGCGCGCGCGCGAGGCCGAGGCACGGCCCCTCGGTGCCGGCGAGGCCCTCCGTCAGTATCCAGGTGGTGCGCGGGGTCATGCGGCTCCTGTCGACGCCCTTGCGTGCGCCGGGGCGCTTGGCCGAGCGAGGATTTGGAATATAGTTGCGCGCCCGCGCAAGATAACCAAAGAATCGATCCTTCCGCCCCCAACCTGGCAAGGAACGCCGTGCCCCGCCCGAAGCTCGACGAGACAGACCGCAGGATCCTCGCCGCGCTGCAGGCCGATGGCCGCATGACCAATGTCGAGCTGGCGTCCCGCGTCGGGCTTTCGGCGCCGCCATGCCTGCGCCGGGTCCGCGCGCTCGAGAAGGCCGGCGTGATCCGCGGCTACCATGCCGAGCTCTCGCCAGCGGCGCTGGGGTTCAACATCACGGTCTTCGCCCAGGTGGGCCTGTCCAGCCAGGCAGACAGCGACCTGCGCGCGTTCATGGACCTCGTCGCCACCTGGCCGCAGGTCCGCGAGTGCCACATGATGGCCGGCGAGACGGACTTCGTGCTGAAGGTCGTGGCCGAGGACTGGGAGGCCTACGAGGCGTTCCTGACCGGCCAGCTGACGACCGCGCCGAATGTCAGCCACGTGAAGTCGGCGCTGTCGATCCGCACCGCGAAGCAATTGCCCGGCGTCCCTGTCGACGAGGCCTGACGCGCGGCTCAGACGTACTTGTCGCGACGCGCGATCATCGCGTCCGCGACATAGGCGAAGACGGCGTAGTGGCGGAAATACGCGGCCGCGAGATGGTCGAGGATCGTCTTCGCCAGCTCGGCGCGCACCACCGTCTCGATGCGTACATGCGTGCCTTCCCAGTCATGCGGTCCGGGCGCGTCGTCGGGCCCGCGGCCGCGGCGCCACTCGGAGAAGCCCTCGTAGCGGCTGTAGCCGCGCGCGCCGAGCCGCTTCACGTCGGCGACGATGCGATCCGCGATCTCGGGCTCGGCGAGGATCACGACGAGGCTGAAGCGCGTATCCGGCATGGTTTCACCCGTGGAGGAACCGCGCGAACCATGCATAGAGCGGCAGGCCGGCGACGAGGTTGAACGGGAAGGTGAGCGCGAGCGAAGCGGTCAGATAATAGCCCGGATTCGCGGAGGGCAGGGCGAGCCGCACGGCCGCCGGCGCGGCGATGTAGGAGGCGCTGGCCGCGAGCGTCCCGAGCACCGCCGACCCGCCGGGCGACAAACCGACCGCCCAGCCGGCCGCGACCCCGGCCGCGCCATTGACCAGCGGGGCGACCACGGCGAAGGCGACGAGGAAGCGGCCGACCGCGCGCACGTCCTTGAAGCGCAGCGCCGCGACCATGCCGAGGTCGAGCAGGAAGAGGCAGAGCGCGCCCTGGAAGGGATCGGCGAAGAAGGGGCGCACCGCCTCGTAGCCGCGCGGGCCCGCGGCGAAGCCGATCGCGAGGCCGCCCGCGAGCAGCAGGATCGAGCGGCCGGCGAGGACCTCGTGCAGCGCCGTGCCGAGGCCGTCGGCGGAGCGCCCCTCTCGCGCCAGCATGAGGGCGATGACGATCGCCGGGACCTCCATCAGCGCGAGGACCGCCGGCATGAAGCCCTCGGCGGGCATGCCGAGGCTGTCGACATAGGAAAGGCTGGCGATGAATGTGACGGCCGAGACGGAGCCGTAATGCGCCGCGAGGGCCGCGGCGTCGACCGCGCCGAAGTCGCCCAGCCTGCGCAGCGCGGCGTAGACCCAGAACGGGATCGCCGCGCCCAGCGCGATGCCGGCGAAGGCCGGCAGCGCGATCTCCCGCGCGCTCGTGGTCGCGAGCGCGGCGCCGCCCTTCAGCCCGATGGCGAGCAGGAGGTAGATCGACAGCGCCGTGTAGACGGGTTCGGGGAATTTCAGGTCCGAGCGCAGAAGCGTCGCCAGCACGCCGAGCGCGAAGCACAGCGTCATGGGCGAGAGCACGCCGAGGCGGAGGAGGTCGAGCGGTTCCATGCGGGCGCCGCGATATAGGGTCGTCCCGGCCCGCGCGCATCCCCGCGGCCAAGGCTTCGGGGACGGGCTCAGCCCTGCAGGAGCCTCGCGAGGGCCGCGTAGAGCGGCAGGCCGATCACCAGGTTGAACGGGAAGGTGATGCCGAGCGACGCCGTCAGGTAGAAGCCGGGGTTGGCGGCGGGCAGGGCAAGCCGTACCGCCGCGGGGGCGGCGATGTAGGATGCGCTCGCCGCCAGCGTCCCGAGCACCGCCGCGCCGCCGGTGCTGAGCCCGATCGCGGTCCCGAGCAGCGTGCCGAGCGCGCCATTGGCCAGCGGCGCGCAGATCGCGAAGGCGACGAGGAACCGGCCTACCCGGCGCGCGTCCTTGAAGCGCTGCGCCGCGACCATGCCGAGGTCGAGCAGGAAGAGGCACAGCGCGCCCTGGAACGGGTCCGAGAAGAAGGGCTCGACGGCTCGGTAGCCCTCGGCGCCGGCGAGGAAGCCCATCAGCAGGCCGCCGGCGAGCAGCAGGATCGAGCGTCCCGCCAGCACCTCGTGCAGCGCCGTGCGCCATGCGCCGCTGGCGCGGCCCTCGCGGGCGAGCAGCAGGCCCGTGACGATCGCCGTGACGTCCATCAGCGGCAACGCCATGGGCATGAAGCCCTCCGCGGGCATGCCGATGCGCTGGACGTAGGCAAGGGCGGCGATGAAGGTGACGCTCGAAACGGCGCCGTAATGCGCGGCGAGCGCCGCGGCATCGGGGCCCGCGAAGCCGCCGAGGCGACGCAGCGCCACGTAGGTCCAGGCCGGTATCGCGACGCCGAGCGCGACGCTCGCCGCGGCGGGCAGCGCGGCCTGGCCGAGGGGATAGGTGGCGAGCGCGACGCCGCCCTTCATTCCGATCGCCATCAGCAGGTAGATCGACAGGCCGGCATAGAGCTGGTCCGGGAACTTGAGGTCCGAGCGCAGCATCGTCGCCGCGACGCCGAGCGCGAAGCTGAGCGTCATCGGCGACAGGAGGCTGAGGCGGAGGATGTCGAGCGAATCCATGGTCTCCCGACGGTCTAGCATGGCCGCGCGCGCGGCGCGCCTGCGCGGTCCCGGGCCAGCGGCGCCGGCGGCTATAAGCGCTTGACGCGATGGCGTCGGGGCGTGGAGCCTCGGCCCCGTCTCGACAGAGGGAGCGCTCGTCATGGATAAGCCCCGGCTGGGACGGCCTTGCGCCGTCCTGCTCGCCATCGCCATCGCCCTTGCCGCGCCCGCGGCCATGGCGGCGGAGCTCGATGGCGCGCGCCTCGGCTTCGCCTGGGCGATCCCGTTCATCGGCGTTCTGCTCTCGATCGCCATCCTGCCGCTCGCCGCGCCCCAGCTCTGGCACCACCATTTCGGCAAGATCACCGCCGCGTGGTCGCTCGCCTTCGTCCTGCCCTACGCCGCGATGGACGGCCTCGGGGCGACCGCGGCGCAGCTCGTCCACGTGCTCGTCGGCGAGTACGTGCCCTTCATCATCCTGATCGGCTCGCTCTTCGTGATCGCCGGTGGCGTCTACCTGCGCGGCAACCTCCACGGCAGCCCGGCGACGAACACCGTCCTGCTCGCCGCCGGCACGGGCATCGCCAGCATCACGGGCACGACCGGCGCGGCGATGCTGCTGGTCCGCGCGGTGATCCGCGCCAACGACGAGCGCGTGCACAACGCCCATGTCATGGTGTTCTTCATCTTCCTGGTCGCCAATGTCGGCGGCTCGCTGACGCCGCTCGGCGACCCGCCGCTCTTCCTCGGCTTCCTCAAGGGCGTCGGCTTCTTCTGGCCGACCGTGCACCTGCTGCTGCCGATGCTGCTGGTGAGCGTGATCCTGCTCGCGGCCTTCTACGCCATCGACAGCCACTTCTACGCCCGCGACGCCGCCTTCAAGGCGCGGCGCGACCCGACCCCTGACACGCCGAAGGGCCTGAGCATCGAGGGCGGGGTCAATGTCTGGCTGCTGCTCGGCGTGATGGCCGCCGTGCTCGCCAGCGGCATCTGGAAGCCCGGCATCTCGTGGAACCTGCTGGGCACCGAGGTCCCGCTGCAGGGCATCCTGCGCGACATCGTGCTCGTGGGCCTCGCCTGGGCGTCGCTGCGCCTCACGCCGGCCGCGTGCCGCGAGGCGAATGCCTTCACCTGGGGCCCGATCCTCGAGGTCGCCAAGCTCTTCGCCGGCATCTTCGTGACCATCGTGCCGGTCATCGCGATGCTGAAGGCCGGCGACAAGGGAGCCTTCTCGGGGCTGGTCAAGCTCGCCTCCAACCCCGACGGCACGCCCGACAACGTCGCCTATTTCTGGCTCGCGGGCGGCCTGTCGAGCTTCCTCGACAACGCGCCGACCTACCTCGTCTTCTTCAACATGGCCGGCGGCGATCCCGCCACGCTGATGGGCCCGCTGGCGCCGACGCTGGCCGCGATCTCCGCGGGCGCGGTCTTCATGGGCGCGAACACCTACATCGGCAACGCGCCTAACTTCATGGTCAAGGCGGTCGCGGAGGAGAACGGCGTCAGGATGCCGAGCTTCTTCGGCTACATGCTCTGGTCCTGCGCCATCCTCATCCCCTGCTTCCTCCTCGTCACCGTGGTGTTCTTCCGATGACCTCGCTGCTCTTCACGCCGCTCCAGCTCGGGCCGCTCGCCGCGCCCAACCGCATCGCCGTCGCGCCGATGTGCCAGTACTCGGCCATCGATGGCGTGCCGCAGCCCTGGCACCGCCAGCATCTCGGCGCGCTGGCGGTGTCCGGCGCCGGCGTCGTGATCGCCGAGGCCACCGCCGTCGTGCCGGAAGGGCGCATCACCCATGGATGCACCGGCCTGTGGCACGACGGGCAGGAGCGCGCCTGGGCCGAGCTGGTGCGCGACATGAAGGCCGTCGGCCCCGGCCTCGTCGGCATCCAGCTTGCCCATGCCGGCCGCAAGGCCTCTTCGCAGCGCCCCTGGGAGGGCGGCGCGCCGATCCCGGCTGGTGCCGCGGAGAAGCCCTGGCAGACCGTCTCCGCGACGGCGACGCCGCATGCCGATGGCTGGCACCGTCCCGAGCAGCTCGACGCCGGCGCCATCAAGGCCCTGGCGGACGCCTTCGCGGCCAGCGCGCGGCGCTCCGCGCGGGCCGGCTTCGACGTCGTGGAACTCCACGCCGCGCATGGCTACCTGCTGCACCAGTTCTTCTCGCCCCTGTCGAACACGCGCTCCGACGCCTATGGCGGCAGCCTCGAGAAGCGCATGCGCGCCCCGCTGGAGATCGCCGCGGCCCTGCGCGGCGCCTGGCCGCGCGATCGCGTGCTCGGCGCGCGCATCAGCGGCAGCGACTGGGCCGAGGGCGGGGCGACGCCGGACGACGCGGTCGTGCTGGCGCGCGAGCTCAAGGCGCTCGGCTACGACTGGGTCTGCGTGAGCTCCGGCGCGCTCGCGCAATCCAAGGTGCAGGTCTCTCCCGGCTACCAGGTGCCGTTCGCGGCGAAGGTGAAGCGCGAGGCCGGCATCCTGACGCGCGCGGTCGGCATGATCGCGAGCCCGCGGCAGGCCGAGGACATCCTGCGCGCAGGCGACGCCGACCAGATCGCGCTCGCGCGGGCCTTCATCGACGACCCGCGCTGGCCCTGGCGCGCCGCCGAGGCGCTCGGCGATCCCGCGCCCGTGCCGCAGCCATGCCTGCGCGGCCGGCCCGCCACCTGGCCCGGCGCGGCGCTGCTGAAGTCCTGACGAGGCGCGTCCCCGGGCCCTAGCCCAGGAGCGCGCGCGCGGCGCCGAAGGCGGCCCCGGCGACCACCATCCAGTGGATCCCGGGGCTCCAGCGCGCGAGGGCGAGGAAGGCCGCCACCGCGGCCGCGATCGAGATCCAGTCGATCGCCTTGCCCGCGGGCAGCAGCACGGCCAGCGCGAGGAACACGGCGAGGTTGGCGATCACGCCGACCACGGCCGCGGTGATCGCGGCGAGCGCGGATCCGATGCGCGCGTCGGCGTGCAGCCGCTCGATCCAGGGCGCGCCGAGCAGCACGAGCGCGAAGCTCGGCAGGAACGTCGTCCACGTCGTCAGCGCCGCGCCGGCGATCGCCGCGACGAGCCGGGCCTCCGGCGCGCTCGCGTTCCATGCCGCGAGGAAGCCGACATATTGCAGCACGAGGATGAGCGGGCCGGGCGTGGTCTCCGCCAGCGCCAGGCCGTCGAGCATCTGCGCGGGCGACAGCCAGCCGAGGTCGCGCACCGCGTGCTCGGCGACATAGGGCAGCACGGCGTAGGCGCCGCCGAAGGTGACGAAGGCGGCCTTGGTGAAGAGGACCGCGATGTCGAGGAAGGGCTCGCTCCCGAGGACATGGATGCAGGCCGCGACGGGAATGGCGAGCAGGACGAGATAGGCGGCGGCGACGATCGCGAGGCGCCGCCAGAACCCGCCCGGCGCTGGCGCCTCGGGCGCGGGCGCCTCGGCGCCAGGCGGCCTCGCCGCCACGAAGGGCGAGGCGCCGGCGCGCCCCGCCAGCCAGCCGACGAGGCCGGCGCCCAGGACGACCCAGGGGAAGTCGATGCGCAGCGCGAAGAGCGCGACGAAGGCGGCCGCCGCGAGCGCCCAGGCCTGCCAGGAGGCCAGCGCCCGCCTGCCGATGCGCAGCGCCGCGTGCGCGACGATCGCGACCACCACCGGCTTGAGCCCGTCGAAGACGGCCGCGACGGCCGGCAGGTCGCGCCCCGCGGCGAGCAGCCAGGACAGCGCAAGGAGCACGAGCGCGCCCGGCAG
>Ga0255095_1001200_pt1 | contig 10767 bp, 13 predicted proteins | sample Colum_Law_RepC_8_2_FD_188435 | JGI IMG/M metagenome (GOLD analysis project Ga0255095, IMG submission 188435) | Freshwater microbial communities from Columbia River, Oregon, United States - Colum_Law_RepC_8d | ecosystem: Environmental > Aquatic > Freshwater > River | place: USA: Oregon...
CATCAATAAGCGGTGTGGTTGTGGCAAAGCCTCCACCACCATCAACAATGTGATTGTTGATGCTGGACGTATTGGTGATATTGATGATTCCAATGTTTGTCGAAAACAGCACACGGTAAGTGTATAGTGGATAGCCCCCTATCGCCAACTTGCCGGAGCTATATGAATTCGTCCCGCTGAAAACGTTGGTGCCGTTCAGGAGAGCCACGTTCGTGCTTCCGCCCGAAAACGTCCGCAGCGGGTTATCCGTGAGCACGGGATAAGTCGTTGCCGCGAACGCCGTGAAGGCGGAGAGGATTAGGAGGAGGAGGGTTTTCATTAGCCTGATACTTCGGTTGTGCGAATTGATATGATCCAATCAATGTTTTTTGCTGACTCTCCAGTGACGTAAAAACGAACCGCGCCGTTCGTGGTGTCGGCGTCAACGGCAACGCTCCAAGCCGTCGGCCCGATTTGATTCAACTGCACGGCGTCAACCACAGTGCTTGCCGCGTTCGCATCGCGATGCGCCAAGCCTTCAATTTTCCAAGCGTCGTTTTCGCCGTCTGCGTCAGTTCGCCGTGCCACCACCATCGCGGAAAACGCGAGCGTGCTGTTATTTGCCAGCGTAAGCCGTTCGGTCAGCGCATCAAAAACCCACGTTGCCTCGGTTTGAGTGGCGTTTGTGGTGCGCGCGGCAAGCCCGCTGAACGCTCCTGCGGCTGTGTTTGCAGCGGACCCATTTGTTGCGGTGTGGACAACCGTTTGGCCTTTCCGGTTTGTGACTCCAAGCGCGCACACCGTGCTTGAATATGCTTGATTTGCCGCTCCCTCATATCCGAGCGCAAGCGAACCCTTGCCGCCCGCGTCAACGTCAAAGCCAAACGCAAAAGAATAATCTGCGGTTGCCGATGTCCCGCTTCCAAATGCAAACGCATCAGACCCGGTTGCTGAGCTTGACGTGCCGACCGCCACGGCGTTTGCGCCGCTGGCAACCGGCGCCGTGGGTGTCGATGGGTTTTCAGTGTAGAGGGAAAGCGCGCCCGCGACCCCGAGTGTCGTTCGGGCCGCCGCTGCCGTCGTATCATCCAACAGCGTCCGCGCGAACGATGTTACCGTGCCCAGCGCCGCCGAACCGCTGCCGGTGAAATACGGGAACGTGTCCGCCGCGCTGGTCAATCCGGCGATGGCGGACAACTCCGCGTCCGCCGCCTGAAGGCTGCTCAAGGCCACCGCTGACACCGTGCTTGCCCCGGTGAACACCGGGAACGTGTTGTTGGTCCACGTCAGCGCGTCCAGTGCGGCGAGCTTGGCTGAAATCGCGGTGGACATCAGTTTCCACACGCGCGGGTTGTTGGTGGCGTGGTAATCGTCGGGCCGAATCACGTCCGGCGAACTCTCTGCGTCCGTCCCGGCCACGAGCTGGTAGTGGCTCACCTCGTCGCTGATGACGACGGCAACCATCGTCCCCGTCTCAACTTTCTGCGCGATGCTGGTGCCCGTCGGGATTGCGTCGAGCTTCACCGATGTTCCGCCAGTCAGCCCCGTGATCTTATGCCGGTTCTGGACGAAGTTGCGGAAGCCGTCGGGGATTTCGAGCGCGGCCTTGAGCGTCACCGTCGCGCCCTGCGTGCCGTTCAACGGCGAGTTCATCGATCCATCAATGGAATCAATTTTCAGCGTCAACGTGTCGCCCGATTCAACGATGATGTCCGCGTAATAAACCGCCTCCGTGACGGTGGCGATGTTCGTGCCGTAGTTGAGCTGGTAGTGGGTGCGGCCGTCAGTAAGCGTCAGTTCGTTCAGCGCAAAGCCGGGGCTGGTCCCGTTGCGGAAGAAGTAAGTCGAGTCGCCAAGGTTCTGATACCCGCCCGTGAAACCGCACGTCTCGCACGCGAAGTCCACCTCTATGCGGCACAGGTAGCGCTTGCCCGCCTCGCCCCCAACCACCGCCGTGTCTGTGTGCGATGACGGCGTGGCCGTGAAGCTCGGTGAACCCGAGCTGACGATCTCAACCGTCATCGCGTCAAACAGGCCGGGAGTCTTCAACAGGTTGTCCACCGATAAGCCCGAAGCGGACTCCGCAATGCCACCGCCCGCCACCCGCCGCACGTCCGCGTAAATGTCGTTCACCGTCCGCCGCCACGCGACGGAATTGGAATCCGTCAACACGTCCTCCATCGAGTCCGCAAACACGTTTTCCGTGTTGTCCACGGGCAAGCCGCCGTCTGCGGTAAGAACCTCGTCGCGAATGGTTACAGCCTGTTGAAAAGTCGCCTCGTCGGTGCCGTTGCCAAGCTCGACTTCCAACGTGGACGAAATCTCGCCAGAGCTTGACGCGTCCAGCGCATCATTCATTTGCTCCGTGTTGATGTTCAGCACGCCCTCGAAGTGGTCCGTGTCCCATGTCAGGCTGGTGCTCGCAAGAACCGTCCCGCCGGGTGTGCCGATGCCGATGCGGCAATCATAGGCTGAGATTCCCGTTTCGATTGAAGCCGGACTACCAACGCCTGCGGACGGCGTAGGCGTCAGGAAGTAGATGTTCAGCGAAACCTTTTCCTCGCGGAAAAACTTGGTAAACGTGTAGGCCGTCAGGTTTTTCGTTGACTGAACGAAAGCGCCCTGCGTCGTACTCGGTCGCAAATTTATGTAGAGGTCGCGGGCGGCCATAAGCGGAGGTTATATCAAGCGGGGTTGTGACGCAAGGCAGTTCACTGGCTTGGCACGTGAAGCCCGCCAGCGTCCAAGGCAAGCACGTTTCCAGCGATGGACCAAGGCACCCATCGCCGACCGTCAAAGTTCGCGTCAGTCCACTCTGGATAAATAGAATCCCCCACCAGATCTCCGCCGTTGTAGGCATCCAAAGTCACGTCATCCACGGCTACGGTGGACGCGCTAAAGCTGCCGCGCGCAACCACGAGGTAGGCGTTCGGCGGCGGCGTGGTGCGGAAGCGGCAGCCGTCCGTCACTGAGTCTGCCTCGCCGATATATGGCGGCCAGATCAGCTCATGCCAATACTCGTTGGCCTCGCCAGCCATGTTGAAGTTCCGGACCTTGATGAAGAACCCTTCTTCCTCTGGCCATGTGCCAAAATCGGTTTCGCGCTCCGCGCTCAGTCCGTGCCCTCCAAAATTATAGGTCGTCCCTGTCAGGTTGTTCATGAACGCCAACGCGTAGGGCTTCATGGCAATGAGCACATTGCCGTCATCGTCTTCGCCTTCGACCGCCAGCCAGCCCTCACGCATTACCCGAATGCGCCTAAACTCAGACGCCGTTGCCATTGACCCGGATCCGCGCTTCACCTTTACGCGTTTCGTCCCTTGCGAAGTCACCGAAATCAATTCGTCGTCCGTCGAAATCGGGCGGAGCGAATTCACCGCGTCCACGAGTCGGCCCAGCTCGTATCCGATGCGCCCGCCAATCGAAGGTTTAGGGAGTGGAAAGTTCACGCGACGCGCTCGTAAAGCCAAGACCACTCGGCAAGGTGCCACCATTCCAGCGTGATAACCCACTTGCCATTGCTTTGCTGTTCCTTGGTGCCGTTGCGAGCAAGCCATTCGCCGTCGGCTGGCATTTCAGATTGCACGCCTGCGGGCGGGTTGAATGCGGAAATCAGTTGCGCGCGGGAATAAACCTTGTTCGCGTTTGACAAATAAGCCGTCACCGAATCGAAGCCGGACACGACTTTGGTCCGGCGCAGGCAGATGGAAGAGACTTCAAGGCCAACCTTGCCATTGTTAATCGCCTCGACGAACAAGTCGCCGTCCGCAGTGGTGGTCAGCAGAACGTCTTCAAGCGTGATTTCCCCATTCATGAATTTACGAATGGAGGTTTGCTCATCCGATGCCAGCGCCGCAAACTCCGCCGTTTCCAAAATGCTCTGTTCAAACGCATTGTTGACAATGCTCCAAATCGTTTGGATTTGCGCGGCGTCCGTCACCGATGAGCCGTCCTGCGCGTTGTCAAACCATCCTTCAATGATGGCCGTCGGGCCTTCATCGGGAATGATTCGGATGTTGGTGCCGTCAATCAACAGCGACGGAATAAACAACTGAACCGCCTCTTTCGTGCCTCGCCAGCGCCGCACCGTCCGCCAGCCGTCGCGCACGGAATAACTGCGCTCCGGTTCAAGCTCAATCAGTTGATTGTCACCGCGAATGGTTAGGCTCATGTCAGCGCACCGGCAATGATGGCCGTGTTGTTGTTGCCGTTTTTCGTTTCTTGCTTCAAGGCCCGCAGTTCATTGTGAATCTGGTCTAACTTCCGCACCTGAGTCATGCCCGTGTCAGCCGCGCCGAATGAGCCGCCGATGCGCTCCAATGCGTTGACCATTGGATCGCCTTGCGGGCCAAGCTGTGCGGGTTCAGCCAAGGCGTCAACCTGCGCCTGAGCGTTCATCATTTCGATTTGCGCCTTCAGCAGTGCCTCCTCGGCGGCGCGGTCTTCGGCGGCGATTGGCGCGAGCCGGGCAATTTCCTTTTTCAGGTTGGCAATCTTCTCCTCAAATGCCGCCCGTTGCGCGGCGGCGGGGAGCAGTTTTAATTCCCGCTCGGCAACTTGTTCGCGGAGTCGGGCAAGGCGTTCTTCTTGCGAAGCGGTGGCGCGGCCCATTCCAACAGCGGCGTCAGGGCCTTGCCCGAATTGCCCTTGCCGTTCAGCCGTTGCGGCGCGCAACCGCTCGCGCATCGCATCTCGCTCGGAAAGGATATTGCCAGCCGCTTCGGAGTTGCTGACTGTTTGCACTGCCTCGCCAATCAGCGCGCCAATTCCAGCGCCGGGAATAGGCGTTGCCATCGCCTTTGCGATGTTTGCCGGGGTGAATTTTTCAAATGCTTCACCAAGCGCGGCCGCCACGGCGCGCACTCCATAAACCGCGTCAATCGCCGCCTCTCCAAGCCAAATCATCGCGGGCGCAAGCTGTGCGCGGATAATCTGAAACAACGCCGAAAACTGATCACCCGCCTCATCCAACGCGGCAATATCCTCCGCCGAAATAATCGCGTTCGCAGCACGCGCTTGCTGGCCAGCCTCTTCTAAGCCCAGCTTGAACGTCGGGGCCAACGCGCCCGCCCCGCGCCCGCCAACGCCTTTCAACGCGGGCATGAGTTGCTGAACATCTCCGCCCTGAATCGCGCGCCCGATTTGCCGCGTCAGGTCTTCCAGCCGTTTCGTCCGCAAGTCTTCAAGGCTTACGCCTAACCGCGCGAAGCTGTCGCGAAGCTCATCGTTGCCTTGCAAAGCCTCTTCACGCGAGACGGACAACTTCTCCAAAAACCCCGTAAACGTCTCCAGATTTGTGCCGGTCAACCGCGCGGCGAAATCCATTTCCTGCAAAGCATCCGTGCTGACTCCAAGCCGCTCCGAAAGGTCCGCAATCTGGCCGGCGTAATCCATCGTTGCCTTGCCAGCCGCAACGATTGCCGCCGTCCCGAATGCCCCCGCAATCGCGCCCTTCAAGTTGGCATTCAGGTCGCGAGATAGCCCCTTTGACGCGGATTCGACTTGCTTGATGCCAGCCTTGAAGCCGGTGGCGTCCATCCCAAACCGCGCCATGATTGAGAGAAAAGCCATATCAGTTTTTCCCCATCAAGGCGACAAGCCTATCATGGTTCTTGTCCGCGTTCGCCCGCGCGCTTTGATACTCCGCGCGGTCCATGATTTTGCAGTGACCTTCCATCGCGTTCAGCGTGAAATAATCCCAAAGGCACAAACCCCAAGGGCGATCTAAAACCTCCGCCTCGCTAAATCCCATTTTGGATTGCAGCAAAACCTTGACGCTCTGAACCATCGGGACGCCCATCGGGTCGCCTTGATGGTTTTCCTTGACGGTGAACAACGGGAAGCTGCTTCCCGCGCGGACGTATTCGGTGAACCTGACAACCTCGGCAGCGGGCGAGAAACCCAAGCCGGGCCGACGGAATCCAAGCGCATTGCGCGGGGCCAGACGCCGCTGCCAAGCTGCCACGATTTCCGGCAGCTTCGGGTTGTCCATGTCCGCCAGTGCGTCCGCGTATTTTTGGGAGCAAATCACGATGGCTTGAATCAGGTCATCAAGGCCCGGCGCTGCCCCGTTTCCGAAGGCGTTGCCAAATCGGTTTAACAGCAAAACGTGCCCGAGCGAAAATGGCCGAAGCCGGACACCAAGAATGGCAACCGGCTCCGGTATTGCGGCGTTGAAAAACTCCGCGCCCATGTTAGGGGTTAGCTCCCGGCTACCGTGGCCAAATGCTTCTCGTAACGGCGCAATTCCATTGTGATCGTGCAGGCGTCGGCAACGCCCTTGTTCACAGTGCCGCCCGTGAAAATGTAAGTTCCAGTGCCGTCGCCCGTTGAACTACCGATGATTTGCGAGCCGGTATCATCGGTGTCCGCAACGGTAATGTCCGCCCCGCGCGCGGGAAGAATTCCGCAAGCCTTCGCAGCGGCCAGAGTCGCGCCGGATGGAATCACTTCTACAGTGATGGAATCCATGTGGCCAAACAGGACCAGCGAAAGCGTCACACCGTCCGCGCCCTTGATTTCGGTTTCCTGCCCGCCCAGCGTGTAGCGCACGCTCTGGACTTGGCCGGTGGCATAGACGCCAGTGCCTGAAAGGGAAAATCCGCCGAGTCCCCAGATCACTCCTACACCTTTTTGGACGCTCATAAGTATTTGTTGTTATCTGTTGGCGCAGAATAAACACTACTAATACAACAACGTCAACGCAAATCAGGCGTTGCAAGTATGCAATGGGCTGCTAGTTTTTCCCCGTGAACGAAAACGACATGATGAACGGGACGGACTGGACCGGGCAGGACGTGACGGGCTGGATTGTTCAGGAGAAGTTCGATGGCTTCCGTGCGTTTTGGACTGGCTCACGTCTGATTTCCCGCAGCGGCGCGACGATTAACGCGCCCGCTTGGTTCACGGCGGGGCTTCCGGCGATGCCGTTGGATTGCGAACTTTACGCGGGGCGCGGAGGTTTTCGCAAGGTTCAGTCGGTTGTGAAGTCCACCGCTGGCGACTGGTCCGCGCTGCGCTTGGTTTGTTTTGATGCACCAGCCGTTGTCGGGGGTTATGCCGTCAGGCACGCGGCGATTCCTGCGAACATTGCGGCCCCATATTGGACGATTGGTGCCAGCACCGTTGACGCGCTCGCCGCTGAACTTGCCGCGCTCAAGGCAAGCGGCGGCGAGGGTTTCATGTTGCGCCGTCCCGACGCGGAATACACTTGGGGGCGCGTGGATTCGCTGCTGAAGTTCAAGTGATGTCCGACGGGCAGCAGGTCACGCGGAAGGTCATCGTGGAAAGGTGCGAATCATCCTCAACGGTTTGAGTGCTCGCCCCGAATTCCACCATGAAGGCGGTGAAATCCGCAGCCCCGCCAGATAAATCAGCCGCTGCCGTGTCCGTTGTCAGCGCGTCGAAAATAGCGGACGCCCTCGCCTCGTGCTGCGTCGGTGTGCTGTCAGATTTGTTGCTTCGCACCGTCACCAGCAACTCCACAATCTGAATTCCGGTGAACTGCAACCCCGTCGGCGGCTGCGCTTGGCCAGCCTCGCAAATCGCGCACGGCAGGGTCACAGCGTCAGAGTCAATGCCGGTGAACACGGCGCACGAAACGCCGCTGGCCGCGCTTGCGATTACCGATGCGGCGGCGCGTTCTAGTTTGGATTGGATGGAGTTGAAGGCCATGTTAGGGGGTGGTTTTTGCGCCGGGCGGAATCACAGTGTTCGCGGCTTGCTGCGCTTTCTTCGCAAGGTAAGTTTCCATGTCGGCAGTCTCTAAATCGAAAGCCCGCTTGAGTCCGCGCGCCATCACGCGCTCTGCGGACTGTTTGTTTTCTTTCGGCGTGTTGTTGTTTTCAATTACCGCGAACGGGTCCAGTGAATCCTTGGCGCGAATCGCGCGCCCGTAGTTTTTCGCCGATTGCCCGCCGCGTAATGGGACGCCAAGCCTGCCTAGAAGCGTCCTGATTGCCGGAACCCAGCCGGCGGCAAGGAATCCGGCGGAACCGACTTTGCGTTTTATCCAGAGCGGCAGCTTCTCCGTGATGCCCGCCGTTGAATCCAGTTTGCCAAGCCGCCGCAACTGCGCGACAAATAGCGCCCGCGCACGGGCCAGCTTGTCTTTGTCCGTCGGTGCCAGAATCCGGTTGCCCTTCAACAACTTGCCGCGCTTTCCCGTTACCTGCCCGTAATATGCGCCAAGGTCCGCCGCGATTTTCTGACGGTCAGCCCTTGCGGTTTGGGTGTAGGCCTTTGCCGCCACGTTGCCCGCCTTGTGGTTTATCGCGTCAGCAAGCGACTTCGAGGTTGTGACAAGGTATTGCTTCAATGCCCGGTCAAATTCTCGCGTGTCAATTTGTAGCGTCGCGCTCATCGGCAGCGTCGGGGAACTTCCAAAGGCGGAAACATCGGGGCCAACCGGGACGCCGCGCGAATCTTGGCAACCGTCAACAGGTCGTCAAATTCCTTCAAGTCGGCGAGTTTGCGCGCGAATCGAATCCGCGTTTCAAGCTCTGCCTTCTGGCTTAACGGTTCGCGGCGGTGCATAGGTATCGGACTTCAACATTTGTCTGGCCGAGGTCGATTCGGTCAATGCGATACACGCGGGAGCGGTGCGTCACCAATCCGCCGACGGCAGGCACAGTGCCGGGCAGGTCCGCAACGCGCGCCGTGATTTGCAGGTCGAAGTCGTCAAGGAAGCCGCCGAGTTCATTCTTGCGCCCCTGTCCACGAAACGTCACGGCGCAGTCAATCGTTGACGCGCCGAAAGTGAACGTCTCGCTGAGTTCGTCGAAAATCGCGGCAAGGTCGGTGGCCTGTTCAGTTTGAAGGCTCATGTCCCGTCAGACTATCACTTGCGCTAATGCTTTGCAACGGCGGCGGTGCCTCGGTTGTGGCTGCGCTGTGGTGGTATTCGTGCAACACGGCGGGAATGTGAACCTCCCGCAACCCGGCAAGCCCGCAGAGGGGCGCGGCGAATGCCCAGTCTTCGCCATAATTCGTCGGCGGGAACCGGGACAAAACCGCCAACGTCCGCCGCCAAGCGCAGACGTGCCAAGCGTTTCGGCGAGTTACCCCGCCCGGCCTAAATCCCTCGTTCGGATTGCCAAGTCGAAATTCAATTTCACCACTCACGCCGTTGACTACCGCAAGCTGCCGAAACGTTACCACGTCCGGCCCCTGCCTAATCGCCGCCAGAAGCGCGGAAACGTATTCGGGCGTCACCGCGTCGTCATCGTCACAAAACGCAACGTAAGCCCCGCCAGCCGCGCGCAATAGGGCGTCCCGCTTCTCGCCTACCGTCCGCCGCTTGTTGTCCACTAGAATCAGGTGCTCAACTGGCAAGTCTCCAATCTGCCGCGCAAGCTCCGCGTGCAGGGCTTCGATTTGTGGCCAGCGCGACGGGACGCCCGGGGTGAGGATTGACAACAGGGGTTTCATAGTTCGTTTGGATGCTCTGCGCTCGGCGCGGCATTATCCGTATGGTGCCCGTAGTAAATTTCCACTGCGTCATCGCAATTCGGAAAGTCTCTGCACACTAAACTGTCCATCGCGCTCCGCATGTTTTCCAGATGTTTTAGAGCATTGCCAGTCGCGCGCTGCTCGCGGGATGCTTTTGTTTCCACATTCATTACATGGTGCTGCATCAGTGTTTCACGGAACTCTTTCACTCGCTTTCCCAATTCCCGGTGTTGTTCAAGTGTCATTTTCATAAAAACATACCAACCACAACAATTTCAATTAGCGCATTGCGTCACCAATCGGCTTCATAGTTCGTTAAACCAAATCCAGCCGGCTTGTTTTGCATTCGGCAGCGCCTCAATAACGGCGCGCATCACCGGCTCATGCTGCGAATCGTGGCCTGCAATCATGCCTCCCGGCTTAACCTTGGGAATCCACGCGGCCAAGTCGCGCTTCACACTGTCGTAATCGTGCGCGGCGTCGATGAACACAAACGCCAGCCCGTCAGGCACGAGTGCCGCCGCCGCCGCGCTGTCAGATTCGACAACCTCAATCATGCCCGCCACGCCGCACCGTTGCAGGTTGGCCTCAAATGCCCGCCGCACGCTGCCGTTATGCCGCGCCACAATCGCGGCATCCTCGCCCTTGAACGTGTCCACCGCGTAGATTTTCACCCGCTTCCCGGCGCGCTTGCAGGCTTGCGCCAAGTAAATCACGGAGCGGCCAAACCACACGCCGACCTCTGCCAGCGAATCGCCATCATTCATCCGCGCGGCAATTTTGTCGTAGAACTCGGGGAAGTTGAAAAAACCCGGCACACTCGACCAGTCCACCGCCGCACGCAGTTTTTCCAAAACCGCCTTGCCTTGCACGTAGCGTTCGGGCGCGTTCTGTGCCGCGTGGGTGGCGTCCATCGGCTTGCCGGTGAATATCGGGTGGCGATGGTCGAACACAATGTCGCGCGCCTGAATAACCTGCCCGCGTGCGTAGGCAAGCTCCGTGAACCAGTTGTCAGAATAGACGCCCGTGAACTCAGGGTGAAACAAGAAACAGTCCTGCCCGTAATACGCCCGAGTGCAAATCGCCATGCAGAGCAGGTCGTCGTTTCTGTGCCCGTCAGATATGGCCAACACGCGCGGCTGTTTCAAGTCGCCAATCCGATTCAGAATCAGGGTGTCCCAGCCTTGAACCGGCGTCCAGTCGTCGGAGAGTTGAATCAAAACTTGGCCAAGCGAACCTGCCGCCGCCGCATTCCATGCCGCCACGCAGCCGCCGCCCGGTTGCAATTCGACGTGGTGAAACCGGCGCAGGCAGTGGCTGTCCGCGTCGTCGTTATCG
>Ga0255095_1001205_pt1 | contig 10740 bp, 4 predicted proteins | sample Colum_Law_RepC_8_2_FD_188435 | JGI IMG/M metagenome (GOLD analysis project Ga0255095, IMG submission 188435) | Freshwater microbial communities from Columbia River, Oregon, United States - Colum_Law_RepC_8d | ecosystem: Environmental > Aquatic > Freshwater > River | place: USA: Oregon | collected...
CGCCGGCACGGTTCACGGAACATGCGCTCTTTGGTATCTTCTCAAAGACACACTGTCCCTGACCATGTCCCCGCTCCACGGCACCCAATCCAGGCATCCCAACCATGATACGACGCTGTTTCCTGCTGCTGACGTTTGCCGTCCTGATACCTGCCACGTTTCAGCCGGTCACCGCTGCAGACAACACCGGCCCGTGGGACCTGCCTGCCCTGAAGCAGACTCCGGCGGCAGAATTCGGCCCGCCGGATGGACTGGTACGCCCGGTCTACTACGCTGGTGAACCGTTCCACGGCAAACCCACCCGCATCTTCGCATGGTATGCTCAACCTGCCGGCGACGGCCCGTTTCCCGCCGTTGTGCTGGTCCACGGTGGTGGCGGTAAAGCCTTCCGGGACTGGGCTCTGCACTGGGCCAATCGCGGCTACGCAGCCCTGGCCATGGATCTGGCCGGACACGGGCCCGATGGACGACTGCCGGACGGAGGACCGGATCAGTCTGACGAGACCAAATTTCGCCCGTTCGCCGCTGACGAAGTACGGGAAATGTGGAGCTATCATGCGGTGGCGGCCGTCATCCGTGGACATTCGCTGCTGGCCGCCCAGCCGGCCGTCGATCCCCAGCGCACAGGAATTACCGGCATCAGTTGGGGTGGCTACCTGACCTGCCTTGTCGCCAGCCTCGACGATCGACTGAAAGTGGCCGTCCCTGTCTATGGCTGCGGTTTTCTGGCAGAGAACAGCGTGTGGACTCAGCCGCGTTTCACCCCGATGACACCCGAACTGCGTCAGAGTTGGGTCCGCAACTTCGATCCCTCCAGCTATCTCGCACAGGTCAGCTGTCCGACCCTGTTCCTCAATGGCACCAATGATTTCGCGTACCCGCTGGACAGTTACCGCCGCAGCTATCAACTGGTGCCCGCACACCTGCGCAGTATCTCGGTCATCCCGCGACTGCCTCATGGGCACATCTGGACTTTCCCCGAAGTGGACGTCTTCATCGACAGCCACCTGCAGCAGGCTCAAAAGCTGGCACTGATCGGACCCTTGCAGCAATCCGGCGGGAACGTCAGCGCCACGGTGCAGTCAACGACCGAACTTCGTGAACCGCAACTGCACTACACAGCGGCCGACGGTCCATGGCAGAACCGCGAGTGGAAGTCGTTGCCGGCCACGATCACTGACGGGCGGATTTCCGCCGATGTTCCGGACGCTGCACGAGCGTGGTATCTTGCCGTGCAGGATACCCGAGGCGTAACTGTCACAAGTGAGCATCGCGAAACCGGCGAATGACGTCTCGGTTGCGCCGCGGTGAAAACAGACACCCCGGTCGGCAGTCGCTTCGTTACTGACCGATTGGTAACACCGGGCCCGGGCCTCTGGAATTCGGGAGCTGCTGACGTTAGCCAACACATTTCGGGAGGGCGAAGCTCCCGCTGAGCCGAACACCTCGCGGGCACCACGAACCCAACGGGGGACTGGGATGGAGAGGTGCGTAAGTTCCCCGGGCTGAAGCCCAGGCTACGGTTTTGTCCTCGCGTCCAGAAAGCCCACGCCACGCTTTTCGTCTGCGGTTTCAGGATAGCCCGACGTCACGTGTGGGCTCACCGGGTGGGGCTGTGACGTTGCGGGCTGATTTTCGCGAGAGAACACGTGAGTCGTATCCGGAGACTCCGCGAATTTCCTCGCCTGCCGGCAGGACGGACACTATCCGGTGGCCGCTCCGGCTCGTAGAATGACCTAAGGGGCAGTCGTGGCGGTTCGTAATGGACTGTGGCACACAAAGCCTTGTCATTCTTCCTGTCGCAGACCGCCAATATGACGCACGCAACCGCACCGCAGGATCAGAACAGCCAATCTGCCGCCGCCGACGGCGTCCATGCACGGTCGCTGTGGTATTTCCTGATGGAAGAAATCGCCACCGAACTGGCCAAATATCCTGAGCAGCAAAAATGTATTCGTTGTCAGTCTCAGACCCGGCAAAGTGTCGCTATTCGTGCTGGCACGACGGTTCTTTCCTGTGAAATACCGGTACCTGCTTGCCGCGCCTGCTCGCGCAGGATTCCCTTCCGCACCACGAATGTCGACTTTCGTCCGTGGCTGGCCCTGCCGCTGCTGATCCTCTTATTGATCAGCGTGATAGCCAATGTGCCGCCAGCGGTGACCTTCCTGTCAGGTCTGTTCTTCGCTATTCCAATCCTCGTTCCGGCTCCCCGCAGCATCAGCATCGCTCAGCGAAACAGTCATCTCGCAGACCTCGTTTGCCGCGTCGACCTGCTTGGTTATCTGCACCACCACGTACCCGGTCTCCGGTTGGAATTGCCGCTGGAACTTCACAGCTATGTTTCGGGCAAGCATGATCCGGTCGAAACATTTCGAGCCAGTCTGCGGGAACACCAGCAACTGCAGTTTCTGATTTCGAATGCAGAGCTGCAGCGATCTGAGATTGACCCCCGACTGCTGCACATGCTGCTCGACCGCATCAGGTCCCTCGCCTCCTCACTGCTCCGCCACGCCGACGCCAGCAAGGCGATTGCTCTCAGGATCGACTGTGCAGTCCTGCCCGGGCGACGCATGGAATTTGAACTCGCAGGGACTCCGCGGGCGTCTGACCCGTTGCGGCAGCAACTTCTGACTGAACTGCGTCGGACGCCACCAATTGGCGTCCGCTGGCCGGTCATTTTTTCGTTTAAACTGGCGAATTCGATCGGTGGCTCGCAACTGGACAGCCTCGATGGTCCGTTTTCCGGCTGGCCGCGAAACGCTGGCCACGCCACGCCGGCTGAAACCGCGTTGCAACTGTTCCGGACCGCACCGGACCCGGAAGCACCTGTCCTGACTCTCGCCGACTGCTTCCTGTGGCAGGCTGTTGCTCCACTTGAGGACAGCCTCGTGCTGGATTTTTCTGATCTGCTGCTGGGTGAAAAACGGCACGCAGAAGCTGTCTCGGTTCTTGAGAAGGCGATTGCGAATGCTCCGGATTCCGCGATGCTGCTGCATAAACTTGCGTGGCTGCTGGGGCACCTTACACAGTTTGAACGTGCGGCGGCCGTCTGTCTGCAACTGATGGAACGCTTTCCACGATATCCTGCCGGCTGGGGCATTCTGGCTTCGCTGCAGTTGCGGATGAATCGGCCCGAGGACGCCGAGCAAACGCTCCTGTCTGCCCCCAAACAGCATCGGACAAGTGACTTCTGGATTACCAGTGCGGACGTAGCTGCCGCACTTCAGAAATACGACGCAGCACTTGCGTTCCTGAACGTCGCAATCCTCAGGAACCTCGCCTGCGTACCGGCACTGATGCGGCAGGCAGAACTGTTCGCTGATACCGGCAGATTCGATCGTGCGCTGGATAATGTCGGGATAGTCGAGCGATTGAGGCCGAGCTCGCCTGATTTGATCTCTTTCAAAGCCCGCATGTTTGTTGAACTGAACCGCACTCAGGACGCCATCGCCACGCTGTCACATGGTCTGGCAGGCTTTCCCGATGAAATACTGCTTCAGTTTCTGCGAGCAGACCTCCTGCTCAGCAGCGGCAAGCCCGCTATGGCTCTCGAAGACTGCAGGGCAATCCTGCTGCGAAGGCCGGATTTTACGGCAGCCCACGAGCTGCAGGCTATGATTCATCTCGAAAGTGACGAACCTGAGGCCGCGGTGACTGCAGCGGAACACGCTATGCGGTCCGACAACGCCGGTTCCCGTGCGTGGTACGCTCGCGGTATCGCAAGGCTGCAAATGCAGCAGGTTGAACTGTCGATCGAAGATCTGGAAACGGCGTGCGGGATGGCGCCAACCGAGATTCGGCAGCGTTACGCTCTGGCGCGGGCCAGACTGGCCTCCGGCCAGAGAGAAATCGCTCTGTCGGAGTTAAACACGCTGCTCAGCAGTCACCCGGATGCCAGCGACGCCCTCGTCTTTCGCGGTTTCCTGCACATCTCGCTCGGAGATTCGGACCTGGCCACGAAGGACTTTCAGTTGGCTCGCCAGCTGGCCCCGCGGCTCGTGTCGCCACTCTACGGTCTGGCAATCGTCAGTCGCATGGCTGGCGACTTTCCCGCGGCACTGCAGTTACTCGATACAGCCCTGCAGATTGAACCCACCGACGATGGTTGCCTGCTGGAACGAGCCCGGCTGCTGGCCACCAAAGACGATCTGCAGGCCGCCACTCGAGACCTTGATACTGTCCTCGAGCACGACCCCGACTCTCTGCCCGCACTGCTTTCACGTGCTCGGATCCGACTGGACCTTGGAAAACTCGACGATGCCCGCAGGGATTTCGATGCCATCCTCAAGCAGGAGCCCGAATCTATGGAAGCCCTCATCGGACGCAGCGTTCTCTCCGAGCAGTCAGGAGATGCTGACTCTGCCCGGGACGATCTGCAGAAAGCCACGGAACACAGCCCCGAGAAGTCCGACAGAATCGAAGTTGCCCGCCTGCTCATTCAGGCGGCAATTGCCCATCGCAATGAGCAGTTTGAGGACGCTGTTGCTCTCTGCTCACAGGCCCTCGAAATTGATCCTGACAACTATGAGGCTCGGCTTGAACGAGCGCGAGCATGGTGGTACAGCGACTGTTTCGTCGAAGCTCTTGAAGACTATCAGGTTCTGATCGATACGGCGGCACTTCCATCGGCCGAGCTGCTGTGCTGCCGCGGGGGCATCTACAACGAATTGGGGGAGTTCGACCTCGCCCTCGAAGACCTTGAGGACTCACGTCAGCTCGCGATTCTCGATAGTATCGCCATCCTCCCGTGGACGCTCAGCAGCCTCGCAAGAACATTCACAGCACTGGAACGCTGGACCGATGCCGAAGCCGCATTCAGTGAATGCCTGCGACTGCAGCACAACAGCCCATGGTTCCACTACTACCACGGACTCTATTTTGTGGCTCGAATGGATCACGTCATGGCTGCCCAGTGCTTCCAGCGGGCACTCAGCACCACTCGACGGCTGCCACCTTCAAAGCGAGCCCGTGCTCAGGCGTTTCTCAGCAGACGCCGCGAGTAATTCCGGGGCTTTGCGTCTGTGGCAAACACACTGTTTCGGGAGTAACACCACATGCAGCGACCCAGCGGGGCCAGCAACGGATCTCACGATGAAGTCCCCATCTTTCTGTCGAGTCTGCAGTACCAGCGACTGGAACTGCTGACGAAAATCTTTCGGGATCTCGACAAATTACCCCAAACGACTGAGTGTTCTCGCTGCTCAAAACCCACCGGTTCCGTGCGAGTGATCAGCCTGACGAATGACAGCTTCCATGTGCAGCTTCCGGTCGCAGTGTGCAGGGCTTGTTCGCGGCGTTTGAATGTATTCAGCGACAGCCACAACCTCGTGCCGCACCTTCGCTGGATTCTGCCAGTCTGCACACTTCTACTGCTGAGTCTGCCGCACTTCCTGCCTGCGGCGATTCTCCTGTGTGTCTCAATTCTGTTCTTCCCCGTCTCTCGTTTCATCACGATGTTTGTTCGGCAGCGCGGGCAGCGGCGAATCGACGAGTTCTGCGTTCAATTACCACATGTGGCCGAACTCCGGTCTCTGGAGCCGGACCTGATTCCGGCAATACCGGCAGATCATCCGCTGATCCCGATCGCCGAATTTCACAGCACGCCGTGGTTCTTTCGGGGTGTCTTTGATCTGGAGAGCAACGTGTGTCTCAGTACCCGGCGAGACCTCGCTCGCACTGGGGTCGCGCCGGACATCATCAGCCTGCTGATCAATGCAATCACCGCCGAAGTTCGCAGTGCACTGCGCGATCGATCAGTTCAGGAAACCGCGGCTGTTCAGGTTGATGTCGTACTTCTGCCCAGACGCCGTCGCGTGTTCGATCTGCAGATCACCGGCAGTGATGAACAGGCCATCGCCGACCGACTTCTGCCCGCACTGAAACAGTTGCCCGCTGTCGGAGTCCGTTGGCCTTTTGTCTTTTGTGTTCGACTCTGTCGCCAGCAGGGGCTCAGTTACCTCGCTGCCATTGCGTCGCCGTTCCCCAACTGGAAGAATCGGCCTCTGCATGGGGCCTCGCTTTCATGGTCTGAGGTGGCCGTTCGGATGTTTGGGGTTCACACCCCCGATGACACCGTAACTCTGACCATCGATGACTGTGTCGCATGGCAACAGAGGGGCGACGCCAGTGATGCGATGGCTCTGACATTTTCTCAGCTGCTGCGAGATGCAAACAGCGTCGAGGATGCTATCACTGTCATCGAGAATCAATTGAAGAAATCGCCGGATAACCCTGTTCTATATTCGAAAAAGGGCGAATTGCTCAGCCGACTCGGCCAAACGGAGCGAGCTGCGGCCCTGTGCCAGCAGGTTGTTGGCCGGTTTCCATCCTATTCCCCGGCATGGGTGATGCTCGCGGCTCTCCAGTTTCGCCTCGGGATCCCGACACACGCATGGAAAACACTCCGCAGAGCCCCTGCGGGAGCGGCGTCGGCAGACGACTGGGTCCGAATGGCGAAACACGCTTTGCTGGTACAGGACTCCGTCACAGCTTTTGCCTGCCTCAGTACCGCCATGCTGAAGGACCTGAGCCTGGCTCGGGCGTGGCTGATTCGAGCCGATTTGCTGCAGGATTCGGGGCAGGCTTCTCGAGCACTTATTGATCTGCAGTACGCAGAGACCTGTTGCGACGAGAAACTGGCCCCGGAGGTTATTCGGAAAAAAATCAACGTGCTGGTGGCGCTCAGGCAGTATGAAAATGCTGTCCGTGTCGCGACGGAGGGGCTCAGGCGGTTCCCCAAAAATCCCCTGTTGCTGATGGGCCGGGCAGATGCACTTTTGATCGCGGGCAAATCCGAATTGGCCCTTGTGGACAGTTGCAATGTACTCCGTCTCGTCCCGAATTTTTTTCCTGCTCTTATGTTGCGCTGCCTCATCCATCAGTCAGCCGGCAATCACCCTGCTGCGCTCGCAGATGCCGAAGCAGCCATCGCAGCCGGTTGCCCATTGGCCGCAGGGCTGTACCTCCGCGGCCAATCACGAATTCATCTCGCTCAACCTCAGGAAGCTCTGCCTGATGTTCTGCAGGCCGTCCAGTTGGACCCTGCCTCAGTCGACTACAGATACTCGCTGGCCGTGACATGGAGCCTCCTGCAGAACCTCAACGCAGCGATTGCTGAGCTTGATCTGGTGCTGACCATCGACAGCCACCTGACTGCGGCCCGATTGCTGCGGGGGCTGTTGCACATCAATCAGAATGCACTGGACAAGGCCGCAGATGACCTTGACCACGTATTGCAGCAACCTGGGTTTTTCGGCCTTGCTTTCTTTGGTCGAGCCCTTGTGCACCGACTCCGCGGTGAGTACGAACTTGCGCTCCAGCTTCTGAATCAGGCCCTGCTGATGGACCCCACGGACGCAGACTGCCTCAGAGAACGAGCCATTCTGGCCGCCATCCGCAGCGAAATGACCGCTGCAGAACAGGACATCAACGAATCTCTGCTGTGGAAACCTGATGACCTCAGGGCCCTGCTCATCAGAGCCTCGCTCAGGCTGGCCGGTGGACGCATCGATGCTGCGGCCAGGGACCTGCAGCAGATCCGCAGGGGCAGCCCCGATCCAAAGATCGCGGAAAATGTCGAGATCGGTCTGGAAATCATCGAGCGTCTGCGGCGGGAGCGCGGCAATCAGTCGGAATCTTCGTGAGTAGCCGTCGGTCCGCAGGCACCAAAGCCTGCAGATCGGGCTTCACTTCTTACGCAGCGTCACCAGCCACGACAACAAGTCAGACATCTCCTGCCCCGTCAACTGGGCCGCCAGACCCGACGGCATCAGGCTCTTCACCTCCACCCGACGCTCCTCAATCTCAGCAGGCTTCAATTGCACACGCTCCCCCTGAGCCGTCAGCATCTCCAGATCACCAGAGTCCTCCCGCAGTACCACACCGGTGACGATTGTCCCGGCCGTGGTGACTACCACCTGAGTCTTCCAGCGGTCAGCGATTTCGCGATCCGGATCCGTAATCGATTCAAACAAACGCTCTGCGCCCGCAGTTCGACCGATACCACTCAGATCCGGACCACCCGGACCGCCAACACCGTCGGCCTGATGACATTTCGAACACTGCAGACGCCGCTGATCAAAAAACAGAGCTCGACCGCGTTCCGGATCTCCGCTCAGCCTCGCCACATCCGCATAAATTGCCCCTGGCCCCAGCCGCCGGACCCTCAGCTCACTGGGCAGAAAACCCTCAAACAGACTGCTGACAACGGCGTTCTGACTGCGCGCCAATGGCGTGGCCACCGCCGTCACACTCTGGGAAATGGCCGCCGTGGTTTGTTGTTTTTCCGCAGCCGCCTGACTTCGCCAAAGCTGCTCTGCCACCGATAACGCCCCCTCTGTCGTGATCTGAGCCACATCGGTCGGATCAAACTGACTCAAATCCAACAGACCCTGACCTGCTGCAATCGCTTCACCCTCTGTACCACGGATCCAGCGTGCCAGCAGATCTGCACCCGCAAAATCGACTTCCCGCGATCCAATGTGCGGCATTCGTCCGACAGACCCGGAACCGACTCGATACAGCAGCACACTGCGCTGCGGATTACCACGCACCAGCACCCCCGGCTGCTCAATCCCAAACCCGCCCTTCTCTGGAACCCTGCCCCACGCCTGCATGTCGGATTCCGAGTCCCACATCCGCAGCGAAAGCGACAACCCCGTGCCCGCATTCGGCTGGTGACAGTGAGCACAGTTCGCATGCAGCCACGATCGAGCCTGCTGCTCCAGACTTCCCTGTCCGACTGCAACCAGGGATTGACGCACACAACTCAGCGGATCCGCTGGTTCACCAGCCCCCGTCCGCGTCTGAATGTAGCCACCCCGCACCAGACGCAGCCATTCTGATTCAGCTTCACCGATCGACCCCGCCGTATGCAGCTGCTCCGGCTGAAGTGCCAGCGTCGTCTCGGCCCACGGATTGTGACACTGCAGGCATTCCGTGCGACTGTGAATTCGCCATGACACCCCACCAGCCACCGGCAATGTCAATTGCTGACCCTCCGCTGGAGCAAGTTCGGCATCCGTCTGCTGTTCATTCCAGACATAACTGTACGCTCGCCACTGACGACCATCGAAATGCAGCACCTGAGTCTCAATGCGGTGGTCTGCAAGGCTGACAGTCTTTGCCAGCACCGCGCCGGCCGGATAATGCAGCCGACTGTTGAACATCGCCACGCTTTCCAGCGGACGAGGACTGTCATAAACCGTCACACTGGACATCTCAGGTAAACCCACGGCATGCTGGCTGACTGCCGCGTCCTGCCACATTGGCCACGCCACCCGGAAGGCTTGCACACCGGCAGACCACTGATGCGTGGCCGTGTCCTGAAACAATCCCGTTTCCGACAAACGCCGCGGAAAGTCCCTCGCCGCCAGTCGCTCCGCCTCAAGGTCTGCATTCGGCACGAGGCGATACAAGCTGGTCTCTGACTGATGGCTGACCACCAGCGGTTCGCCAGCACTGTCCGGCACCAACGCAATCACTCGCACCGGTCCGGAAGCCACCCGCTGGTACTGGTCTGTGTCCGGAGGTAACGACCAGATCTGACCGCTGATCCAGTCGCCGAACAGATACTGCCCCGTCAGCCACGGCAGGCGCTGGCCACGGTAAACGTAACCACCAGTCACCGAAGCCGCTTCGGCATGCGGCAGCACAGCCCGTGGGGGCAGAATCGGAGTCGGGCCGACGGCGGCGTCCGGTTGTATCAGTTCATGCCCCTCTCGTACGCTCCAACCATAATTGCCACCACTCACAACCTGATGGATCAGTTCCCACTTCTCCCAGCCCACATCTCCCGTATGAACCGCGCCTGTTGCCGGATCAACTGAAATCCGCCACGGATTGCGAAATCCATACGCCCAGACTTCAGGCCGAGCCCCAGCCAGATCCACAAACGGATTGTCTGCAGGGATTCGATAAGGCTGCTGCGAGTTGGCACCGCGTACGTCAATCCGCAGGATGGAACTCAGCAGATCCGTGATGTCCTGACCCGTCCGGAGCTGGTCCGGAGGACTGGGCGCTGTGGCATCACCTGTGGATATCAGCAGACAACCAGATGGGTCAAACGCGAGGTCACAGCCATTGTGACCACCGGATAACCACGTCAGAATCGGCAGTTCAGACTGAGCATCCAGTCGCGGTGGATTTGTCTCCGTGACGTAAAATCGCGAGATTCGGCTGCCGTCCGGTAAAGCTCCCTCGGTGCGGCCATTCAGAATCAGACACACATAGACAAAACGATTCTTCGCAAAGTCCGGGTCAAATACAAAGGAATAGGCCTCTTTGACACCGGTACTGCGGGACGCATCAAATGAGATGACTTCGGCAGGCAGATCGATCGCAAGGTCCGCCTGCTGCACCGATGGATCATCCGGGAAACTGTAGATTCGCCCCTTCAGTTCGCAGACAAAGTACCTGCGCAGATCCGGTTGCCAGCGCACCTGCATGGGATCGCGAAACTTCAGATTGCTGAAAGCCGGTACCAGTGAAAGCGGCAACGGTGACTCGGGAACGCCCTTGAACCGCGATGACACCCACGGTGCACGGGCCTCCGTCGTCGCCGTGCCAAGCTCCTGGGCCACGAGTAACCCAGGTAAACAGCAGCACCATGCCACGGCCACCCGGCAGACCAGAGCAAAGATCAGCGACTGTCGCCGGTCCCCCGTCGCACACAACCTTCCGAATACTGCCCTCACCATGCCGCACGCTCCTGATGCCTGCCGGTCCGATTCCCCCACTGAA
>Ga0255095_1001207_pt1 | contig 10737 bp, 6 predicted proteins | sample Colum_Law_RepC_8_2_FD_188435 | JGI IMG/M metagenome (GOLD analysis project Ga0255095, IMG submission 188435) | Freshwater microbial communities from Columbia River, Oregon, United States - Colum_Law_RepC_8d | ecosystem: Environmental > Aquatic > Freshwater > River | place: USA: Oregon | collected...
GGGCCTATCTGAAAGCTGCGATCGATCAACTGCAGGCCGGCTCAACCGATTATCATTCTCTGCGACCGGACGTATGGAAGCTGGCACATCCAGAATTCGTTCGCGCCTACCGCACTGAAGAACGCCGTGATGCTGCCACCCGAACTCGTCTGACCCGCGCCCAGCGACGTCTTGCGAACGCCAAAAAGCAGAGTGCCCGATAGCTCACGCAAAGGACTTCAGCCAGCGCATCACCCAACCCGTTGTGGCGCCCCATCCCGCCAGCGAACGTGACTCAGACTTCTGGCTCGAGAGGTCCTTCATCCCTTTGCCGACCGCCCAGCCAACGACCAGCGCCATCGCCTCTCCTGCGGCCACCCAGCCGTGCGCACAAAACCTGCCACGACAGCAACTCCCGCCTCACTGGCCGTCTCCTCGTAACGGCCATTGCTGGCAATCCCCGTACTGAGCCAGAATCCAACAACTCCAGTGAGTGCGCATCGGCTGAACCGCAGACCACCGCGCTGTGTCACCCGATACCCACCCTTTTGCCAGCCCGGCATTGCCCCAACAACGCCCCAAAAGCAGATTCCTGCCCCCCACCAATGGCACCCCAAACGTCGCCGGGATGCCCCCACTCCGGGGGTGCCCCGGCACCTACAGCCCATATGTCCCTGCTGTACGGTTACGGAATTCACCACATCGTCGGTGAGGTTGTCGAGCTTCACGTCTGTGGTGATTCCCTTTTGGTTCAGGAAACTCAGGACGTCAAAAGTTGAGTCAGACGCTTCCGGCAGGGTGGATCTGAGGAGATCCGCAGTCAGCTTTGGGAACTTGAAATCAGCCTCATGCAGACCACGCTCTGCAAAGTCGAAGTATCCCGAAATGTTTTCGCGGCCGAAAATGCCGACCATAATCAGTGGGATTCCAGCGAGGACTGCTGTTGAAAATGCGCGAAAAGCCCATTTGTCCAGAATGTTCCGCGGCGCGGTGGCACTGCGCAAAAGTCTCTGCGGTCGGATGACGGGGACAAGCATCGTGATGATCGCAACAGCGAGGACGAATGGCATCCAGAACTGTCTCGGAATTGCTGCGGGATCGTCGCTTTGCGAACTCCATGGTAACCGCACATCACCGTTGCCGAACAAAAGTGCCAGAGCAATAAAGCAGGAACCAATTGCGCACAGCAGCAGACGATCAGCAATTCCGCCGTTTGCAAGGCTGCCACGTCGGAAATAGGACAGCATCCAACTGAGTAGCCAGCTGAGGCCGAGGATTGCAGATGGAATAAACGGGGCAACGAAATCCGAATCGAGATCAAAAAGCCTGAGTAGGTCCCGAACCCACGGCAGATCGAAGAGACGCCAGGCCAAAGCAACCAGACAGGCGATCGTCAGCATCAATGTAAAGACGGCCGTGACATTCAGTACAAGGCCGATCAGGTACTTGTTGAACGCTGTGACGCTGTCGACAATATAGTCACCGCCCTGAATCATATTCCGCAGGCCACGCCCGGTGGCGTCATGCATCGTCTGTTTTGGAAGTGGAAAATCACCATCGGGGTTGTTTTTTTCCACTTGTGGTCTCTGGTTCAGCCAGCTGGAGAGGAATCCGCCAAGATAGCCACCACCGGAAACTGTGGAGAGATAGTCGAAGGCTTTGAAAAAATCGCGAGAATTGAGCGCCTGTGCAATACCCATGGAAAAACAGGCTGAACGAATGCCACCACCGGAGAATGAAAGTCCCACGAGGTTCTGAGAGACCTGCGTGGAACTTCCGTCAACGGATTTGAGTTCCTCTACGTGCTTGCGACGGTCATGAATCCGCCGACACTCTTCATTCAACACCTGTTCAAACGAAAGAAGTGGTGTCGACGACGGTTGAGGATCTGAGGGGGGGGGGTTACCCATGGAGTGGGCTTTACGCAAAGCGGGAAGGACGGGAAGGACGAACAGGCGAGTTCGTGTGGACTTTTCGTCTTGCCCCTGAATACCGCTGTAAGCAAGCGATTTCAATAATGAAATGTGAAAAAGCCTGTAGAAGTACTGGATAGAGTTGTTGTCGCACAATGTCGCTACCAAACAGCGGCCTGGGAAAGAGATAGTTTTTCTCCAGGCCCGTAAGCGGCACTTCAGTTTTGCGTGGATGGCAGACCGCTTGTGGTTTTTGGGGGAGCGTTGGTTTTTGAGTGTGCATTTCAATCTGAGACAATTCGGGTGAGAATTCTTCGACACCCTGAGTCTCGGCCGGGTGGTGTGCTGTTGATGATTTGGAATGGTCTGTGGAACGCGGTGATTCCACAGAGACAGGTTCGCGGAACCTTGTCAGCCGCTGCTTTCGTTGCGATGCTGTTCTTTGTGTCAGGCCTACAGAAGAAATGCTCTTCCTGATTGGCCCATCAGGGATCTGCAGTTTCATTTTGCGAGGCCGGCGGTCACGCCCCTCGCGCTGGCATGGATCGTACGGTGCTCTTCATTCAGACAACTCGTCTGGAATGTTGCAAATGCCAGCGAGTGTTGAAAGGATCGTTGCCCGGGATTGGACCTCGCTGCGACTACCCGAAGAGTTTTGCGCGGAAGGCTGTGGATCCTCGAGAGATGATGACGATCCGTGCTGGTGCCGAGTTGATGGGCGTGATCTCGGCGGTGATTCGCAGTATCAACACATCACAGGTGATACCGCTGATTGTCTTCTGTCATCTTTGAGTTGGTATGGATCCGCTCAGGCGATCGGCCTGTTGTCTTGCTTCTGTGACGCTGGCATCCCGCATTCGTCGTGCTTCTTCTTCGGGGTTCGCGCCTGAAAGACGACTGAGGGCGGTAGAGTCACGTAATTGACGCAGCGGTGTCAGGACAGCCGTCGTGGCCGTGCGAAAGCCTCCGGCTGCACTGTCGGCAAGAGATTTCGCAGCGTCTCCCGACCCTTTCAGGACGGAGGGCAGTCCGGTTTTCTGGAGCCATTGGCCTGGGGCTGATTCAGAACAATCAACAGGTGGGGTCCGCAGGTCAGAACTGGCTTTCAGATACTTCACCTCCGGGTTGTGGTCACGTCCGGGATGCAGCGGGTTGCAGAACTGAATGCGAACGATTTGTTTTCCGAAATGATAGTCGATGGTGTGACGCCTGTAGAAGACGCGGGGTGATCCGGCGGGCATCTGGACTTCAAGGCACAGCTGTTTACCAGTTTCCGGGCTTTGCACAACAATCAGCGTGGGACCTCCGGGGAATGCCTGGGCACGAAAGTCGCGATCGCCCGAGTAGTACGTCTTGTGGACAAGGATGGCGGGCGGAATTTCCACCTTATTGTCAGTTACGATAACTTCCGGGCGCAGTTCACGACTGGTGGCGGGCAGGATCAACTGGATTTCGTCAACCGGACTGATCGGTCCGGGGCCATCAGCGTACGCTTTCGGGGTTTGCAGTCCGGCAGTCAACAGCGCCAGTACGACGAAGGTCTGCGACATGACGACCACCCCAGTTGATGCTGTTCGGCAGAAGTGTGATAATCGCATACGAAGACTCCCAGAAAACAGGCCAGTCAGCGTTGACTGACGGCGTGTGGTGGCCACTGGATGATTTTTAGCGGATAGAGAAGTGCAGGTGCACGCGTTCGATACGATCGTATAGGTTGGCCAGTTCGGGTGAGTCACCCTGCAGTGACATTTTCCGACTTTCGCCCTTCTGAACCCAGAACTCCAGATCATCACACAGGCTGATTTCGGCGTCGCCAGTAACGGAATCCGCAGCTGTCGGCGTGCTCGCAGACAGCAGCACCGGGCGCAACTGCAGCCGGAACTGATTGCGAAGAAAACGTTCAAATGCAGGTCTCCGAGCAGGCTCGACGCTGGCCGGATCCTGCGTGGCTGTAGCGGCGATGTACCAGCGCCCGGCGTCTGTGAAGCAGACAGAAAGCTGCGACAGGGAGCAATGATCAATCTGGAGTGCTGTTGGGCGAAACTCGAAGGCTCGAACCTGTACGGCCGAGTTCGTCGGGCCCGGTGATACTGCGACGGTTGTTGACGTCACTGGGCGACCGACAGATGCCAGTCCGGCAGCAGGACCGTTTGATGTGACACTGCGGGCGGTCACAGAGTTGCTGAAACGGGGGCCGTCATATCCATACTCCGGCAGGCAACAGCGACTCTTGAGCTTTCTTCCGAAGAAAAAGTCGTCTGCCTGCAAAGTCGGAGAAACCCAGCCAAGGCTGGCCAGTAATCTCAGCAGCGTGCGACGGGTAGTGAGTGGCCGTATTCTACGATTCATATTTTCAAAACTCCCGTGACTGGATGAATCACATCAGGACCCTGACAGGGTCAATGTCTAAAACCAGGCAGTGCCCATGTGCTACGAGGTTTCTGCTGCTGCCGAGGCGTGGTCGCAGGGCGAACTGTGCGCACGGGAGTATTTGCTGGCTCTGCATCCAGTGATGCACGCCCCGAAGTGGCTGTTGACGTGGCTCTCTGTCTTCCGGCTGACCACGAGGCTGGAGTCGGTGCAGGCACCGGAGGAACAGCGGGTGGCACCGCATCTGTGGGAGGGACGAAGGTCTGCGAACCGTTCGGGCCACCAGTGGTTGGCCCCGTGGTCGGGTTCGTTTCTGCAGGCGAATCCTCAATCAGGAATCCCTGCTGAATATTCATGCCCGGTCCATTATAACCGGTTGGGTGCTGCAGGGGGATTTCCTGCTGCGCTCGGTACAGGTCAGCCCGTCGACGTGCCTCATCAACCCGAAGGAATTCGTCAACCTGTGCGGAGCTGTTATCGAACACTTCGTTTTTGAGAAAGCGTTCTCGCTGTGAGGTCACGAATCGGCGTTCCTGCAGACTGTTCGTGTCAAGTTCTGCAACGGCGGGCGCCCAGCGAAGACCCATGAGGTCGAACAGAGTGGGATAGATCACTGACTGTGACAGGATGACATTTTCCTGCAGCGAGGATTCTGCATTCACGGCCGGGCGGAAGAGGACGCCGACCCCCGGGACAACTTCGAGGAATGGAACGCCGCGTGCTGATCGAGCGGCTTTCAGGACCACTCGATATGTGCTGACCTCCCGCAGTTCGTAGTTACCGCTGACAACATCCGTATCAATGGCATGCTGCCGAATACGGCCCAGGTGTTTCTCGTCGGCTCGCACGGGTTCGCGGATATTGGTGGAGTAGAGATAATTGAGATGGAAGGTGACGGCCTGGCCATCGGGTTGGATCACGGGACGAATTTCGTAGCCGGTTCCTGTCTCGAACTTGTAAACAGCCGGATCCGGGATCAGACTTTCAAGGCTTGATCCGATACGTGGCACGTTATTGGACGGTGACGTCATGTACTGACTGTCGGTACCTGACGGCAGACCGGGCAGCGGACGAATGATCTGGGGAGACCCCAGACCGCCGTAGGTATTGGCAGGCGACTGGCCCCCATAGAGCTTCAGCAGACTGACGAAATTCGGGTCACCCAGCAACGCACCGTAGTCGTTGTAGGCGGCGAGTGCCGAGTTTGCGGCTTCATTGATCAGAATGTCACGTTTGGGCAGATCGAACTCCATGGTGGCCTGGGGAGAAACTTTGGCGAACATGCGGTTATTCGCCACGATGCTGGTCGTTTCGATCTGTCCAACGCTGACATCGTAGAAGTAGCTGGATTCCTGAACGCGTCGAAAGGCTGGCTGATAGAACTGTGTGTTGAAGTCATCTTCGAGGGCCGTTCCCAGTCGTTGAAGATAGTTATCGATCGTTGCAGTCTGAGCGCGAGTTCCTTCAACAAGATCGATGTAGGTTTCCTCAGCATCATCGATCAGCATGTCAAGAAATTTTTTGTGGTCGAGTGGTTTTCGGAGATTCTCTGCCGCCGCCACTGCGGCGCGGTAATTGGCAATCTGATTCAGGAAGTTGCTGGAACCCTGTTTAATTCCAAGTTGAAGATCAACAATTGCAAATTGATCGATCGCCTGTTGAAAGAGATTCTGACGATCGTTGGTCTGAGGCGGGGCATCGGGTTTGAGCCACCTTAGGGCCTCTCGACGAAAACTGCCCCAGGCGACAAGAATCTCGTCCACCTTCTCCGGATCATTTGAGACCTCTGTGAACAATTGGTTCATGCTGACGAGCTTTTCAGCAACTGGGCCAAGTGTTAGCTCGCAATGCTTGCCAACCCTGCTGAGCTTCTCTGATGCTGAAGTCAAGCGACTTAATACCGGAGTCAGTGTGTTCGCGAAATCCTTCTGATCCAGTTTCTTCAGCGTCGACTCCGCTTCTGTTAGGTCCGCGGCTGCTGCCGCATATAAATCTTCATATTCAGGTGATAAAGCGAATTGCTGAAAGATGCGATGAAACTGCCAAAATTTGAGTATGTCGTTTAAAATCGTTCCGCTGAATTCTCCATCATCAGTGAGCGTCATTTTGCCCTGCGAGATCGAGACTTTCAGCTTCCGTCCATTGAAGTATACATAGCGTGAATCAGAGTTCTGCGCTGCTGCGTCTTCAATCGAAACCGCTGGAATCGATACATTTGGGGATGTATCGTAAGTAAATGTTTTGAATGTATTTCTTGCCCCCTCTGGTAGATCGTTAAACGCGGCACTGTTCCCGTTTCTGAATTCTACTGACCGGCTTTTATTATCTTTTTTCGGTAAGCTATCAAGAAGAGAAACAAAAAAGTCGTTGTATGCATGGATAGTTGACGCGGTATAATGCAGCGTGTCAATGTTTTGCTTCTGAATTTCCTGAATGGTCGACCGGATTGGGTTCAGGGAAACTCTGACCTGCTCAGCCGTCCTCAGCACTTCAGCTCGGGCGTTTTCCTTTTCCTGATTCGCCTGTTTTTCTCTGCTGGCTGCCTCCTGGAGAGACTGCTGGTAGTTGCCTACTCGCTCTTCAATCAGAGCACGCTCCATGATCCTCTGACGCAATTCGGTCTCTGTCACAAGTCGGGCTTTGAAGATCTGGGCCAGTCGAACGAATTCCCGCTGCATGGGTGTCATGGTGTTGGGGTCAGCGACGGCAACATCGAAGAATCCACGCAAAGACGCGAACTGCGCATTCGGTGCCATATACTGGAAAGGGGCAAGATGTTTTTCACGGATTGCCCCTGGCTTGATCTTTTCCGCAAGGCTGCGGTCGCGCCACGCTGGTTTTGGCGCAGAGCCCTGATAGAACTCAAGCTCATACTGTGGTAGTTTTGTGCGCAGCGACAGCATGAACTCAGCAAGAATTTCCTGCCGCACATCGTTCTTTGCCAGTGACATCAGGAACAGGGCGTTTGAAAGGCTGGTGGTGTCCATCGAATGCAGAGACAGGATCTTGTTATTTGTCTGCAGGAATTCGGAATCCATTGTGCGGAGTTCCTGAATGAACTCGTCGCCGAAGAATGCTTCCTGGTATTTGAAGTCGTGTTGTGCCGGTGTTGTTCCTGGTGGGCACCACGCGGCTGCCTGTTCGGCACGGCGACTGGCCACCAGCACGACAGCGTTGCGCAATAGCTGACTGGACTGCATGGTCAGGAAACGGGAATGGTCCATATAGCTGTGAATTCGATGCACCACTTCCTGCATACGATCGCCGTGCTCGCCATTCACCTGCACAGTATGAATTGCGATTTTGACCTGCCCCACGGGGGAGTCGATTTCGTTGATCATTTTGTGAACTTCATTGATACCCTTGCGAGGACCGCGCATCTGGATCAGTCCTTCACCGGCGACTGCAAGTGAGACCTGAGCAACGGGGTCGTCTGAATCGGGTCTGCCGGCAACATAGGTGTCCGGGTCCGCTTTGCCGGCAGCAACTTCGCGGCGAAACTGTTCTTCCCGCTTCAGTTTTTCTTCTCGTTCAAGGTTGTCCCATTTTTCGGTTGCAACAACTTCCTGTTCCCGTTCCGACCGAACATTGGAAGTCATCTGGCGAACAATTGACTCCTCCTGTTGCACTTGAGACTCGGCATCAGCAAGCTGCCGACGAAGTGCTTCGCGAGTCTGGTTCAGACGACGGGTGGGAATCCCGGGATCGGCGAGATCAAGGTTTGACAGTTCCACCGCCGGGGCCGAGGCGAGCAATTCGCGGCGACGCAGTGCGGCACCCTGCTTGGTCAGCAGTGCGTTCTTGCGAGTTATTTCGTTGCTATCAAGCCCCGAGGTGAATTTGCCTGTTGGGTCTGTCGTTCCGTTTTGAATTTCTTTCGTCTGAAGGCCTTCAAGTTCTCTGAGTTCTGCTTCGGTGAACTCTGCTGCGATCACGGATTTCTGTGTTTCGAGTTCGCGGAGAATGCCATCGACCTGCGCGAGATCGTTTGTGAGATCGGCCACTTTGCGTCGATTGGTGATCAGTGCCTGCTGATGTTGTTCAAGTGCTTCTTCCGCGGCGCGTGCCTGTTGAGCGGCCCGGATGGCGCGATTTTCAGCGGTCTGGCGATCTGCCGTAGTACGTTCTGCCTCGCGGCGAACCGCATCAGCAACCTGTTCCTGCATGTCCACGGCTGCTCGGTTGAACGATTGGGCTTTGCGATTAATCAGTTGCACCACTCGGTGTGCGTCGCGGAAGTAATAGAGCCGAGCCATGCGTGAGACCACCTTATCCGAGGGATTGAAGCCTTCGGGGTAATTCCTTGGTTCGGTGTATTCCTTGTACTCCGGCGAATCGCCGGTCAGTCCGGTAAGTCCGCGGCGTTCCACGGGAATGTCAGTTCCCGCCGATTTTGTCAGCCGGATCTGGAAGTTACGGCTGTCGTTTGTTGCGGGAGTCCCAAGCGTCATTCCAAGGACGTTACTTAGTCGATTTTCTACCTTAAGAATGTAATTTCCGGGTGAGGCATCACGATCAAATCTGAGTTCGACTGTACCTGTATTCTGGTCATACTGTGGAGTTGATATTTGATTTACTGGGGTTGAAGAAGGTGGATCAGTGTCAAGAAGAAAGTTCTGACTTACGATTGTCGATGGGGCGAGTGGGTTGTCTGCTGCAAATTTAAGTCTGATGATTCCGGTGTCAAGAATTGTGAAACCTGACGCATCGACGACTGGCGGTTCGGGGCCTTTGTCAAGCACATGGATGCTGAGAGGTTCAGTTGAAGCCAGCGTAGTCGAGCCCTGATAAAGTTCGGCAGTCAGCGTGTGTCTGCCGGGGGGCAGGTTTAGGGTCTGGAAATTCGCAGTGGGTGTCGCTGGAATAATCTTCTTAACACCGAGAGTTGCCTCTCGTAGTACCAGCACAGCATCGGATGGCGGAGCACTGATCGCTGTTGAAAGATCTGGTGTGGTTGTGGTGACATATGTCATTCCAGCGATTGTTTTGCTTTTTTGATTCGATTGGTCGTTACCAAACTGAAGCCTGCTGAGCGAACTGGACCCTTGCCCCGGTTGTGTCTTTTTCTGCAGTGTGATTGGTGCAGACGATTGGATTAGTTCCCCGGATTGATGGACAGCAAAGAAACTGATCTCTTCGTTTGATGCTAGTGATGTGATCACAGGGTTATTGAGGAATTCGGCTCCAAATTTGCCTGTGTCCTCTGCATTGTTTAGGTAGGCTTTTGTTTTCTGTGGGGTGATTTGATGGACGATGCCGTCTGCTGTTCGGAGATAGAATCTCAGGCTCTGGAAATTGATCGAGGCAGGGAAATCTGCACGCAGGTAGTTGTAGAGTGATGGCGGATCGGGGCTTGCTGGTGAGCCGTAGAGGCTGGATGCGATGGATGGCTGGGGGATGGCACCGTTGGCGAGATTGACAGTAACTTGTGAGGTACCTCCGACACATTCGTCGATCAAGGTGGCTGTGAACGACGAGGATGGTGTTACCGTCATGACTAATGTGTTTAGTGTTGCCTGTTGCGGGCGGGTGATATTGAAGGTCCCCGCTGTGATTATGAAGGCGTTTTTTAACGCTTCTTCCGATGTGTCTGTGTCAATGACTCGGTCGCTTATGAAGGTCAGTTTGATTTGGGTGGTTCCGTTGGGGAACACAATGGGGTTCGGGCCGGGATTCTGGAATGTGTATGTTGTGTTGCTGTGCATGCCCGTCACTGATTGAAGTGACAGTTTTCCGAGTTTCTTTCCAAGGTCAACGTCAGCTGTGCCGGTGGCTGATGATAGCGACGCCAGTCTGACGGGGATGCCACTGGAGGTCATGCGACGTGTTGTGGCCGCCGATGTTGTGTCAAACGCAGGTGGGGCGGAGTCCGTTTTTTCGCTTGCCTGTGGGCCATGGCCATTCGGTCGCTCGTTGACTCCGCGGATGGTTACCACACCGCTGCTGATCAGCCACCATGATACTCCGCCGATTGTGATACCGAAGAGCATCAGACTGCAGGCTATGAATGCAATTCCCAGTGTGCGAAGCATCGTGGACTTCCCTGTCAGACGTTCGGAGCGACTCTTGAGGGCGGAATCGCGGATGGACTTCCGTGCCATCCGTCGAATTCTGCGTCGAACAGTGGATAGAGAACATGTGTCTCGTGAGTGGTTCCCACGGGCGTGCGACGGTCCCCACCCCTGGGTTATTCGTCCTCAGAAATCGATTTATCCGAGGGTAAACCCGAGGTGATTTGATGCTGTTGTGCTTTTATTTCCGAAAGATCGGGTTGGCTGTAATGGGGCTTCGGGGAGGTGTTGGTGATTTGGGGTGTTTTGTCCGGTCTCGTTAGGCTGGGTTCAGCGCCCAGTCGCCAGAATGCCTGTGCCGACGGTGACTTTGCCGCAGCGAGTGGCCTGTCTGACTTGCTGTTCTGTCAGTCCTTTGAGTTGTTCTGAGCTGCCGGTACGTCGGACTTTCCACGTTTCTGTTG
>Ga0255095_1001210_pt1 | contig 10729 bp, 7 predicted proteins | sample Colum_Law_RepC_8_2_FD_188435 | JGI IMG/M metagenome (GOLD analysis project Ga0255095, IMG submission 188435) | Freshwater microbial communities from Columbia River, Oregon, United States - Colum_Law_RepC_8d | ecosystem: Environmental > Aquatic > Freshwater > River | place: USA: Oregon | collected...
CCCGTGCCCACCCTGCCTGGCTTTCCGGTTCCGCCCGGCCTGAACCCCGCTCCAGCTACCCCGCTGGGTGGTGGCGGCCAGTTGCCGGTGCCCACCATTTCCAACCCGCCGACAGGCCAGCCGCTCAGGACCGGAGTGCAGCCTGTGTCCGCCACGTCCGCCGCGTCCGCCACGCCCCCTGGCGTTGTTCCCATCCCCGGGGCCGCCAACTTTCAGCGCAATGTCCGGATAGCGCCGGGCGTCGCTGGGCAGAACGCTACCTCCCCGCCGGCAGCACCCCAAGTGGATCCTGCTGAGCAGGCGCTGCGGATGGAAATCAATCGCAAGATCACCGAGGTTCAGGTCCAAAGAGGTGAGCTGCCGCCGTTGCCGGGAACGGACTTGACGCCCTTGACCCAGCCTCCGCCTGTTCCCGGTCGCTGAGCGGTTGAGGCAGCGCTACCGCGCAATCCACCCGCCGCCGACGACGAGGTTTTCCTGATAGAACACGCACGCCTGTCCCGGCGTGATGGCGCGTTGGGCTGCGTGCAACTTCACCAAGGCCCCGCCGTCGGGAGTCGGCGTCACCGTCGCCGGCGTTCCGGGGTGGTTGTAACGAATCTTCGCCGTGACCTCGATTGACACGGGCGGTGTCTCAAAGGGAATCCAGTTGCAGCGCTCCACGCGGAACTCGGCGCGGTCCAGCATCGTCTCGTCGCCCACGATGACGCGGTTGTTCGCCGCGTCCAGTCCGACGACGTAGAGCGGCTTGGGCGCGGAGAGGCCAAGGCCCTTGCGCTGCCCGATGGTGTAGAACTCGATGCCATCGTGCTGCCCGAGCTTGCGCCCGTGGACATCCACGATGTCGCCGCGATGCCGCGTGGCGAGCTTCGCTGATTCGAGGAACTTCCCGTAGTCGTTGTCCGGCACGAAGCAGATTTCCATGCTCTCCTCTTTCTCGGCGGTCTTGAGCTTGCACTCGCGCGCGAGGTCGCGTGTGTCGGACTTCGTCATTGCACCGAGCGGGAAGATGGTGCGCTCAAGCTGCCACTGCTTGAGCGAGAAGAGGAAGTAGCTTTGGTCCTTGCGCGGGTCGCGACCGCGCTTGAGCAACATGCGTCCGGTCGCCGCGCATTTCTCCGTGCGCGCGAAGTGCCCGGTGGCGATGAGCTGCGCGCCGAGCTGGTCGGCGCGGTGCAGCAGCGTGCCGAACTTGAGCCGCTCGTTGCACATCACGCACGGGTTGGGCGTGCGCCCGGCTTTGTATTCCTCGGCAAAGTAGGCGATGACCTGCTTCTGAAACTCCGCCGACTCGTCCACGAGGTAGTAAGGGATGCCGAGCTGGTGCGCCACCGCCCGCGCGTCCTTCACCGCCTCTGGACCGCAGCACTTGTCTTCCGCGCGGTTCACGCAATCCTGCGGCCAGAGCTTGAGCGTGACGCCCACGAGGTCGAAGCCCTGCTCCTGCAACAAGGCCGCCGCCGCCGAGGAATCCACCCCGCCACTCATGCCAATCATCACCCGCGTTTTCTTGGTCTCCGACACGCGGCGGAACGTAGGTTGTGCGCGTGCGGGTGTAAAGGAGCGGAGCTTCGACCGGCAGGATGCTGGGTGCCGTGTTCAGTATCCAATTTTCAGCAATCACTCGTGCCCCGCCGCACGCGACCGAACACTGATTACTCCCACTTGCTCCGCTCGCCGGGCGACTCCACCCTTCCGCCATGCACATCTACGACCACCCGACCTTCCACATGGCGTGCCAGCAGTTCGACCTGGTGGCGGACCGACTGGACATTCCGGTGAATGATCGAGACCGGCTGAAGTATCCCAAACGCGCCTTGGCCGTCGCGGTGCCCGTGCGGCGGGACGACGGCAAAGTGGAGGTCTTCGCCGGCTACCGCGTGCAGCATCACCTCGCGCTCGGCCCGACGAAGGGCGGGATGCGCTACCACCCGGACGTGACCGTCGGCGAAGTCGCCGCGCTGGCGATGTGGATGAGCTGGAAGTGCGCGCTGATGAACCTGCCTTACGGCGGCGCGAAGGGCGGCGTGGCGTGCGACCCCTCGCAAATGTCCACCGGCGAGCTGGAACGGCTCACGCGGCGTTTCACGCAGGAACTCGTCTCCTTCATCGGCCCGCAGGTGGACATTCCCGCGCCCGATCTCGGCACCAACGAGCAGGTGATGGCGTGGATGATGGACACCTATTCCGTCCACGCCGGCCACGCCACGCCCGCCGTCGTTACGGGCAAGCCCGTCGCCATCGGCGGCTCACTGGGCCGGCGCGAGGCCACCGGGCGCGGCGTCAGTTACCTGGCCAACCGCGCGATGGACACCATCGGCCTGAACGCGAGCCAGGCGACCGCCGTGGTGCAGGGTTTCGGCAACGTGGGTTCCGTCACGGCCTTTTCACTGGCGCGTTACGGCGTGAAGATCATCGCGGTGAGCGACGCCTTTGGCGGCACGTTGAACGCGCGTGGACTGGACCTCGACAAGTTGCAGGAGCACGTCGCGCGCACTAAGTCCGTCACGCGCTTCCCGGGCGGCGAGGACATCAGCAACGCGCAGTTACTCGTGACACCCTGCGACATCCTCGTCCCCGCCGCGATGGAGCGGCAAATCACTGCCTCGAACGTGAACCAAATCCAGTGTCGCATCCTCGCCGAGGGTGCCAACGGCCCGACCACGCCGGAGGCGGACCTTGTGCTAGATCAGCGGCCGGACATCTTCGTCATCCCGGACATCCTCTGCAACGCGGGCGGCGTGGTGGTGAGCTACTTCGAGTGGGTGCAGGACTTGCAGAGCTTCTTCTGGGGCGAGACGGAGATCACCGACAAGCTCTTCCGCCTGCTGGAAACCGCTTTCGCGCAAACCCTGAATCTCAGCCGGAAGCAGAGAATCTCCATGCGCATGGCTGCGCTCTCGCTGGGCGTCGCCCGCGTGCGTGAGGCCAAGCGGCTGCGCGGGCTGTTTCCGTGAGGCACACCGGGTTGGGGGGCACCCCGCTTCAACCCGCCAGTGGTGGCACGGGGCAATCCAGCGCGGCGGCGATGGCACGGAGCAATTCGGCTTCGCGCGGGGAAAGTTGCCCGTCTGCGGCTGCGGTGGCGGCGCAGGCCGAGAGGACTTCCCGCTTCGTCGTCGGTGGCGCGGCGGCGAGTTGGGCGAGCGCGGATTCCAAGCTTGCCAGCGAGCAGTCCGTGACGGGGAGCAGTTCCATTTGAGCGCGCAGTGCGGGAAGCTTGCGTGCGCCGTCCGCGAATGCATCGCGTGCGTGGTCGGCGGCGGCGGCACCGGCGTGGGCCAGCAGGGAAAGCATCGTGCCCGCAGCGCGCGGTAACTCCGCAGCCTCGAACTTCGTTGCCCGTTCTAAGCCGGATCGGAAAACCGGGTCGAGGTGGCGTCGCAGCACGTTTTGCAGCGCGAACTCGAACAAGTCCACCTGCCGGTCCGCCTGCGTGATGCGCTGGCTGGCCGCGGACAAGCGCGCGTAATCCTCCGCCGTCGCGCTGCGCAGCGCCGGCACGCACAGGTCCAGCAGCGGCAAGGTGTCGAAGTCGCTCAGTGCGCTGACCCGTGGCGCGAGCGTGCGGAGCGCCTGGACCACGGCGGGCGGGGCGTGGGCGCTGATTTCGGCTTGCAGGTCCGGTCGCTGCGCGTCCGTCCCCCGCAGCAGGAGGAGGCAGACAAGCGCTTCGGCAGAGGCTGGAGCGTGCGCGGCTTCGCGCAGCTCCGAGTTGAGGCTCTGAAGCCAACTGGCCGACCACGCAAGGTGCTGGCTGACGGGCAGGCCGGTTTGCGCGAGCAACGAGGCGGCGGAAACTGTCGCTGGCGCGGGATTGCGCGGAGCGGCCGGCATGGGAATGGGTTCATCAGCCGCAGTGGGTGGTTCGCGGCGTGGCGTCCGGATGCCGACAATGCGCGCGCCCATCTGCTCGACGCGCAGAATCCGTTCGGGCACGGGCGGATGGGTGGCGACCATCCAGCTTGCCTCATCCGGCAGCACCCGCAGGAAGCACATGTGGCTGAAGCTCTCGGCCTCGCGGGTCCGCAGCACGCCGTGTTGTGGCCAGGCATTGGCCGCGGCCAGCACGGCGACCAGCGCCTCAGGATGGCGCGTGAACTGCAGCGCGTCAGCGTCGGCCAGAAATTCTCGTTCGCGGGCGACCCAGCCCTTGATGACCCGGCCGAAGAACGCCGTGTTCCACCCCACCAACCCGATCACGAAGCCCGCCACCCACGGCACGAACAGGAACAGGCTGCCGAACGTGCTCACCAGCATGTCCAACAGCGGATGCGTGGCCTTCCGCATGGTCGGATGCAGTCCGCCCGTCCTTACATCCCCCTCGAGATGCCGACGTGCGTGCCATTCGGGCGACATCAATTGCTCTCCGAAGAGGTAGAGCGCGAACAACCCGTGCACCAGCCCGAGGAGGTTCAGGTTCAAACGCATGTCGCCCCGCAGCAGGTGGCTGAACTCGTGCGCCACCAAGGCCTGCAGCTCGTCGCGGTTCAGGCACTTGAGCGTGCCCTCCGTGACGAACAATGCGGCGTCCGCGGGGCCGTGCCCGGCGATGAATGCGTTCAGCCCATGCTCGCCCCGCAGGATGTGGATCGCCGGCGCGGCAATGCCGGCGGCCAGTCCCATCTCTTCCACCACATCCACCAGCAGGCGTTCCTCGCGCCGGGGCGAGGCCGGGTTCATGCGCGGGGCTTGCAGGAGCTTTGCCACGGCGGGCCCGCCAGCGGAGAGTTGCCGCATCCGCCACCAGCTCGCGATCAGGATGAACAGCGCCGTCGCACCGCTGGTCCACGCGAACAGTTGCGGCTGCCAGAGTGGGATGGGGAGAAACCGGTAGTGCCCCGGATTGGGGACGGCGTCTCCGGTGCCCCAGGTGGCCACGAGGCTCATCGCCGCATAGACCACGAACACGATCAGGCACATCGCCGCGCACGCAGACACAATGGCGAGCACGAAGAGCCACCGGATCCACCCCGAGCGCCGATGCGCTGCTTCTTGATGGTCGAAGAAGTCCATCCGCTGGGCAGGCTAGATGTGCGGGACGGCCCGCTCCGCCTCACGAAACTCCAGCAGCGCGGCGGCCGCGAAGCCCCCGAGCGCCGCCACCAGGTTGGCGGGCACCTGCTCGCGCACCGTGTTGTAGTGCATCACCGAGTCGTTGTAGTGCTGTCGCGCGAAGGCGATGCGGTTCTCCGTGGTGGCCAGCTCGTCCATGAGCTGCTGGGTTTGGGCCGCAGCCTTCAAATTGGGATACGCCTCGACGATGGCCAGCAACCGCGTCAGCGACTGGCCCAGCTCGGCCTCGGCTCCACCCAGTGCCTGCATCGCCGTGCGCTCGCCCACATGCCCTTCCGCCGCGCGGGCTGCGGCGGTGGCGGCCGCGCGGGCCGCAGCCACGGCTTCGAAGGTCGCCCGCTCATGCTGGGCGTAGCCCTTGACCGACTCCACCAGTGACGGGACGAGCGCGTGACGTCGGGCAAGCTGCACGTCAATCTGGGCAAAGGCGTTGCGCCAGCGGTTGCGCCGGGTGGCAAGGCGGTTGTAAATCCCCACCAGCCAGCCCGCCGCGACCAACAACAACAACCCAAGGAGGAGCGCGGGATTCATGAAAGCTTGGTCGGTGAGTAGGCTGTGACACCGAAATCCGCAACGCTGTTTTTGCCGCGCGCGAGGGGGTGGAAGCGCAGCTCGGCCTTCCCCTGTGTCCGGTTATTCCTTCGTGACTACCTCATCCAGGTTCAGCAGCAGGCTGCACAGGCCGGTCCAAGCAGCGTGCCCGGTGGCGTCGAGCTGCTCATTGCGTTTGGATTCGCCGACGGCGAGCAGTTTCAAGGCGGCCTCCTTGTCGCTGACGTATTGCGCGCGAAGCCGGCTGAGGCTGGCGGTGAGAACTTGTTTCTCCACCGCGCTGGGCTTGCGCGCGGTGGCGAGGCGGAAGGCGTGCTCAAGTCTTTTGTCGTCCGACGTATCACCAGTCAGCAGGACTCGCTCAGCCATCGCGCGGGCGGCCTCGACGTAGGTGATGTCGTTGAGCGTGGCGAGGGCGTGCAGCGGGGTGTTCGTGCGCGGCGTCTTCACAGCGCAGTTCTGACGCGTGGCCACGTCGAAGAAAACCGTCGGGCCGACGATGCGCCGCCAGAAGACGTAAACGCTGCGGCGATAGAGCGCGTCGCCCTTGTCCTGCACGTAGCGCTTGTTGCCGAAGGTCGCGTCCTCCCAGATGCCGGCTGGCTGATAAGTTTTCACCGGCGCTCCGCCGAGCTTCTCAATCAGCAACCCGCTGGCGGCGAGCGCCTGGTCGCGCAGCATCCACGAGGGGAGGCGATGGCGTGGGCCGCGTGCGAGGAGGCGGTTCTCCGGGTCCAGTTGATAGAGCGAGTCGGAACCGGTCCGCCTCCTGACCTCGGCGGCTACGGGCGCGTCCTTCGAGGACTGCCGGTAAGTCGCGCTGGTCACGAGGGTGCGGACGAACTGCTTCACGTCCCAGCCGGTGCGGATGAACTCGGTGGCGAGCCAGTCGAGCAGCTCGGGATGCGACGGCTTCTCGCCTTGAACGCCGAAGTCCTCGGAAGTCTTCACCAGGCCGGTGCCGAAGAGCTGTTGCCAGAAGCGATTGACCGTGACGCGCGCGGTCAGCGGGTTCTCCGGCGCGACGAGCCAGCGGGCGAGGTCCAACCGATTCGTAGGAGACGACGTGAGGAGTCTCTGACTGGGCTGGGTCTGGGATTTGGGGTCTGGCGTCTGGGAAAGTTTGAGACTCCTCACGTCGTCTCCTACAGGGGCGAGGAGCGCAGCGGGAAACGCTGCCGTGGTTTTCTCAGTCGGCTTGTTGTAAGCCCCACGCACGAGCATGAACGTGTCGCGTGGCTGCTTCATGTCCTCCATGACCATCACGCGGGGAATGGACTTGTTGAAGTTGTCGCGCGCCTCAGCGGTCTTGGCGAACTCGTCGAGTGTCTGGCTGTAGGCGAGTGGCTCCTTCTTGCGGAACAGATTGGCAAGCTCCCGGGCGCTGCCAGCACTGCGATTTGCCGCTGGCTGCTTCAAGGAGCCAAAGGGCTGGGCCGCGAGATCCTTGGCCGCGGGGGATTCGGCGGCGGGCTTGCCCGCAGGCCGCGGGAACAAGGCGAGTTCCAGTTCATCCACTTTCGCGCCGAGGCGCTTGAGGTCATCCCCGAATTCCTTGAGCCGGGCAGTCTGTTCCGGCGTGGTGAAGTCCATGACCGGCGCGGTCTGCGGGCTGCCCCCGCCGCCGTTGACGGGTGTCTGATTGAAGAACGCGACCAGGCCGTAGTAGTCGCGCATCGTGTAGGCATCGAACTTGTGGTCGTGGCAACGCGTGCAGTTCATCGTCGCCGCGAGCCATACGGTCCCGACGGTCTCGGCCTGTTCGAAGAGATACTCGATGCGGTTCTCTTCCGCGATGCGCCCGCCCTCGCCGTTGATCATGTGGTTGCGCACGAAGCCGGTGGCGAGCTTCTGGTCGCGCGTGGCATCGGGGAGCAAATCGCCGGCGAGCTGCCAGACGGTGAACTGGTCGAAGGGCAGGTTGTCGTTGAACGCCCGCACCGCCCAGTCGCGCCACGGCCACATCGTGCGCTCTTGGTCGCCTTGGTAGCCATTCGAGTCGGCATAACGCGCGGCGTCGAGCCACTCCCAGACCATGCGCTCACCGTAGCGGGAGCTGGCTAGCAGGCGGTCCACGACGGCTTCGTAAGCCTTGGGTGACTTGTCGGCGAGGAAGGCGTCCACCTCGGCGGGCGTGGGCGGGAGGCCAGTGAGGTCGAGCGTCACGCGGCGGATGAGCGTTTCGCGCGCGGCCTCGGGCGATTGAACCAGCCCTTCCTCCTCCAAGCGCGTGAGGATGAAACTGTCCACCGGACTTTGAACCTTGAACTTTGAGCTTTGAACTTTCGGGACTGCCGGACGCACCGGTGGCGTGAACGCCCAATGCGTCGCGTAAGGTGCGCCGGCGTCAATCCATCGGCGCACCGTGTCAATCTGCGCGGGCGTAAGCGTCTTCTTGCTCTTCGGTGGCGGCATCATGTCGTCCACGTTCTTCGTGGTGAGCCGCTTGAAGAGTTCGCTCTGCGCCGCCTTGCCGGTGATGACGACAGGGCTTTTGGCGCGGAGCAGGCCGTCCTTGGTGTCGAGCCGGAGCTTGGCCTCGCGGGCCTTTTCGTCGGGTCCGTGGCAGTGGAAGCAATTCTCGGAGAGGATGGGCAGCACGTCGCGGTTGAAGTCCACGCCAGCCTTGGGCGCGGGCGCGGCTAGGGCAGGGAACGTGACAACGAAGGCGGCCAGTGTGAACAGGTCTCGGCAACGGTGAGCAAGTCGGGTCATCTTGATTTAGGAGTCAGACGCAAGTGTAGCGGCGGGACTTGAGCTTGGAACGCGGAAATTCTCGCGGCCAGGATGGCGGAAAAATCCATTGACCGAAAAATGGCGCGGGAGGACTGTCCGACCGTCGGCATAAGAAATCCGACATCAACACCGCCATGAAACCTGCCGGCGTCCTTGTTGGTTCCAGCGCGCATCGCCTGCTGAGATGCGCAGCCTTCACTCTGATCGAACTTCTGGTCGTCATCGCCATCATCGCAATCCTCGCCGGAATGTTGTTGCCGGCCCTGGCCAAGGCGAAAGCCAAGGCCAAGGGAACCCAGTGCCTCAACAGCCTGAAGCAGATCGGCCTGGCCTCGGCGATTTACACCGACAGCAGCGATGCGCGGATCGTGAAGCTCATCGACACCAACATGAACGGCGCGGTGCCGGCGTTGATGCCACCCGGGACGGTGATCCTGACCAACGGGGCCAACCAAGTCTGGTGGATGGACATGCTGCGGCCGTTCTCAGCCGGGACCTTCAAGAGCCATCAATGCGCCGAGTTTCAGCATGCGGGCAAGGGGCCGGCCTCGTTTGGGATTGGCATGAGCTATCCAGAGCTGGGCATCTCATATCACAATGGAGGCCAGACCTATAACCGCGAAGACTCAGTGCGCCAGCCCTCCGGCACGGTGATTTACGCGGACTGTGCCACCGTCACGGCTACCGGGCTGACCAATCCCAATGCGGACCAATGGCAGGAATCCACTTCTCCAACGGCCAATGCGGCCTTCTGGTTAAGCCCTGTTCCCGGTTCAACGCCGCCCAATTTCTGGCTGACGTATCCGGACCAGACCCGACTGGTGAACCGGCACAATGGGCGCGCGACGGTCGCCATGGTGGATGGCCACGTCGAATTGATGCCCAGCAGCAAGGTGGGTTTCCTCGCCCCGCGCGACGACCCCAACGCGCTGTGGGACAAATAGCCTGCGGTTGAAAGCGCTGGGTGCCGGAGGAAAGTCCAGCCGCGTCCTGCTGTCACTGATTGACCAGCAGCACGGACTTCTTGTCCGGACTCAGGACGTATTTCTTTCCTGACGGCGCGGTGGGAAGCCGCTTGATGAAACCCGTCTGCACGAGATCATCCAAGGTGGCGGGATCCTTCAACTGGCCCATGACGTGGGCCCGCACTGCCTCGTTGAGCGCCTTCAGATCGACTTCGGGATTGGGAGGTGCGGCCGGGGCCTCGGGCGCGGCACCAGCTCCAGCAGGCCTCCGCTTGCACGCGGCAAGCGGAAGCACAGCCAGAAGGGTGCAAAGCAGGAGGCGGTTCATGGGACGATTACTTCTTCGCCGGAGGCGCGGGCGCGGCGGCGGCGGGCATCACGGCGTCCGTCCACTTGTCGGTGCGGAAGGGCGAGGCGGGGAGGCCGGCGGCGTTGGCCAGGTTCGGCTCGGCGATTTGATTCCAACCGAAGCGCACGGCGGCGGGCTTGGCCACGCTTTCTGCGCTGACGGTGACGGTGCTCCCGGAAATCTCCGCCTTGGCTTCAACGAACTTCTTGTCGTCACCCGCGATGGTGAACCACGTCAGCGGCTGGCCGTTGAGGGACTTGAGGCCGCCGTCGGCGTGCTTGAACGTGAGCTTGGCCTTGTTGCCCTCGACCTTGAGCGTGTCGAAGAGCGGGCTGGCGTAGCTGGCGACGGGTTTGTTGTAGGTCTTGGCCAATGCCCAGAGCGCGAGGCGGTGGCCGACGGTTTGTTTGTCCGGCGGGTGGATGTTGCCCACGGTGGTCACGTCGGTGGTGACGGCCATGCCGGTGTTCGGTATGGAGAGTGTGGCGGTCTGGGCTTCCCAGATGCCGGGCAAGGCCTCGGCGCGAGGGGCACCATAGTTGTAGGGCGCGAGCTGCACGAAGAGGAACGGGAACTCGCCCTGGTTCCAGAGCGTGCGCCAGCCGTTGATCAGCGCCTTCTTTTTCTCGAAGTAGAGCATGCCTTCGCCGTTGTTGGATTCGCCCTGATACCAGAGCGCGCCCTTGATGGCGTAGGGAATGAGCGGATGGACCATCGCATTGTAGATGGAGAGGGGGGAGCTGCTGCTGACGTTCAGCACGGGCTTGCCGTTCTTGTCGAGGACCGCGCGCTGTTTCGGTTTGCCCTTGTCGTCGAGGACGGGCTTGGTCATAGGGCGGCCGGCTTTGTCGAGCACGGCCTTGCCTGCGGCGTCCAGCACGGGCTGCGTTTCGGTGATGATCTGTGGTGATCGCGCGGGGAAGGTGGCGAGCTTGTCCGCGAAATCAGCCTTGAGCGCGGGGACGGACTGGAAGCCGACCGGCGGCGTCCACGGCTCGATGCGCGTGCCGCCCCAGTTGCAGCCGATGAGGCCGATGGGCACGTCCAGCTC
>Ga0255095_1001212_pt1 | contig 10708 bp, 10 predicted proteins | sample Colum_Law_RepC_8_2_FD_188435 | JGI IMG/M metagenome (GOLD analysis project Ga0255095, IMG submission 188435) | Freshwater microbial communities from Columbia River, Oregon, United States - Colum_Law_RepC_8d | ecosystem: Environmental > Aquatic > Freshwater > River | place: USA: Oregon...
CTCTCAGAATCCGCTCGCCATGGGTTGATCGACTGCCGTTTGCTCAACACCGACGATGGCGATGCGAACAAGACGCGTACTGCTGGTGGATTCTGTGATTTGGCCGCCGGGTTTGGATCCGGATCCGCGGCGAGATGTCTGCGGTTGGTTCAGCCGTTGGACCCCAAAATCGCTTTCCGTGGAGTGGTCCCGCGCCGGGGTCGACAACGATATCAACCGCACCCACTCCCCCGGTGATTGGGACGGGGTGATCCTGAGCGGTTCGCCCCGCGATGCCTGGACCGATGACGCCGTCAATCTCCAAGTCGGCGAATGGATCCTGCGCTGTCGCGATGCCGGTGTGCCGGTCCTCGGTGTGTGCTATGGACATCAACTCATGGGCCGGGTTTTGGGAGCCAAAGTGGCACCGCACCCCCAGGGTTTGGAGTTGGGCAATACTCCGGTTACGCTGACTCCCGCCGGCCGATCCTCGAGGCTTTTCGACGGGATTCCCGACGCATTCGACGCGCTTTCGAGTCACTCGGACGTGGTCTCCGATCTTCCCGTCGGGTTGACCCACACGGTTGCGGGAACGTTCGCTGCGATCCAGGGCATGCACGATTCCACGGGGCTGCTCCATGGTGTGCAGTTCCACCCGGAGACAGATCCCGACACGCTCCGCCTCATCTGGAATCCGCGGCGCGATCTCTGGCGCCCCCGCGTTCGCTTCGACCTGGACCAGGTGTTGGACAACCTGAAGCCCACACCGGCTGGACGACTCATCCTGCACAACTTTCTGCATCATTTCGTCCGAGGATGACCCTTGGACCTTCAGCGCGATTGAACCATTCTCTTTCCACCAAACAAACATGAGCCTGACTGCCTTTTCCTTCCCGACTCGAACCCTCTACGGCGCCGGAGCGCTGGCTGAATTGCCCGCCGCATTGGCCAAGCTGGGCGTATCCCGCCCGCTGGTAGTGACCGACGGTGGTTTGGTGAAAACCGAAGCATTCGCACAGCTCGCTTCGGTGTTGGGCGCCAGCAATCAAGGCAAGACGTGGTTCGTCTTCGACGGAGTGCATCCGAACCCGATCGAAGAAGACGTGCGCCAGGCAGCCGCTGCCTTGAAGAATCACCAGTGTGACGGCGTGGTCGCCATCGGTGGCGGAAGCCCGCTCGACGCCGGCAAGGCCGCGCGACTCCTGGCCCGCCGTCCCGGATTCGATCTCGCCAAGTTCTACGATGAGTCCGACTGGAGTGGCCTGCTGCCGCTGGTAGCCATCCCCACGACGGCCGGAACCGGCAGCGAAGTGGGACGCAGTTCGGTGATCACCCTCGACGCCACGCATCGCAAGGCCGTGCTCTTCAATCCGGAGATGCTGGCCAAATTGGTCATTCTCGATCCCGCTCTGACCGTGGGATTGCCTCCGCACCTCACGGCCGCAACCGGTGCCGATGCGCTCACGCACTGCATCGAGAGCTTCACATGCCCGTCGTTCCATCCGATGTGCGATGGCATCGCCCTCGAAGGAGCCCGCCTGATTTTTGATGCCCTGCCGAAGGCCTATCGCGATGGCCAGGACCTCACGGCTCGCGGTCACATGTTGGTGGCGGCGGCCATGGGTGCCGTGGCTTTTCAGAAAGATTTGGGCGTGGTTCATTCACTGGCACACCCGCTGTCTTCCATTTGCGGAATGCACCATGGATTGGCCAATGCGCTGTGCCTGGTGGCCAGCATGCGACTGTGCAGCGCGCGCCGTCCGGGACTGTATCGACGCGTGGGACAAGCCGCTGGCCTGGAGGTTATTCAACTCTCCGACGCCGAGGCAGACCGGGTGACGATTGCCTTCGTGGAATCATTCCTCGCGGGCCTGGGTCTGAACAAAAAGCTCTCGCAGTTTGGCGTGAAACCCGAGCACCTCGATGCACTCGTAGCCCAAGCCTGGGAAGACCCCTGCCATCAGACCAATGCCGTTCCGGTCACCCTCGCCGACTTGCGTGCTCTCTACCTCGAAGTGCTCTGATAGTCCCTCGACTTTGCCCGCATTGCCCACATTTCCCACGTCGTTCACGAGTCCCCCGATTTCCATTTCTCTCCAGACTCCCCAACCATGATTCCCCACCAATTGTTCTTGGACGGTCGCTACACCAGTGTCGATGGCACGCCGAAGACCCGCTTGGTCAATCCGGCCACGGCCGAGCTGTTCGCCGAGATCGACGCAGCCACCGTGAAGGACGTGGATGCGGCCGTGGTTTCGGCCCACAGCGCCTTTGAAAATGGCTGGCGTGATCTCGCCCCCGGCAAGCGGGCGGCGGTGCTTTTCAAGATCGCTGCGGTGATTCGGGAAAATGCCGAGGAGTTGGCTCGCCTCGAAGTGATGCACGTGGGCAAACCGCTGGCCGACGCCCGAGACGAAGTCGCGCTCGGGGCTCGGGTCTTCGAATACTACGCCGGCGGCATCAGCCGGTTCTTCGGTCAGACGATTCCGGTGGCGCGTGGCGGGCTCGACTTCACCCTGCGCCAACCGCTCGGCGTCGTCTCGGCGATCGTTCCGTGGAATTTCCCCTTCGCCATCGCCTGCTGGAAGGTGGCCCCCGCGCTGGCCGCCGGAAATGCCGTGCTGCTCAAGCCCGCCTCCATCTCCCCGCTCACCGCGCTGAAATTGGGAGAACTGGCCCACGCCGCCGGATTGCCCGCGGGGATCCTTCAGGTGATCACTGGGCCCGGTGGCACCTTGGGCGACGCGCTGGTGACCCACCCGTTGATCCGCAAGGTGTCGTTCACCGGTTCTACCGAAGTAGGCCGCCGGATCATGGAATTGGCCGCGCGCAACCTCACGCGGGTGTCGCTCGAACTGGGCGGCAAGTCCCCCAACATCGTCTTTGCCGACGCCGATTGGGAGAAGGCCGCCGATGCGGCGCCGATGTCCGTCTTCGCCAACACGGGCCAAGACTGCTGCGCCCGCAGCCGTGTCTATGTCGAGCGGCCTGTCTTCGAGAAGTTTGTCGAACGCTTCGCGGCGGCCACGCGCAAACTCATCGTCGGCGATCCCAACAACGAAGCCACGCAACTCGGGCCCATGGTGTCGTCGTCGCAGCGGCAGACGGTCGAAGACTACCTGGCCGACGCCCGACGCAATGGCAGCACGGTGGTGTGCGGCGGCGGCCGGTTGCCTTCGGCGGGTTTCTACCTCGAGCCCGCGATTCTCACCGGTGTCGCGCCAGAACACCGGTGCTGGCGCGAGGAGATCTTCGGCCCCGTCGCGGCGGTCGTGCCCTTCGACGACGAAGTGGAAATGCTGCGCGACGTGAACGCTTCCCCCTATGGACTCAGCGGATCGGTGTGGACCCAGAACCTCTCACGCGCCCTTCGGGTTTCACGTGCAGTCCAGAGCGGCGTGTTGTCTGTCAATAGCCACAGCAGCGTTCATGTGGAGGCTCCATTCGGTGGCTTCAAGCAAAGTGGCCTCGGACGCGATCTGGGTATGGCGGCCATGGAGGGCTATTCGGAAGTGAAGAACGTCTACGTGGCCGAATAATGTCCGCGGCCGAACCCTCTTCCAACGCCATCGCACTCCATTCCTCATGACTCTCCAACAACTCAAGGCCCAGGTGAAGTCGGGCGCCGTCGACACGGTTCTGGTGGCCATTCCCGACCCCTTTGGTCGCTTGGTGGGGAAGCGCTTTCACGCCGGCCATTTTCTGGAGTCGGTGGTTTCTCACGGCACCCACGGATGCAGCTATTTGCTGACCGTCAATCTCGACATGGACCCGCTGGATGGCTTCGGTGTGGCCAATTGGGACACCGGGTTCGGCGATTTTGAAATGGTTCCCGACCAGACCACATTCCGCTTGATGCCGTGGCTCCCGGGCTCGGTGTTGGTCTTGTGCGATTTCCGCCATGCGAGTGGCGCGCCGGTGGCCGAAGCCCCGCGCTCGGTGTTGCGACGCCAACTCGATCGTCTCCAAGAACGCGGCCTCACGTGCTTCTGTGCCAGCGAGCTCGAGTTCTATCTTTACGAGCAAACCTACGGAGCCGCTTTCGAAGCCGGCTATCGCAACCTCAAGCCCTCGAGCGATTACCGCATCGATTATCACCTGATGCAGCCTGGCCGCGATGAGCCGCTAATGCGCGCCATCCGCAATGGCCTGACCGCCGCCGGCGTGCCCATCGAGAGCAGCAAGGGCGAATGGAGCCGGGGCCAGCACGAAATCAATTTCACCTACGGCGAGGCCATGGAAATGGCCGACCGGCATGTGATTTTCAAACAAGGGGTCAAGGAAATCGCCGGACAACACGGCAAGTCGGTGAGCTTCATGGCCAAGGTTGCGCCGACCGAGGCGGGCAACTCCTGCCACATCCACATGAGCTTGTGGAAGGGCGGGCGCAATTTGTTTTGGGACCCGAAGGCCAAGAGCGGATCCACGATGTTCCGACAGTTCCTGGGCGGGCTCATGAAGTACTCGCCGGAGCTGTGTCTCTTTTACGGACCAACGATCAACAGCTACAAACGCTATCAGGCCGGAAGCTGGGCCCCGACCCGCATGGCTTGGGCTCAAGACAACCGCACCACCGGATTCCGCGTGGTCGGTCACGGCAACGGATACCGTCCGGAAAACCGCATGCCTGGGGCCGATGCCAATCCGTATTTGGCCTTTGCGGCCATGATCGCCGCGGGTCTCGCCGGCATCGATGAGAGGCTCGATTGTGGTGAGCCCTACACCGGCAACGCGTACCTTGATCCGAAGTTGCCGCGCCTGCCCTCGAGCCTCATTTCCGCCGCGGAACTGTTCAATGGTTCGCGCTTGGCCCGCGAAGCCTTCGGCGATGCCGTGGTCGACTTCTCGGTTCACCACGCCCGCCTCGAGCATCAGGCCTTCAGCGATGCGGTGACCGACTGGGAAAAGCAGCGCTACTTCGAGCAAATCTGAGCCGATGCTGACGGGGCATCCCGTCAGCCCTTTTTCGCGCCCGCCTTCAAACTCACCTTCAGACCCGCATTGTCGGGCTTGAGAATGTGGACGGCGGCCTGGGGCATTTTTCGCTGCATGGCCGCTGCCACCGCCTCGAAGTTTTCCAAGGCGAGGCACATCAGGGTCGATCCGCTGCCGCTGAGCCACCCGCCCACGGCCCCGGCCTTTACGCCCGCGGCCAGAATGGCATCCATGCCCGGAATCAACGGGGCTCGGTGGGGTTGGTGAATGCGGTCGTCGAAGCAACCCCGGAGCGCTTCCAATTGGCCCGTCGTAAACGCCGCTGTGACCAGTGAAGCCCGATTCAGAATGTGGATGGTATCGGCCTTCGAGAACGTCTGCGGCACCCGCTTGCGGGCCTCGGGCGTACTCACCTCGAAGTCGGGAATCAAGGTCACGAGTCGGACTCGACTGGGCAGCGGAACCCGAATGCATCGCACTTCGGATCCGATGAATCCGGCCGCGGTGAATCCACCGTAGACCGCGGGCGCGGCGTTGTCGGGATGCCCCTCCAAATTCGCCACGACCTCGAGCAGGCCTTGTCGGTCCAGCGGGTTGCCAGCGAGGGCGTTGAGGCCGGCCACGCAGCCGAGTCGGGCCGTCACGCTCGATCCGAGTCCGCGCGCGATGGGGACATCCCCCGACAAGTGAATGTCGGCTCCGAAGCGCGCCAACCGGGTCTTCTTGAAGAACGCACCCGCGGCCTCCTCCAGCATCGCGAGCGCTCCAGCGCGTGCGGCCTCTGCGATGGGGGAAGTGATGTCCATGCGCCGGTCCGTCCGGCGTTGGACCGTGGCTCGATTGTACAGAGCGACGGCCAGTCCCAGTGTATCGAAGCCCGATCCTAGATTGGCGGTCGTTCCCGGAATACGAACGGTGGCCACGGCGGCCGCGGCGGCTGGTTTCATGCGCGGCATGAAACGCCAAAACCGAGATGAATCTCAATGGATTAGCACACCGGCAAATCGCCCCAACGTCGTCGCTCAGTCGAAAGCTTCGGCTTAGAAGCCACGGCCAGGCTCGTTGTGGATCACAAATCCTGGATCTCGAACTCGTGCAGTTTGCGATGCAACGTCCGCCGGCTCACTCCCAACTTCTTGGCGGCCTCGGTGCGGTTGCCTTCGCATTCCTGAAGTGCGTGAATAATCAACTGCTTCTCGGCTTCCCTCAGGGAGAGTTTTCCGGGCACCACGCCGTTCGTCGGAACGGTGGCTCGGGTGGCGGCTTCGAGGAGCGGTTCACGCACCGATGCGGGCAGATCGCGCGGTAGCACTTGATCACCCCGGCACAGCACCACCGCGTGTTCAATGGAGGCCCGCAGCTCGCGGACATTACCTGGCCAACGGTATCTCAGCATCAACTCCATGGCCTCGGTGCTGAAGGTGCCCACGGGCTTGTCGTTTTCCCGGGCGTATTCCTTGAGGAACGTGTGCGCCAAGAGCGGAATATCGGCCACCCGCTCGCGCAAGGGCGGCAGGTGGATGGGCACCACAGCGATGCGGAAATACAGGTCTTCGCGGAAGGTGCCCTCCCGGACCAGCGCCTTCAGGTCTTTGTTGGTGGCGGACAAGAAGCGCACATCCGCGCTCTGCGTCTTGCCTGAGCCCAGCCGCTCGTACGTCCGCTCACCGATCAAGCGCAGCAGTTTGACTTGTGTGGTGGCGTCGATTTCGCCGATTTCATCGAGGAAAAGCGTTCCACCCTGGGCTTGTTCGACCCGTCCGATGCGGCGCTCGTTGGCACCCGTGAAGGCGCCCTTTTCATGACCAAAGAGTTCGGCTTCGAGCAGCGTCGCTGGCAGGGCCGCGCAGTTGACCGTGACCAAAGGCCCGCGAGCACGGCGACTCAACTGGTGAATGGCCTTGGCCACGAGTTCCTTACCGGTGCCGCTTTCTCCGGTGATGAGCACCGTGGCCGTGGAGGGTCCGATTTGTTGGATTTGCTCGAACACCTCCCGGATCACCGGCGTTTCTCCGATGAAGCTCGTCATTCCGAAGCGTTGCTCGAGGCGCTGATGGAGTTGCTCGTTTTCGGTTTCCAGCTTGCTGCGCCGGAGAGCCCGTTGGATGCGCAATTCCAATTCGTCGATTTGCAGGCGGCCTTTGCTGATGTAGTCGTCGGCTCCCTGCTTCATGGCCTCCACGGCCAAATCCTCCGAGCCGTAGGCCGTCATCAAGATGCACACCGGGGGCTTCGGCAGGGCCTTGGCCTTGCGGATGAGCGCCAATCCGTCTTCGCCGGCCATGCGCAAGTCGGTCAGCAGGACATCCACCGGCTCTTTTTCCAGCAATTGCCACGCACCCGCAGCATCGGGCGCGGCGTAAACGTCGAACTTCTCCTCCAACGCCGTACGCAGCCCATCGCGGGTGGATTTCTCATCATCCACAATCAGCAAAGTTGGACTCACAAGGCCGACCATAGAACCCGCCCGCCATCCGGTCTCCAATTTTTCGCCCCGCCGCGTGCGACGGATGCCGGGAAGGGGGTGACTGGGGCTGATGTCTGTGAGCTCCCTCCCTCGGGCTGCTCCCTCGCACGAGTACCTTGATTTTCTCGACTCAACTCCAGTGCTCTTCATGCCGATAAGCCGACGGAATGGCATCGCTCCAGCATGGTGATCACCCACGCCAGCGCACTTGGCGGACCGTCTTCATTCCACTGATCGTGTTCGGTTTGGCGGTTCTGGGCACCCGCCTGTGGATCCAATCCCACACCCGGCCCCCGGAGAACCCGGTGTTCTTGAACGCTCGTCATGAAATTCCGGGCTATCGGTTTGTGCCGGTTGCGCTGGGTTCTCAAGTTGAAGACACCCTCGCCACCACCAACCTCTTCAATGGTCACTTTTTCGACCGTCGATCCCAGCGCGTTTCAGTGTTTGCGGCTCACTGGCAACCGGGGCAGGGGGATGGGGGAGCGTTGTTTGGCCACACACCTGAAATTTGCTGGCTCGGCCATGGGTTTCGGACTGTGCGGCAAGGTGAGCCATCTCAAGTCTTTATTCCGATGGCGGGCCGACAGATTCCCTTCCAATGCCGTGTTCTCAAACACCCCGAGCAACCCACTCCGGAGATCACATTATGGGCGGCCTGCATCGATGGGCGCTGGGATGATATTCCCTATGGGCCGCCTCCTGACCAAGCAGAAGGGGATGCCCCGATTCTGAACTATCTCCAAGGCGTTGGTAGAACTCTCTCTACGCGATTTGCATCTGTCCGCCGCATCGTCCAGAACCCCTTCGCTTCGAACGCCCGCAAGCAATTTGTCCGCTTCTCGATCCCTCTCACCACCGAGTGGCAACCCGCACTCGCCGAGCTCGAAGCCTTTGCTCACCAATGGCTTGAGCCCCAGTGATACGCAGGCATACCTCGGGCATGCCCGCTAGACGTCGTTGGAGCGTTCTTCTTCGGCACGGCTGGCGGCTTCGACCCAGCGGATGGTCTGGTAAATCAAGGTCCCCATCCCGGTGAGCACCACGAATGCGAAGCCCATGCCCAGAATGACTTCCATGCGCTTGTCGGGGCTCACGAGGCGCAGCGGAAAGAGGAAGCAACCGAAGGCCACCACCAACATCACGCCGGCCACCCATTTCAAGCGGCCTCGCAAGTGCGCGTCGCCGCCGGAATCAAAGCGGAAAATCAACTGCCAAAACCACACGGCCGCACCAGCACCCACCAAAAAAAGCAGGGGAACCGACCAGTGAAACGAGAACCTCAGTCCATCGACATCGCGACCGGCCACGCCCAGCGACCCCAACATGCCCCCAAACGCCATGGCAGTTGATGCAATCAGCAGTCGACGGAAAAACGGAGAAGTTGCAGTCGTCATACAATTCCTACACTAACCCCGAAATGGCCCGTTGTGAAATTCTCAAAGCCGCCTCACCCATCGGATCGTGGCCGAGGTCAACCGGTGATGCCGGTTCCCCGGCCCTCCACGCCCCTCACTCCACGCGGCAGATGCCCGTGCCCTTGGTGATTTGCCCGATGATCCATGCCGGATGCTTCGCGGCCTTGATCGCCTTGAGCACCGCGTCGGCCCGGTCGGCGTCCACCACCACGGTCATGCCGATGCCCATGTTGAACACCTGGTACAGCTCGGCCTCATCCACGCCACCTTTCTCGCGGATGATTTGGAAAATCGGCGGCATTTCCCACGAGCCCTTCAGCACCACCGCATCGCATTTGGCCGGCAGCACCCGCGGGATGTTGTCCACGAAACCGCCGCCCGTGATGTGGGCCAGCGCCTTGATCGCTCCGGCAGCGGACGGTTTGCTCACCGGATTGAACTTCTTCAGCAACCCTTGAATGAGCGGGCCGTACGACACGTGGACCGCGAGCAGGGCTTCGCCGATTGTGCAGCCCAATTCGGCGACTTTGCTCTTGGGCTTGAGGCCCAGCGTTTCGAAGAAAATCTTGCGGCCCAGCGAATAGCCGTTGGTGTGCAAACCGCTGGATCCGATACCCAGGATCAAGTCGCCGGCCTTCACCGACTTTTGCCCCACGAGCATGCGGGACTTCTCCACCACACCCACGATCGTGCCGCTCACGTCGTACTCACCGGGTTGGTAAAAGCCCGGCATTTGGGCGGTTTCGCCGCCGATCAGCGCGCAGTGATTAGCCGCGCAGCCGCGGGCGAAGCCCTTGATGATTTCGGAAAACACATGCGGCTTCAGCGTGCCCGTGCCCAGATAATCGAGGAAAAACAGCGGCTCGGCACCCAGCACCGCGATGTCGTTTACGCAGTGGTTCACCAAGTCTTCGCCGATGGTGTCGTGCTGATCCATGGCGAAGGCCAGCTTGAGCTTGGTGCCCACGCCATCGACCGAGCTCACGAGGATGGGTTGCTTGTGCTTCGTGAGGTCGAGCGCGAACAGTCCGCCGAACCCGCCAACCTTGCCCATCACCTCTTTGCGGTGCGTCGAGGCCAGCAGGGCGGGAAGAGTGCTCTTGAGGGAATTGCCCAGATCGATGTCGACCCCGGCGGCGGCGTAGGCTTTCTGCGATTTCACGTCGCGCCAATCCAACCAGAACCCGGTCCGGGAATCCATGGATTTACAGGAAGACCCTGCGCGAGCGTTGAATCAGGGCAACGGGCGACTGGGCCTGCTTCGATAAAACGGACAATGATGCTCGGAGCCCCAGCGCCCCAATGGGGCACTGCATACCAGCCCAGAGCGAAGCTGCGGGAACCCGTTACCCCTTCGTCTCGCGTTCTGGAGGAGCGCCGCAGGTGTCACCTTGCGAGCACCAGCAACTGCCCCACTCAGAACCTGCCAGAACCGCTCAAAACTGATCGAGGCTCGGCACCGTGATGGCGCGGCGGTGCTGGGCTTTCAGGGTTCGGAGGTTATCGAGGGCGGTGATGCGTTCGCGAAGTTCGGCGGAAACCTCGCCGAAGCGGATCTCCAAGGCTTCGATGACCGACTCGCGAGCTTGAGCCAGTGAGCCTTCCTCGCGACTCATCCGAGTGAGCGTATCGACGTAGGGCATATCTTTATCTTTCTCGATGGTGAAGAGTTCCTGTTTGAAGCGGAGCATAAGCGGACGAGGGAGGATCATCAAAGGGCACTTGGATCGCTATGGTAGGCCAGCCCCAATGGATCATGCTCGGATTCCCAGTGCCCCAAAGGGGGCACCGCATGTGTGAGCATGAAACTGAAACGACTAACCGGTGAAAGACCGAGTACGGTGCTGGCATGGCACCGTGTAGCTGAAGGTAACTGCGTCGCCGAGAGGCGGGGTGGGGAACAACCTAA
>Ga0255095_1001213_pt1 | contig 10701 bp, 5 predicted proteins | sample Colum_Law_RepC_8_2_FD_188435 | JGI IMG/M metagenome (GOLD analysis project Ga0255095, IMG submission 188435) | Freshwater microbial communities from Columbia River, Oregon, United States - Colum_Law_RepC_8d | ecosystem: Environmental > Aquatic > Freshwater > River | place: USA: Oregon | collected...
ATACAACTCCACCTCAACCAGACTGCGACACAATCGCCCAAACACACCCCCGCCAGCCGCAGACAACAGCACGTCCTCACTCGCCGAAAATTCCCGCGAATTCACCACCCGCACCACGTCCGGATCCGGCATCAACTGACATATCCCCAGACGACGCACCAGACCCACAGACCACTCCGACCAACCCCACGGCTGCACGTGCCAACCCACCCGCTCACCAACCGTCAATCCCCCAAACCAGCCGCAAAAATCCTTCACACTCTCAAAACGCACACCACGCAGCAGCTCCGGTAACTCACCCGCCAATGGCACACGCTCCACCAGCACCACATCTCCCACTCCCGCACACAAACCACTCAGTAAACTCAACTCCTCCACCCGCTCGGACACACTGACCGACAAAACACCCGGATCACCGGCCGATCCCCGCTCCAGACGCTGCTCAAACAATGGATCCGGCAGATGTATACGCCTCATGGCAGCATTCCCCCCGGCACGAACATCACCGCTCAACCCCACCCAATAACTCCATCCTCACTCGCCCACCACGCCCACTTCCGATATCATCCCGCCCCTGCAGTTTTCTGCCCAGTCCAGATTCCCACCTTTCCCCGGATACCAACCCCCACAATCGGAGACATCGCCGTGATGCTGTTCGACGGTCACCTCGACCTCGCCCTCAATGGAGTTGACTGGAATCGCGACCTCCGCTGCTCAGTCGACGATCTGCGCGCCCAGGAAAAAGCCCTCGGCATGACCGATCCGGGACGCGCCGGAGCCACTCTCAGCTTTCCTGAAATGAAAGCCGCAGAACTCGCACTCTGCCTCTCCACACTCCTCGCACGCCAGGAAAAGGAAATCAACCACTCCTTCGGCTGGACCTCCCCCCAAACCTGCTACGCAATGGCCCATGCACACCTCGCATGGCACCGCGCTATGGAAAAAGCCGGATACCTCCGCCCCATCCGCACCAAAAACTGCCTCCAACAACACCTCGCCGACTGGCAGAATCGCGGCTCCCAGGCACCCCTCGGCTTCATTCAGACCATGGAAGGCGCTGACCCCATCCTCGTACCCGACACCATCAGCGAATTCCACGAACATGGCCTCCGAGCCATCGGACTGACACACTACGGAGCCAATCGGTACGGCGGCGGCACATCCTGCGAAGTCGGACTGGCCCTCGACGCCATCCCACTCCTCAAGCGCATCGAACAACTCGGCATCACCGTCGATGTCACTCACCTCTCAGACGTCGCCTTCTGGCAACTCCTCGACAACTTCAACGGACGCATCCACGCCAGTCACCAGAACTCCCGCCGACTGGCCCCATGGCAACGCCAGTTCTCCGATGAACAATACCGCGCCGTCATCGAACGTGACGGAGTCATCGGGATTGCCTTCGACATCATCATGCTGCAACCGGGATACGTTCGGCGAGTCAGTGAGCGACTGGTCAGCATGGAACGCGCCGTCGAAAACATCGACATCATCTGCCAACTCGCCGGAAACACTCGCCACGTCGGCATCGGCAGCGACCTCGATGGGGGCTACGGAGTCGAACAGACGCCCAGCGACTTCGACCGCTTCCGCGACCTCCAGAACCTCACACGACTCCTCGAAAACCGCGGCTACACACCCGCCGATATCGCAGCCATCATGCACGGCAACTGGATCCGCTTCTTCTCCGAAGTACTCCCCGCCGGCCCCAGCCCAACCTGATCGCACTGCTCCCGGCAGGCGCTGACACACCTCTCAGGCCTGCAGGGCCGATTTCCAGGCGAGTGTCGTCTCTCGCTCATGTCAGTCGCCAAGGACAAAAAAACGGTAGCCCGGGCTTTAGCCCGGGCACGAAATTCTCGTCATGCTTGAAATCCCCAATGTCTTTCAGGGGATGGGGCCACGTCAGGAATGACACCGAGGACAAAAACCGTAGACTGGGCTTTAGCCCGGGCAAGTTGCGCCCCCCTCCACCCCAAAAATACCGCGTTTTTCAACCGCAGGAAGTCGGGTTGATACCACAAGCCGACTTTTGTCCCCCGCGTCAGGAATGCTCGGGCTACCTTTTATCCTCGGCGGCATATCAGGCGACGCAAACAACTCGGGTGCCGGCAGCAATCCGACGTTCAATTCAAGTCCGAATCCCGCGCCGTTCAGTACGAATACCACCGGGGACACCGAACACCCGAATCACCAGCGATCATCAGTGCTGGCAATCCGTGTCCTTCGCGATTACCCCCACACATTCTCCCGCATTCTCCCGCATTCTCCCGCATTCTCCCGCATTTTTCAGCGTTTTTCAGCGTTCTTCCGCGGCGAAAAAACCGACCACTGACCACTGACCACTGAAAAACGAGCCCGGTTCTTCGTATCGTCAGCCCCAATCCTACAACGCACTCAACTGCAACAACGGCCGCAATTGCTGGCGGCGAGTCTCGACAACGCCCTGAGCCGCCGCAACCGCCTGCTCGGCTGCCGCCAACTGCTCCTGCATCGTCTTCAATCTGCCCTCCACAGGCGCAACCGCTGCCGTCAGAGCCTTCACTTTCTCATCCGCAGCCGCCATCGCCACCTTCGACTCCGCAGCCGACTTGCCAGCCGCGTCAATCTCCGCCTTCATCCCCTCCACCTGCTTCGTCATCTCAGCCACTTTCTCGGCCATACCAGGCAGGGACTTCTCCTGACGATCAGCCACAGCCGCCAGATTGTCCACCGAGGCTTTGATCTCGACATTGCCCGGCAAGGCTGCCAATGCTGCCTGAGCCTGCTCCAGAGCGGCCTTCAGAGACGGCACGGCACTCTGAGTCTTCGTCATGAGATCCTTCTGAGCCACCAGCTGGCCGTCCGCAACCACCATCGCAGCCGTCGTGTCAGCGACCTTCTTCTCCATCGCCAACATCGCGGCATTCGACTCCTCAACCTGCTTCACCGCGGCCGCCATCTGCTGCTGCATGCCATCCAGTTCAGCCTGCACCTCCAGCGATGCCAGCTGAGCAGCATCACGAGCCTTCCGGACGTTCTCCAGAGCTGCCAGCTCGTCACGCAATGCCACATAGTTCTTCCAGCGTTCCACCAGACCGGCCACGCGAGTCACCTCGGCCTGCGCCACTGCGACAGCCTGCTCCTTTTCACCCGCAGTCTTCACAAAGGGGGCCAGGGCCGTCGTCTCAGCATCCACAACACCCTTCGCCGCCACCACAGCCTGCTCGTCAGCAGCAAACTGCTTTTTCTGAGCATCCACGGATGCGGTCAGCTTCACAACTTCTGCCTTCGCGGTCGCCAACTCGCCGTCCTTCGCCTTCAACTCCTCTTCACGAGCAGTCGACTGCACCTTCAACTGCTCTGCAACCTTCTTCAGCTCTTCGTCAGCCGGAGTCAGTGCCAGCGCCTCGGCGGTTTTGGCAGCCGCTGACTTCAGTTCAGGCACAGCCTTCTGCAACGCTGCCACCTTCGCCGTCAGATCCTTTTCAATTCCCTGCTGAGCCACCAGTTTCTGCTCTTCCGCAGCGACCAATGCTGCCTGGTCCGTCTTCTTCTTCTCAGCAGCGGCATACACCGTGGCAGCAGCATCCACCTTCGCCTGCTGAGCCTTCTGAGCAGCCACGGCGACATCACGCTCAGCCGCTGCAGCCTGCACCTTCTGAGCCGCCGGTGCAGCCAGTGCCTCAGCCGCGGTGATCCGCTCTTCCAGCGTCGGAGGATTGGCGGTCAGATTGCCCACACGAGCACCATCGGCCGCTGCCCACACCCGAATCTCGCCAGTCCAGTCGCCCGCAATCACCCGGTCCGTCTCGTCGCAGTGACTGACCTGCAGCGCCAGATCATTGAAAGCTTCAAAACTGCGAACCGCATTGCCGTTCGCATCCCACAACTTCGCTACTCGGTCACGTCCGGATGAAACCACTCGGCCGTCACGGCAGAATTCCACGGAAAACACACCGCCACCATGAGCCGCCCACTGCTTGATCTGGCCGCCGTTCTCCATCTCCCACAAACGAATCGTTCCGTCTTCACTGCCCGAACCCAGCACGTTGCCGTCAATTCGCCACGTCACTGCATAAACCGCAGCCGTGTGACCGTTCAATGTCAGATACTCGCGCCCCGTATGAGCTTCCCAGACCAGCAGACCACCACTGCGATCCGCCGTACCCAGCAACACGCCATCCGGACTGAACTCCAGCGAATAAATCCAGTCCGTGTGCTTCTTGCACTCATACGCCAGCTCACCCGTTGCTGTGCTGTAAACACGGACAATCTTCTGCGGACCACCCAGAGCAATCAGAGTCTGGTCGGCACTGATGTCGGCCGCCAGAACCTCGTCCAGCTCGTCACCCACGGACATGATCCGCTCACCAGTCCGCACATCCCACACCACACACAAACCCTTCGCCGCACCACGGCCACCACCAGCCAGCAGCAGACTGCCGTTGCGGCTGAACTTCAGCACACGCGGACGCCCCTCCGGAAACGGCAGCACACCCAGGGCTTCCATCGTACCTGAATGGTACAGAACCACCTGCTTCTGGCCGGCGACTGCCACCAGCTTCGACCACGGATTCGTCGCAATCGCCGACACCGCGTTGTTCGCTGTCGTCTTCACCACCGGCTGCAGATTCAGTACGTCCGGCAGCGGCGCGGGACCCTCAGGACGAGCCCCGGCAGAGACGTTCACCGACATCGCCGCATTGTTCTTCTTGATCGTGACCTTGCTGGAAGATGTCTCAGGAGCACCAGCGTCAATCCACTTCTTCAACAGCTCCACTTCCGCATCCGGAATGCGGTCAGCATTCGGTGGCATGTAAGGCTCGCTGGTATGAGCCACCAGGCCAAACAAGTAACTGGCACCGGAATCCCCCGGCTCAATCGACTTGCCCGAAGCACCACCCTGCATCAGAGTCGTGTACGAGGACAGGTCCAGGTCCGAACTCTTCTTGTTCGTGTTGTGACACGTCAGACAGCGGTCACGGAAAATCGGCTTGATGTGATCCTCAAAGGTCACCTTGTCCTGAGCCTGCACGCCGGATGCTGCCACACAGAATGCTGCGGCCAACACACCACCAGCCAGGGAAATCCACCGAGCCATAACGATCTCCAACGCTCTGCCCGCCAAACCGCTCAAACCGAACGGACCAGCCAGAAAATATTCGCCAACATCAACCCACACATCTTCGGACAAAAATGCCCGCTTTCCACAGCCCCCGCAGTCTCTTTAACCCACAAATCCTCGCAGGTCTTCCTGCCTGGAACCACACAGGCCGCAGAACCGTTGTAACCGGCCCACACGGGCCCGGAAAAACCCGGCTGCTGCTCGCCGCCGGGCCCCTCCGCTGAATGCCAATCACCAGTGCCACTCTGCCTTCAAACGCCCGCAGAACCGCAAAACCATCAGTGGTTAAACAGGAACTCGCGAGAATTCAGCAGTGACCAGAACACATCTTCCAGCGCTTCCGCCGTATTCTGCTGCTCTGCCACCAATGCTGTCAGGGATGCCAGCTCCTTCTCGGTCGGCCGCCGCGAAAAACACCGCAGATACAACTCCGACACAATGTCTCCCACCGACTTGCCCTCTTTCAGACGAGTCGGAATCAGACCACCCTGGCGAATCTTCGCGTTGGATGTGTCACCGTTGATCAAATGCAGAGCCTGCGAAAGATTCGGCTCCATCTTCACCTCGCACGAACACACAGATTCACGCTTCGCACGACCAAAGGTCGTCAGGAAGTACGTCGCTGTATTGCCGTCCGCAATCTGCACAGCTCGAGCACCCACGGGGAGACCCGGGAACTTGTCCTGAGTCGTTGTGACTATGCTGATGCAGTCCAGCAGCACCTCAGCACGAATTCGACGCAGCTCGGAATGAGCAAAATTCTTGTGGTCCGACGCGTTGGTCTCGTTCGTCTTCGTCGACAGCTGATACGTCCGCGATGTGCAGATGTCACGCACCAGCTTGCGGAAGTCGTAGTTGTACTCCGTAAACTTCCGACCCAGTTCGTCCAGCAGCTCCGCATTCACCGGCGGATTGCTCACTCGCACGTCGTCCACCTCGTGAATAATCCCCCGACCGAAGAAATGCGCCCACACAATGTTCGCAAGGTTCTTCGCGAAATAAGGATTCTCAGGAGATGCCAGCCACTCCGCCATCACCTGACGACGGTCACGACCCGCCAGATCCGGCGTCGCTCCGCCAAGGAACTTCGGTGCCATCACGCGACCACCCACCAGATGACGCACCTCGCCACCACCCGAGTTGAAAATGATGGTTTCACGAGGATCCTCGCCCTGCTTACGGCCAATCTGCGAAAAGAATGCCGCAAAACCGTAATAGTCGTCCATCGTCCAGCGGTCAAACGGATGGTTGTGACACTGAGCACACTGCATCCGCATGCCCATAAACACCTGAGCCACGTTTTCCGATACCTTCAGAGTCTCGGTCTCAGTCTGATAGTAATTGGTCGCCGGGCTTGAAAAGGAACCGCCCCGAGCACTCAGCAGCTCCTGCACCATCTTGTCCGTCGGAGTATTGCTGGCAATCCGATCCTTCAGCCAGTTGTAATACGCCAGCATCGGCTTCTTCTCGACACGGTTGGCAATCGTGCGGACCTGCAACAGCTCGGCCCACTTCATCACCCACATGTCCACAAACTCTTTCCGCTGCAGCAGCGAATCCACCAGCTTGTCACGCTTCTGCGGATCAGTGTCCGCCATGAAACTGTCATACTCAGACATCGTCGGCATCGTACCCGTGATGTCCAGCGACACACGCCGCAGAAACTCCTCGTCCGTGCACAGCTCAGAAGGCACAATTCGCAGCTTCCGCAGCTTGGCATTCACCAGAGTATCCACGTAGTTGTTCTCAGGTGTCTTCGGATCTTCATACTGCAGTCCCTTTGGCAGCACAATGAAGTGCGAACCGACAGTATGAGTCTCAAAGCGAGCCATGATGAAGGCCTCGCCACGAGCATGTGCTGTGACCAGACCCGCCTGAGCAATCTCGGCACTGTTCTCATTGTTCGAACTGAAATACGCCAGACTGGTCACGTCCCGGTCCGTCCCGTCAGCGTACTTCGCACGCACCATCAGCTTCTGCGTCGCACCTTCGCCGTCCAGCACCGCTTCCTTCGGATAGATCTCTACGGAGACAACCGCAGGAGTCGGACCGGGGTCGTTCGGAGCACCCGCTTCCAGCCATCGCAGCACCGTGTTGTAATGCTCGCTGCCCACCTCAAATCGCTTGCCACCAGTGTGCGGTACCTGACCCGCACCCTTCTCCATCAACAGACTCTCCGCCGGTAATGCTAGATTGATGCGACGACCGGGAATCTCGCGAGTCAACCGGTAGTGGTCACCCTCCGGGTCAAAACCAAACAACGACAGACGGAAACCGTCCTTGCCACGAGCCGCACCGTGACAGCTGCCGTTGTTGCAACTGGTCTTCATAAACACCGGCATCACGTCCAGACGGAAACTGACCGGAGGATCCACCTGGCAGTTCTGCACCACCACCGGAACCTCAACAGCCTGGCCACCATAACTGACCGTCAGCTTCGTCGTGCCGTCCGCAACCGGATAAAACGTCGTGCCCTCACGACGCAGCAAACCCTCATTCTCCAGCTTCAACTCGGCCTTCTCTGTCACATCAACCGTCAGACCGTTCGCCAGCACAGCCTGCACCAGCAACAGCTGACGATCACGGACCGCCGACAGATGGATGTCCGCCGGAAATACGTTCAGCGACGCCGGGGCCGGCTCGTCGCCATTCACCCCCGCAGGCAGCACACTCAGCACCGCCAGCAACGCAAAACGGATCATCGTCTTCATGATTCTTCCCAGTTCTTCTGATCAGAAACTGAACCCGTACACTACCATCCTCTCGCCCCCTCCGCCCACCAACGGACCAGAAGGGACAGCAGCAGGCAGGCACACCGCCATCACCCACTGCCAACCGAACACCGAAAACCGAAAACCGAAAACCGAAAACTGACCACTGACTACTGACCACTGACCACTGAAAACTGAGAACTTACTGCTTCCCGCCCGTAGCCTTCTGCTGAGCCTCCAAACGCAGCTTCTCAAGCCGCGTCAGCCGCTTTTCCGCAGGAGGTGCCGGCATGGGCGCAGGAGCAGCAGCGGCAGCGACAGGCATCGGAGCCGGCATCGGAGGTGCCGTCGGAGCAGGCAGCGGCTTGTCAATTCGCAATTCCGAACTGCCAACCCTCGCATGCACAATCGACTCACCGTTCTCTGACACCGTCACCTGACAGAAGACGTTCTTGTGATTCCCCTCCGGACTGTCAGCCGCCGTCTTGATCTTAAACACCAGCTCCTTCGTGTCCGCAGCAATCTTCAACGGCTCTGCCGTCACCTTGTGCGGCAATCCCACCAGAACCACCTCCGCTGGCGCCTTCAGTTCCTTCAGAACCTGCACCTCAATCGCCAACTCAGTTTCCTGACCCTGCTCAACCGAAGCTCGCTGCAATGTCAGACTGACCCATGGCTCGGCGACCTCCAGAGTCGCCATCTGGGATGACCCCCACGCCGCACCATCAATGTTCGCATAGCCCAGCACATACACCGGCCACTTGCCCAGCGCCGCATTTCCGTCGGCATTCAACTGATACAAAGCCTCAGTCTGACCCTTCGGAATCGTGATCTCACTGTTCGCGCCGATCCCCGGAGGACGGAAGGGGAACTGCACCTGAATGTTCTCGTCCCAGCCCTCCTTCTTCTTCGCGACCACCTTCAGCATCATCTGACCGTCACGCACAATCGGGACGTTCGGCTGCACAATCTCCAGACTGAATGGCAACTCCTGAGTCACTGCGACCGGCAATCGCTCAACGTCCTTCCACACATACAGGGACTGACCCGGGCCCGCAATCACAAAGTCCGCACGGTTCGAAAAATGCCCCAGCACGTTCAGATTCGCATCCACCGGCTTCATGCGGAAGTCCACCAGGGCACCGGCCATCGGAGCATCTGCGGCAGCCTCAAAGACCACCGGCATCACATTCAGATTTGCCGGCATCGGCTGAGCCACAATCTTCACACCCGCAGGCAACTGCAGATCGTCAATCACCAGCTCACCACCAAAATTCGCACGCTCCGCCGAAATCAACGTCGCATATCGATTGCCACGCGGCACAAATACCTGCTGCCGAGACTGACTGTAGCGGGCAACACGAGGAATCCCGACCGTCAATGCCGGCTTCACTTCCTGAAACTCAATCCGATACACAAACTCCGGACCACCACGATTCAGGTGATCCGCCACCCTGATCGCATAGTCACCGTCCGCCGGAACCTGCCAGCGAAAATAACTGTCCGGACCACGCGAATCGTCGTTCCCCGTAATCCCCTCACCATTCGCCTTGTACAAATTCATCACCGCATCAATCGGCGAACGAATCCGACGACCAAAACACTCCACCTCAAACACCTGACCGGCCTTCGCTGTAAACCGGAAAATGTCCACATCCCCAGGCTCCTGCAACACACCGTTGAACGCAGACGGAAACGCAGACACCACAGTCGCCGTGTCAAAACCCTGATTCGGCTCAGCCTCAATCGCGTTCGGATGCGGCGAAACACGCAGCAGATGACCCGAAGGAGTAATCCCGTCGGCATCCTCAATCATCACCGTCGTCTCAACACCCGCCGTCGGAAACGTCACGGATTTCGAAATGGGACCGCGAGCATCCCCGATGAAGGCAATTTCCTGAGCCTGACCGGCCTGACCACCAGCCGGATAGGTGATCACCGGACGCGGAAAGGTGCCGATGTGCAGCCGATAACGACACTCGCCGTTCCCGCCATAACCGCTGTCCCGCATCTCCACGATGTACTTGCCATCCGCCGGCACCTCAATCGATGCCGCCGCGTCCTGCTTCAACAGCGGACTGTCATCCACAGCCGCCAACTCAAATCGACGGTCATTCAGAATCGCCACATACGGATCAAATAACGTCTGACCAAACCGCATCCCCTCGACTTCCACCGACAAACGCTGACCCTTCTTCGCATCCACCACGAAGTAATCCACGTCCTCGTTCTGAACCACACCCGAAACCGTCACGTTCAGTGAAATCTCCTGCGGTGCCGCGAAGTCCGTATTCGGTTCCTTCTCTTCAACCACCGGCAAGGCACCCACAAAGAATGTCCGGTAATCCGAAATACCACTCTTCGTTCGCACTTGCGCCGTGTGCTCACCCAAAGCACAGTCCGCCGCAATCTTCACCTTCACGTCAATATTATTCGCATCAGCCGCCTTGATCTCCAGAACCTCAAAACCAGGCTCATAGAAAAAAATCTCCTCGGCGTCACTCAGCCGCGCTCCCGCAAAACGGAAGACCTGCTCGGTGCCCCGCTGAGCACCCCGGGGCAGGATCACCGACAACGCCGGATCCGCTCCCTTCACAATCGTCGGCACAAATGCCACCGACAACAACAACATCAACCCAGGCAGACACCGCACAGCAGAAAAACCACGCGCTGCAAACATATCGTTGTTCTCATCCCCTGAGCAGACTCGGGAGGACTCCCTTCACACACACACCCAGCCGTCCGTGGCAGGGCAAATCCACACACACAACCACCAACCCCGTAGCGTGGGCTTCAGCCCACGCACTCCCACCACCACAACCGTAGCCCGGGCTTTAGCCCGGACACCACCACCCCAACCGTAGCGTGGGCTTTAGCCCGCGC
>Ga0255095_1001221_pt1 | contig 10664 bp, 5 predicted proteins | sample Colum_Law_RepC_8_2_FD_188435 | JGI IMG/M metagenome (GOLD analysis project Ga0255095, IMG submission 188435) | Freshwater microbial communities from Columbia River, Oregon, United States - Colum_Law_RepC_8d | ecosystem: Environmental > Aquatic > Freshwater > River | place: USA: Oregon | collected...
CAGATGCAGGAACGCACAGTTGGTGTTGTAGAAAACATTGGTCCGTTTGGTCTGCTGCGGTGCGATGCGGTGCTGCGGATTCAGGCCGCAGCAGAGAGCGGTAAAACTGATGTGCAGGCGGCTGAGCCCGCAGCTCCGAATGGCGAACAGCCCACACCCGCCACGATCAGCCTGCAGATCACCGGCAAACCCAGATTTCTGCCGTTGCCTCTGGGCGATGCGGCCACCACGCCGGCAGCAAAAGTGAATCTGCCGGTCACGGACATCCGCGTTACCGAAGCGAGTCTGACCGGCCTGATCAAACCAACGTCGATCCGGTCGGCGACTGCGAGGCCCCCGTTCGAGAGTATCCTGACGGAGATTTCTGCGAAGGGAACATTGAAGCTGGCTGCGACGTCAGCTTCCGCAGTCGCTGCGTCAGAACTGCCGTTTGAACTGCAGCAGCAGCGGGAAATTCGCATCACCAGCATTATCTTTGCAGAGAACAGAACGGAACGTCTGCTGCGGTTGCCGGTGCTGCCACCGGAACCGCAGTGAACGCCGGGTGTCTGTCGCGAGCATACAGGATTCAGGTTGCAGCACGCTCGCAGGACTGAAATCCGCAGGACTTGTGTGCCCCGTCGCAGAACGGACGATTGGCCGAAACTCCGCAACGACACAGCGCAAAGGTTTCCTTGCCCTTCAGGTCAAAGATATTCCCGGCCGCGTCGGTGACTTTGCAGGGACCGGTGATCAGAAAGGGACCGTTGTCACGAACCTGAATCAGCGTTTCACTCATAACTGTTTCCTGAAATTGTCCTCGTAATGAACCTGGTCAGATTGTACGGCAGTCTGAGCAGCGGGGCAAACCGCGTCAGGTATGGTTTTCGAGATCGAGGTTTTGTTCATCCAGCAGTTGCCAGCACATCCAGAGTGCCCGCGGATGATGAAAAAAGCTTTTCCAGAGATTGCCCTTCAGTGTGGATGAGGGAGTCCCATCGCGGTGCAGGTAGCCATACCATTCCCCGTGTTCCGGGTCGGCAAATCCGGAGCAGGCCCAGTTGAACACGTCACAGTGCCGTTCCAGGAAACGCTGCTGTCCGGTCAGTCGCCATGCCAGCAGAGTGGCAATCAGGGCTTCATCGTGTGGCCACCAGAATTTCATTTCGTGCCAGTATTCCTGAACAGGCTTGCCGAATACGTCGCGAAAGTAGTACAGGCCACCGAACTGCAGATCCCAGCCTCGCTGCCACATGCAGTCCAGCATCCGACAGCCCAGTTGAATCAACCGCTCATCATTGCGAATTCGTCCTTCCTCCAGAATAAACCACGCTCCTTCAATGGCGTGTCCGGGATTGAGCAGTCGGCCGTCGAAGTGGTCGGAAATCTGACCGTCGGGCTGCACTGTTTCGAGAACGCAGTCGAGATCCGGTCGATAGAACAGGGTTTCAATTTCGTGAATGCAGCGATCGATCCATTCGTGCAGCAGCGGGTGTGGGCCCAGCCTGCGGCGCATTTCCTGAGCTGTCACGATGGCGATCATGCGGGGGGCCAGTCCGATCAGCGGTCGGGTCTCTGTGAATTTCGGCGGCATGGCTCCGGGCGTAAAGTTGACGCGAGTGAACGTGCGAAACAGGTCCCACGCGGTCTGAGCGGATTCTTCGGAGCGCGACCATTCGGCGTGGGCCGCGAAAGCAATGCAGGCGAAGGCTTCGCTGTAAACGTAGCGGCGACGACGAATGGGACGTCCTTCGCGAGTGACGTGGAAGTACATCTGTCCGGCCGGTTCATCGAAGCAGTGCCGCCGCAGAAAACTGAGACCGGATTCGGCCCAGCGGCGCCAGTCATCGCGGCGTGGATCGGTCTGCAGCTGCGGGGTGGCCGCGAGGACCTGCAGCATCCAGCTCATACGCCCCTGAGCCCAGACGGATTTGTCGGAATCGACAATTGTGCCGTCGCGGTCAAGGCAGTGCAGGAAGCCACCGTGCTGCTGATCGAGGCAACGGGGAAACCAGAACGGCAGGCAGTCTTCCAGCAGCAGCCGACGATAAGTGTCGGCTGCCCTGCGGCGACCTGCGGGTTGAAGGAACTGGGACGGGGATAATTCGGGCTTTGGACTCAGAGGCATAGGCGGGGGTTCAGTTATCAGTTATCAGTTATCAGTTATCAGTTATCAGTTATCAGTTTTCAGTTTTCAGTTTTCAGTTTTCAGTTTTCAGTTTTCAGTTTTCGGTGTTCGGTGTTCGGTGTTCAGTTTTCAGTTTTCAGTGGGGGCTGTTGTGTGCGGGGCTCGGACATGGTCCATGTCAAAACGGCTCCGGTCGCCACGATGACGGCGACAGCAAGAAACGGGATTTCGTGTCCGACCCAGTCCACAAGTCCTCCGATGAAGGGGGAGGCGAGGAATGGCAGGGCCATGCAGAGGTTGAGGGTGCTGATGTATTCGGGGTGTCGTTGGCGGGCGGTGATTTCGATGGCGTAGTTGACCTGCATGCGGAGTGTAACGGGGACCAGTCCGATCCAGAAGAAGGTGATCCAGTACCAGTGCGGTGGGGCGTATCTGGCGAGTGCGGCGGCGAGCAGTGGAGCGCAGGCGGCACAGGGCAGCAGCAGTCTGAGAGCCGAGCGGACTCCGGTGCGATCAGCGAGGAACCCGGCGGCGGCACTGAAGCAGGCGGCACCGATATGCTGTGCCACGACCCAGTGCATGAGGACGGTGCGTGAGCGACCGGAGCGGGCCAGTCCGATGGACTGGTAATGGGGAAAGATGGTTTGAGAGAAGATGAACAGGACTGCGACGAGGCACAGGCGTCGCAGCACGGGATCTTCGCGGAGCAGCAGCCACGTGCGGCGGAAGGCGGTGGAAGCGGGTTGGGGGAGGCTTGACGGTGTGAGATCCGGGTGTTCTCGGAGCAGGCGGGAGGAGATTCCGGCGAGCATCATGACGGAGCCAACGAAGCAGAAGATCTGCTGAAAGGGGGCCTGTCCGGGGGGCTGCAGCCAGCGACTGAGCAGCAGCAGTGCCAGTGACACAGCGGCAGTGGTACCGATGGCACTGGCGGCCGCCTGGAGTCGTCCGCGCTGCGTTGTGGCGATCAGTTTGCCCAGTACGGTGCTGGCAGTCATTTCATTGATGCCATGCATGCAGAAGAACACGACGTAGGCAGTCAGGAAAACGCAGGCGAAGGCTGGTGGCAGTTGCGCATCGCTGAGCCAGATGCAGGCGGACAGAAACAGAAAGGGGGCCCCCATCAGAAAAGTCGTGCGACTGAGCCACAATTTCTTGAGTGGTGTCCGGGCCAGCTGTTGTGCCAGCAGCAGCGGTGCCAGCGACTGTCCGGCGCGATTCAGCAGTGGGAGCGCCCCGCGAATCAGCCCGGATTCCGAGATTGTATCGAGGAATGCGGGCATGATGACGCTCTCGGTCTTGAAGATCCACGCGATGCGAAACAGGGCCTGGTGAATCAGCAGGGCTGCTCGATTCCAGAGCTGATCGCTGTGGCTGACCGGGGTTGGCGGGGAATCGCCCACGGGTGATTTTCCGAGAATTGTGGTTGGGTCTCTGGTTGAACGAACTGGCTGGATTCTGTCAGGAATTGGCCGGTAATGCGAACCTGAAACGCAGCAGCCGGGGCAGTTTGCGCTGCTCCGGACATACCAACCAGAGGCACAATTTTCCCTGAATTCGTGTTCGAATTGCGCGGCGGCATGTTGACCGTCAGGCCCGCAGGACCGATAATTCGCGAGCGAACGGAAATCGCGTATCTGTCAGGCGGGCCCGGGTTCTGCGGATGCGTAACACATGTCAGATCAGCAGCAATCGCAAGTGATTTCACCGCCCAGGCGTGGTTGGCTGGGTGGCTCCGCGCGGCGTTGTGTGGGCGTTTGGGGCGTATTCTGTACGTTCTGCTGGCTGACGTCTCCTGCCACCGCTCAGACTGTCCCGGGCGCTGGGGCGACTGCTGCTTCCCCTGCGGCTGATGTGGCTCCGCTCAATGCCATGGCGACTCACCGCCACGACCCGATCATCGTGCGATCGAAACCAGTGATCGAACGTTTGCCGGTGAAGGTGATTCAACCGGTGGATCTGCAGGTCACGTTCGACGGTCGGATTTTCGCAGCGGATGTGCAGGCTCGTTGTGTCTTCCGGCTGGACTCAGATGGTCACGTCAGCCTGGCCATTCGCGATCTTGCAGATATTCGCCGTATTCAGGTGGACCGTGACGGTTCGTTGTATGTGCTGACCAGTACGGGGGGCGAATCAAGGCTGTATCAGTCGACTCCGGATGGCCAGTCTGTGCACCTGCACACACTGCATTTCCCGGCAATTTCGTTTACCAGAAACGCGGTGGGCGAATTTCTGGTGGGTCAGCGGGGGCAGTTGTGGAAAGTCGGCAATGATGGTCAGCAGACGCTGGTGGCTCGATTGCCGGCAGCGCTGCTGGACCTGTGCAGTAATGCCGCGGAATCTCCTGTCGCGTTGCTGCAGGATGGATTTGTGTATCAGGTGAATGCGGACTTCAGCCTGAAGGTTGTCGGGCATGCTCAGGCGGGTTCAGTGCGACTGCTTGCTGGGGCAGGCGGTCGATTCCTGACCCTGGCCGGTGCAGATTCCGGTGATCTGCCGGCATCCGCTCGTGGATTGTATCACGTGCAGGATGTACCAGCGGACGGTCGCCCTGTTGCCGCTGATCGCAGCAGTCTGTTGGCGCTGGTGCCCGAGGGAACCGAAGCGGCCGGCATGGATCGACTGGGCAATTTCTGTCTGGCCAACCCGGACCTGCGAGCGGTGACAAAAGTGACCAGCAGGTTTATGATTCCCTGTCCGCACTGTGGCCAGCAGACGCTGATGATTTTTGATCCAGCAGCGGCCGCAGCAGATGTTGGCAGTCGGTTTTAGGCTGCCCCGATTCCGGGGTGGTTCTCCGGCGGGCTCTTGCCAGTTTGGCTCTGCCTGCTGACGCAGGAACGTGATCACCGCCACCGCCACTGCCAGATGACGCACCCGACGCCCTCGTGTGGAAAGGCCCCGAAGAATCAGCCTTTCGGCAATGCTCTTTGGCAGTAGTTCAGTAGTCCGAGGTCTTCAAGGGTTTCCCTGATGCGTTGAATCTCGCTGGTGCCGATCCATTCAGCAGTTTCGGCGATGATGGCTGCAGCATAGGCATCGCGAGCACGCTTGCGGATGGCGCGAGCGTTTTCTTCTGTCGTGTTCAGGGCTGCCGCGATGTCGGCGGAACGTGGCTGTTTTGCCCCGCTCTGCTCCGCGTCAATCTGCATCTGCAGCACCAGAAAAAAACGTTCTTCGGAATCTTTCAGATTGTTGAGTGCTCGCTGCAGCAGTCCGGTACGGAAATGGCTGTCAAACTCCTCGCTGGCAGAATGATGTTCCGGATCCTGAGGATCGAAATCGGTGTCAAGGTGTTCCCAGCCGCGTTTGGCTTCCCGCGCACGCTCGCGCAGATAACCACGCACCTCGTTTCTCAGCACCTCCTTGAAATAGACTCGAAACGAAAAATTGCGATCGTAGTTGCTGAGACGTCCTTCAAGCCATTTAAGAATAATGCGATCCCAGACTTCGGTGACTCCCTGCTGATCTGCGCGCAACATACTGCGGACATAGGCCAGCCCGGCCGACTGATAGCGTTTGATCTGGCGTTCGCGTTCCGTTCTCTGAGCAAGACGAGCGGCCCGTTGTGATTCCGAATCTGCGTTCTCGGCAACGGGTGGCGTGTTTTCGGGGCGACCGACAGCGCGGACAATCCGTGTTCGCTCGCTCGGTATTTCACTGAGGTTTCTGTAGCCAAAGGAATCAGTACCCTCTTCGCCCGGTTTTTCACTGTTCATTCCATCTATTCCTCGATGTTGTGGCCTGATCGCATCAATTCTGTCCGTCACCACCGATCAACTGCTGGGCTTCCTGCAGCAACAGTGTGAGCAGTAAGCGTCGGTCCCACGGTGTGTTCTGGTCGCCAAGTTCGTTTGCCACGGCCTGCCGGGCTTCGCCCAGTGTTTTCTGAGCTGCCGCACTGTCTGCAGAATGGTGCAATGCAATGGCCAGAAAGATTTTGACGTTTGGGCTGGGATCACCGGGTGACAGTTGCAGCCGTTCGTTCAGTTCTTTCAGGGCCTGCGGATACTGCTGACTGCGGACCAGTGCGAAAGCCTTCACGTTCCGCGTATTTGGGGCATCCTGTAGTTTGAACGCCTGATCCGCCAAGGCTTGTACGGTACTCCAGTCTGTGGTACCCGTCGGTACCATAACGGCAGAGAGCGCTGCATGGTAGCACACTGGCAGTTCCGTTGAGTTTTCGGCTTCCTTAAGGAGTGATTTGAGCAGGCTGTCGATTGCTTCTTTTTGCTGCAGTTGTGCAGCAAGCAGGATGCGGCGGTACAGTTGCTGAGCCTCGATTGGTTCCACAAACTCCCGGGCTTCTTCGAAGGCCACGTCAAACGTGTCTGCCGCCTGCTGATACTGCTGCAATGCTGCCAGGCAGTTGGCAAGGTCAGTTCGTGCATTGAAGGGGATCAGGAGGTTGGGCAGTGCCTGCTGCAACGAAGGAACAGCCTCCTGAAATCGTCCGAGCTGCAGCAGCAGATTGCCGCGCAGTGCGTCCGCTCGTCCGGGCTGCGTTCCGACGCTGATGGCTTTGTCAACAGCGACTAATGCTTCCTCCATACGATCCTGCTGATTCAGCAGCACTGCCAGTTCGTACCATGGCACACTGCCGGCTTCCGGTGATTGCCCGGCGGTTCTGTAAAATTTTTCACGTGTTGCGGGATCCGAGGACGTTCTGGCGATACGGAGGTGTGCGGCCCACGGATTGAACCGGCCAGCAAGCAGTTCGAGGTCCTCGATTTCGCGCGTGACCGGCAGGGCTTCGCGTGCGCCGATTTCCGTCACCCGGCTGCCACTCTGTACTTCTGCCAGCGCCACTGCGATTTTTGCAGAATCAATGGAGAGATCGCGAATCCTGCAGGAATAGCTGAGGGCGGCACTCTTCAGGAACTCCACTGCCAGCGTACCGCCGACTCTGGCATCGCGTTCAAGTAATGTGTTAAGGAGTTTTTCCGCGGAGCCGAGATCCTTTGTGAGTGCCGCATAGCCATCGATGCTGGATTGCTCGGCAAACACGCGTTGCCCATCGCTGGAGAAGCGAACTGCGGTGGGGATGGTCAGTTGGGTGACCGAGTTTGGAAAGGTGAGTGGCGGAGTGACGCTGAGGCCCGAGCGTGGATCCCAGAGTCTGACTTTGGCGGATTCGTCGATGGTTGCGAGGAGCGCGTTATCGGGGCTGAATGCGCAGTCAACAAGATGAGTGGTGCTGGCGCGGATGGAGGAGATGACCTGCCACGGCTGCTGTGGCTGTCCAGATTGCGGCTGCAGGACATCGACAGTTCCATCTGCCAGCCAGACGGCAAGATTCAGGGAATCGGGGCTGAGCCCTGGTGTGTGTTGCGTGAAGGCGACACCTTCGACGTCGGCCGGGTAGTTGATTCTCTTTCCCACCAGCTGCCATGTGCGAGTGTCCCAGAGACTGACATCGTCACGGTTGTTGAGCGCGAGGATCGTGCCATTACTGTTGAGCGTCATGCTGGCGAAAGTCTGCCGATCATTGGTGACGGTGAGCGCCTGCGGTTGCAGGTCCGGCAGATTGATCTGATAGAGTTTTCCATTTCTGCAACCGGCATACAGTTGCGGTGTGCCGTTTGTCTGCCAAAGGACCACATCGGGTCGATCGAGGTCGATGAGGTGGAGTTGTTGTGCAGTGGTGTTCAGCAGTTGCAACTGATTCCCCTGAGGCCGCAGCACATGGATGGCCAGCCATTGCCCATCGGGACTGAAACTTGCCTGCATGGGCCAGCCGTCGAAGTGGAGCACATCACCGGTTGGTTTTTGACTTTGGAGATCAACCAATACGATGCTGCCCCCCTGCTGCGGAGTATACCCCGCCAGTGCAAGGCGATTGTCCTGCGGCGAAAACTCAAGCAGATGAACAGGTTCTGCAGGTGTGAACCGAAACTCGGACGCTGTCTCCTGTGCAGTGTTGGCGATCCGGACTGAGTGATCCGGTTGCGTGACGGCCAGCCATTTCTGGCTGGCACTGAGTCTGGTGCAGACAGCGTCGCTGGCAAGTGGCGTGAAGGCATGCGGCGGGGGCAGCTTCCAGATCGTGGCGTTTCCGGCAGAATCTGCGACGAACAGTTCTTCGGACTGTGGTATGAAGTGCAGCGTCGTGGCGGCGTTCGGAAGTCGGATATTCAGGGCAGCATTGCTGCCGGCGGGGGTGTTCCAGAGGCTGCACAGTCCTGTGGAGTCGGAGACTGCGAGGAGATTTCCGTCGGGTCGGAAGCTGATGGCAGTGACCTGCCCTGTCACACGGATGCCGGCACCTTCCGGGAATCCGGTTTTTGTTTTCCAGCATTGCACTGGAAGACTGCCGGCGGCGGTGACGAAGTACGAGCCATCCGGTGCGAATTCTGCGGCTGCCAGTTGTCTGCCGAACTCATCGATCGCAGCTTCTTTCAATACGGAACTGCGTGGTGTGCCGATGACAGTTCCGGACGTGGTATCGAGTACAACGTGGGAACCTGTGGCAGAAGCAAGCAGCAGTGCCTGCGCATCCGGGCTGACTCGCAGGATCGAGTACAGATCAGGGTTGGGCACAGGAGCCGTCCAGAGTGTCCTGAGCTCTGTCGTCTGCCATGCAGTGGCGTCGGAGGACTTTGTGTCCGGGTTGGTGGCGGTGGCGAACAGTGTTGCACCGTCGTGTGAGAATCTGAGCGCCGTGATGCCGGTTGGTGCTTCCACGGCGTGGATTTCTTCGAGCGTGTCGGTGCGGAGCAGTTCCAGGGATCCTGTTTTGTAACCAAGAGCGAGGACCTGAGCATCGGGTGAGATCTGGAGTGCGATGGGCAGTCCTGTCTGTTCAGCAGCCATTGGCAGTTTTCTGCTGGCGATTCTGCTGCCGTCCGAGGTGTTAAAGACTTCCAGAGTGAGTCCGAAGCCTCGGGGTACGGCGAGTGAAGCGAAGCGTTTTCCGGCGGGGTCCATTGTGAAGGCAGCGATTCTGCCGGCCACGTTTGCGGGGCCGGCGTTGGCGAGAATGGCCCCTGATCGGGGATCGAAGAATCGTGCTGTGCCATTGAAGAGCACGGCGGTGAGTTGTCCATTTGTGGTCGTTTCAGCGGCCAGTACAGATTGGGTTTCGCGAGTTCCCGGGAGGAATCTGAGGAGGGCTGGAGAGCGATTAAATGCGGTCTGGACTCGGACTTTGTGGGGTTGCAGTTCACTGGGTGCGGGAATTCTGTCGGGGTCATTTTCGGCGGCCTGCCATGCGTTGGCCCATGCGAGGGCGGCTTGGCCATTTTCACCGGCATCAGCGGCTGTCTGTCCGGCGCTGATTAACGTATTGACGAGGCGTTCCTGCAGTGTTTTGCGGCTGGCTGCGAGGTCTGAGTTGGCGTTCGTCAGGTCCGTATTTGAAACACTCAACTGCTCATTCAGTTGTGTGACTTTCTGCTGTTCTGACTCCAGCTGCGAGTTTTTTTCCTGCAGCTGTCGATTGAACAGCAGCAGCAGTCCGAAGGCCAGTACTGAAGACACCATCAGCAGTGTGCGGAAGGGTCTGGCTTTAACGGGCAGGTAGATCTGTTCGTTCCAGACTCTGGTAGCCCAGCCTTCACCGACAGCCTGGCCATCGAGCCATTTTTCGAGATCGCTGCGGAGATCGCCGATGGATCGATAGCGGATCGCGGGGTCTGGTCGGAGGCATTTGAGGCAGATGAATTCCAGACCGCGTACGTGCAGTGGTCCGCGTGAGCTGGGTGGTTCGACAGGGGCCGGCAATTCACGTTTTCGCAGGCTGATGACCAGGTCCCTGATGCGATCTCTTTCGGCAGCATCGCGCGGATGTTTCTGGAAGGGCCTGAGGTCACAGAGGATCATGTAGAGCATGACGCCGATGGAATACTGATCTGACGCGGGTGTGGCATTCTGAACGCCGAGGAGCAGCTCGGGGGCCATGTAGGCGAGGGTGCCGAAAACTTCGCCGGTGACGGTCAGTCTGGAGATTCCGGTGTCACCTGACAGGTCGAGTGAGGGAACGGAGATGTTTCCGCTGCGATCACTGGCGAGTGCTTCATTGAAAACGCCGGCAAGTCCGAAGTCACCCAGTTTGGGGTTGCCCTGTTCGTCCAGCAGGATATTTTCAGGCTTGATATCCCGGTGCAGGATGCCTGACTGGTGCAGGTATTCCAGCCCTTTGCAGATCTGCACCAGTTTTTCCACGGAGACTCGCAGGCTGGGATCCGTAGCTTTTGTGCGTGGGTGGGCTCGCAGCCAATCCTGGAAGTTACCTCCGGAGAGGTATTCAGTCACGAGGTAGTGAGATGGGAGTCCGTGGCCGCTGTTCACGATGCCTGTATCGAGGACCTGCACAACGTGGAGGTGTCGATTTCTGGCGGCGGTGCGGACTTCCTGAGCGAAGCGTCTGACGACATCGGGTTTCTGCAGGACGTCGGGTTTCAGGACTTTGAGGGCGACAGTGGCGTCGAGTCTGGCGGAGTGAGCGCGATACACGCTGCCGAATCCGCCTCCACCGAGGTACTGAAGGATGACGTAACCTTCAATTTCGGGCCATGAGAGGGGATTTTCGGGGTCGTCCACGGGGGGTGATTCGGGC
>Ga0255095_1001222_pt1 | contig 10662 bp, 8 predicted proteins | sample Colum_Law_RepC_8_2_FD_188435 | JGI IMG/M metagenome (GOLD analysis project Ga0255095, IMG submission 188435) | Freshwater microbial communities from Columbia River, Oregon, United States - Colum_Law_RepC_8d | ecosystem: Environmental > Aquatic > Freshwater > River | place: USA: Oregon | collected...
CGGACTCGAGAAGAGCCGGGCTTTAGAAGATTCACATTTTGCCAATGATCAGAGACGAAGTGAACCGTTCAAATCCGTGAGATCTCTTCGAATTTCAGAAGCGATCTGTGACAAATTCAGACGTTCTTCCGTCGTACAACGGGAAAGGAACCCGTAAACGGTTTTCCATTCCTGATAGAGGCTATCGGTTTCTTTTTGCAGCTCCTGCAGGGTCGGTTCAGAATCCAGCATGCGGTGCAGTTTCTGAGTACGCTTCATGAAGGCAGCCGACGCGGCAGTCACTTCTGCACGATAAGTAGGACGAGCCTTATTCATCCATGCTCGAATATCGAACTCCATCTGGTCGGACAGATTTTCCAGCGAAGCCGCGATTGGAATCAATTCTCGAGTATCTACCTGTGAAACCGTGCCGCCCAAGTTCAATTCAGCCCGCAGAGCAGCGATGCCATCCTCGATTTCACGCAACACGACGACGGCAGCCTGGCTCTTTAAAGCACTGAAGGTTCGCACGAAGACGGTGCCGTATTCTTCCACATAGCGATAGCTCTCGATCAGCTCCTGGTCGCTTTCATTGCGATCAAGGTTGTCCTTGAAGTTCTGGACGGTGCCATAAAAATTGTCGGCGATCTGCAATGTGCCGGTGGCATTCTTGAAGGTTAACAGCAGCTTCAATGGAGTGCGGTTGTAGAACTCATCCACATCGCGAATCAGGGCATCAGCCGTTTGCTTCAACTGTGCGCGGCTGGTGGTGTTTTCAATCCACAGCAGTTCATGAATCAGGTTATCGGCATCAATAATGCGGCGAACAGAGCGCTCGATGTATGGGTTATTGACCGTCGCAACCTGATCCAGCATCACAGCCCAGGCACGCTCGAAGCGGTTGTATTCGCTGACGATTCGTTCGTAGGGATAATTATCGATCACCAGTTCATCAATGCGTGCAACCTGCTGCTGGAGCTTGCGGGTATCACTGACCATCAAGGAGACCTTGGTCGACGCATTCAGGTCACGGCGGAGTTCATCGCTCATGTTGTACAGCGAACTGTCAAGAATGCCGAGCTGCTGCTGGAGGGCTCGACGATCCAGCGAGGGATCAACCTGAAACAGTTTTCCAACCTGCTGATCAAGACGATCAATTCGGTCGATGCTTTGCAATGTTGCGTTGCTCAATCCCGCTGACTGGGCCAGTCGATGTGACAGCAGTCGCCAGTCGGCATCAATCTGACGGAAGTCTGCGACAATGTTTTCCAGAGCGACACCGGCCGCAAGATCCTGGCTGACAAGATTCGCAAGTCCTCGCAGTTTCTGAAGGTCAGACAACATCGGCCGCAGGCTTAGATTTCTTCGGTAGTCGGCATCGAGAGAAGCGTACAATCGACCGGCTTCGTCAGTGGTTTCCTTCAACAGGTTTGCAAGAGCACGCTTGTCGACTTTGGTATAGTCAACCGATCTGTTGACTGGAACGGTGGGACGCGATCGAAGATCCTGAAGACTTCCAATCTCTCCGGATGGCAGTCGTCGATTCAGATCATTGAAATCGGCTTCCGTGCGGCTGATGCGACTTGTTTGAGCCATCGCGGATGAAGCAATGGTCACAGTGAGCAGCGCGGTCACTATCGCGCGGCAAAATTCCGGAGTTCGCGGAGCTTGCATGGCGGGTTCCTTTCCCTGGTGGTCCTGTTCCGATTCGGTGTGTCAGCAGGTAGACACTCCCTGGCCCCCGACGGAATTCACATATCGCCCGCGATCCCGCCGTCCTCTGACGCTGGGAGTCTATGTGAGAAACCGTTTTTTGTGGAACAGCAGTTTCTGCAGGTTGCGGGTGAGACGCGCCAGTACACCAGAGGAGCCATAAACCCTTCGGATTTCCGACGGAATCCCCTGACAATCTTTGTCGAATAAACGCCAGCAGGGCAGTACGGATCAAACACCCCGGCGAAACATTGCGTTAACCATAACCCGACGCGTCAGCGAGGGATCAGCGTTCTTATGAGGGATCCCTCACTCACTTTTCGGGTTGTGATTTCACCTGACTGACGTTCAGGAAACTCATTGCGGCCTTGCACCGAACGAGGAACAAGCTCACTGGCCGACTGAGGATCGACGGCTCGAACTGCGTAGCCATCAAAATTCGACCGATCAAACGAGGACACATCGACGCGGGCAATCACGTTGTCCGCGAGAACTTGCCCCAACGCATCACGAACCGCGATCTTTTCAATCCCCAGCGGAGCAAGTCTCTGAGCACCACGAAATCTACGCTCCGCTTCATCGAGATCGATCACATCCAGGAATTGTCCCTAATCAGACATGGGGAACGAGGCTTTCTCGCGTTAGAAGCTTGACGGTAGCCGGCTTCGTAAGAATTCGGTTGATCTTCTGAACTCTCACGAGTTCAGCTACGGCTTGAGTTGTCATTCGAAGACGCATTACGCCTGAAACAAATCAATCACGGCACCTTCCTGATGACCAACCGCGACAATTGATCGACCATCTGTACTGAGCTCGAAATCATGAATATGCATCGGAGCGCGATCCTGAGCCAGCACTTTGCCGTCAGTCATATTCCAGACGCTCACAAAGCCACTGTTATCACCACCGGCCGACACCAGCCAAGCGTCACCTGGACCGAATTGCAGAGACTCCACAAGCCCCTTGTGCTTATTGTCTTCAATTTCCAGACGTCGCTCTTTCGTTTGCCAGTTGAAGACTTCGATGCGAGCAACACCTTCCAGATGATCGATATTGCCAACCTTTCCCATGCCTCCGACTGCCAATTGCGTTGAGTCGTTTGAGAATGCCAGGGAGCGAACTCCACCGATCGAATGGCGGCGAGCTGTGGGATCCCACGTGTACATCACGGGCGTTTCCAGCATCGCAGCAATCTGGCCGTTACTGACGTCGCGTACGAGGACTCGTCCGGTCCGATCACCGGTCGCCAGCCATTTGCCATCCGGCGAATACGCTGTTGCATACAACATGGAAGGGAAACCATGCGGAGTCCGAGTTTCATAATCTCCCCAGGTCGCCAGACATTCTCCCGTTGTCGCATCCCACAACTTTGTTTTCATGTCGTCGCCCACACTGGCGATACGACTCTGATCGGGACTTACCGCCAGCATTCGGATCCAGCGAGCATGCGCATCGCTGACTCGGCGAATCGTTTCACCCGTATCGGCATTCCACCAGATCAAAGAGCAGTCATAGCCACCGGACACGAGCGTATCTGCGCATCGGACCAGTCCCGTGACATAGCTGGAGTGACCATTGCTTCCAATCACAGCCGGTTCGATTTTCTCTGCGGCCATGTCGACACGCACAACCGAAAAATCAGACAGGCCGGTATAGATCAATGACTTGTCAGGTCTCGACGCCAGACACAAACCGATCCCAGGCAAAGAAAACTTCTTCTGGACTTTGATCACATTGGGCAGCAAAGACACAGCCGACGCAGGGGCGTTCTGGGCTGCCGGGGATAGAGTCTCCGGCGGAGTTGATTCCTGGTTTATGACAACCATTCCTTGCCTTCCTCTATATTACACGTCGGACGTGGGCAAACTACTCAACGGTTCGATACAGGTACATTCAGTGATTGGGGACAGACAACGCTTAGCAGACCGATCTGGATCGGTGAAGCACTATCTCAGGAGAATAACCTGACGTTGGAAGCGAACGAGCTCAATCGCTCCTTGAAGGTAACAAGTAAGCGGTGACTTGCCAAATTGAGACCTTGCACGCACCCGACACGTGGAGGCTATCCGGGATTATCCGGCAACCAAAGGAGTGGCCAGTCTCCAAATCAACACCCGACGAAAATTCACGCGACCGTTGATACGGAGACAATTATTAGCCAGCCTATGCTTTCCCATTGATCGATTTCCCGGGCCGGATGCGGGGAAAACAATTTCGTTAACCAATTCTTCAGCAGACGGGACTACGCTTCGGGAGCGGCTGACAAAGCATGGTGATGTTGGCGTTCCGCAACACAATGTAGCGCCAAAGCATGCACCGGAGGCAAAATAAAGGTGTGTCGGCCCTTCTGCGGCCGTCAGCCGTCAGTACGGACAGCAAAAAGTAGACCTGAACTTGACAGAGAAAAGAAACAGGATCGTCTGTGATGGAGGGTCTTTGTGATGCGTCAGCGAGACATAAAGTCCAATGAATCCCTCAAAAAAGAGCTAAATGAACTGCTGCTTTCCGATGGATCGGCGTACACTACTGCCGAAAGTTTTGGCTGTTTTTCATCCCTTAACTGGAGACTTTTTATGAAAACTTCCCGAGTTCTCAAACGTGGCTTTACGTTGATTGAATTGCTGGTGGTCATCGCCATCATCGCAATTTTGATTGCATTGCTCCTACCTGCCGTCCAGCAGGCTCGCGAAGCCGCACGGCGAACACAGTGTAAGAACAATCTGAAGCAGCTTGGACTTGCGGTTCACAACTACCATGACACGTTCAATTCGTTTCCGTTTGGATACTATCTGGTCCCTCCGTTCACGAACTACAAGAACGCATTCACTCTGTTGTTGCCATACATCGAGCAAGGCACGATCTACAGCCAGATCGACCACAATGTTCCGATGATGAACGGGCCAACGGGCTACAACGCGACAGCGCAGGCGACAAATGTTGCGTTGGCCGCCACTGTCATCCCCGCCTTTTTGTGTCCTTCCAGCGTCGGCCCAACAACTGATGACTATCTCTATCCAGCGAATGGATTTGGGCCAACCATTCCACCGGTCAATTGCACATGGAAAGGTGGCCGCTCGGACTACAGTGGAACAACTGGTGTTCGTGGAACATTTGCCAACTTAGCGTACAACAACAATGCCGGCGGCAGCCGCGGTGGTGCGATTGTAGCCGCGGGTGGTGGTATGCCTGGACTTCCTCCTGGCAGCCGAACTAATATGCGAGATATCACTGATGGAACATCAAATTCCTTCCTGTTCGGTGAACGCACAGGCGGAGTGAAGATCTATTACAAATCTCAGCCGGCAGTCGGACTTCCCGCGATCCTTGGTCAGACAAACGGCGGCAGCTGGTCGGATTCCCTGCTATTTGAGAACTGGCTGCAGGGTTCGCTTTACGACGGTACGGCAAACGGTGGTCCGTGTGCATTGTGTACGAACATGCGTGGAAATGGCTTCCATAGCTTCCATACTGGTGGCTGCCAGTTCGTTATGTGTGATGGGTCTGTGAAGTTTGTCAGCGAGAATGTATCTCAGGCGATCTTTGCTGGTGCCATAACCATCCAGAAAGGCGAAATCCTCGGTGAATTCTGAGTTTTGATCATTGCAGACGCCCTCGCCTGTGAAGTCATCGGCGAGGGCGTTTTTTGTTGCTGAGTTTGATTCTGAAGCCATGATTTAATGGAGTCATTGATGATCGCCTGGCGTGCTTTTCTCCCATTGTTTTTCTGTGCAATTATTGGCTGTAATGGTGAAGAACCTTTCCGCAAAACAACCAGTCCTGTGAAAGGTACGGTTACTGTCGACGGTGCCGCTCCCGGATCTGAGGTCCAGCTGGAATGCCATTCTGTCGCGGGAATGGACTCACAGCATCCTACTGTTTCGCAGACCGCTACAGACGCAGACGGCAACTTCGCCATTTCGACCTATGCGGCGGGCGATGGTGTGCCCGCTGGCGAATATGTGTTGGTGTTCTCCTGGAAGGAATTCAACATTATGGCGCGAGCATATTCTGGGCCCGACAAGCTAAAAGGCCGTTACAGCGACCCGAAGACCTCCCAAATCAAGGTGTCTGTCAAGGAAGGCGAACCACTCGACTTGGGAATCATTCCACTCACGACCAATTAGCCGCTTTCGCCTGTTGACTCTTCTTCGCTATCCAAATTTGCGAGACTAACTCTCTATCGAGGATTGATTTGAATTATGCAGGTTTTGAAACAATTCACTTTTGCGTTTTCGATTCTGATTGCACTGAGTTCTGTGTCTGGCTCAGACAAGGGTCTTAATACTACCGAACAGTCTGCTCCGCAGGAAATCTTTCAGTACATCGAACGCCCCGAGCCTGACTTTGCGTGGAAGAAAATTGAATCAATGACGGTCGGAGGGAACACCGTCCACCGTCTGGAACTGACATCACAAAAGTGGCAGGACATCATCTGGAAACATGCGCTGATCGTCTACGAACCCAAAGCTCTGACTCACAAAGAGCACATGCTGCTCTTCGTTACCGGAGGTGGTATCGGCAGCAGCCCAAATCCCACAGATATGGGGATGGGAGTTGCTCTGGCCAATCTCACCGGGGCCCGCGTGGCAACCTTGCACCAGGTCCCCAATCAGCCACTGATGGGGAATCGCGTTGAGGATGACCTGATCACAGAAACGTGGCTGAAGTATCTGGCTACCGGTGATGCGACATGGCCTCTGCTCTTCCCGATGGCCAAAAGCGCGGTGAAGGCGATGGATGCTCTGGAACAGTTCTCTGCAGAACAGTTCAAACAGCCTCTCAAGGGGTTCGTCATTACCGGGGCATCAAAGCGAGGCTGGACCAGCTGGCTGACGTCAGCTGTCGATAAGCGAATCATCGCAACGGCCCCTATCGTGATCGACGTCCTGAACTTTCCTGCTCAGATGACCCATCAGAAGAAGACCTGGGGCTTCTACAGCGAACAGATCGAAGACTACACCAGCAAAGGCCTGGTGAGTGAAGACGGAATTCCGAAGGACGGTCGAGAAGCCGAACTCTGGAGAATGATGGACCCATTTACCTACCGCGCGAAGATCACGATGCCCAAACTGCTTGTGGTTGGTGCCAACGATCGATACTGGTCCGTCGATGCCATGAACATTTACTGGGATGACCTCGTTGGCGTGAAACACATTCACCGAGCACCCAACGGTGGACACGGTCTCGACGGCGGTCGCGATCATGCTCTTCGTACAATCGCCGTCTTCTTTCGACACGCTGCCAACGGAGAAACGCTGCCTGAGTTCCACTGGGAACCAAAGGTTTCTGCCGAACAAGTCGGTGTGACTATGAAACCCTCAGGTTGTTCGACTCTGGTCTGCTCGCTCTGCTTCAAATGATTTCCGCGATTCCAAATGGACATCGGAAGACCTGAATGGCGCTGACGGCCACTTCCACGGGACCGCGAAGAAGTCGGGCGATGAGCGTGTCGCAGTGTTCGGTGAGGCTGAGTACGAATTCGAAGGCATCAAGTACTCCCTATCCACACTGGTCTTCTGGAAGTAATCAACGGGGAATAATCAGCCTCCCTGCAAGCAGCAATTTTCGAAGCCCGATCTGAAACAGGTCGGGCTTTTTTTAACGGCCCGCTGCAAAGCTAAGCCCGGAAATCCCGGCGAGCGCACCGTCCGTGCCGCGTTCCAGAAGTAAGCAGTCTTAAGGCAAAAAATTATTGGGCAAGAAGATGGCGATGTTTTTTGCCCATTCATTTTTTTGCCCATAACGCTTTCGTTCAATGATCAATTTCAGCCCGGCAGCGGGGCGTTGTGTTTTGCCCGTTGCAAGAGAAACTTCGTCTTCGCTGCTGCAGCAAACATGTGGCCCGAAACGAAAACAGGCACGCTCGATGGCGTGCCTGTCAGTGATTCTGATTTGCGAATCAGCTCAGGAGGCTTTTCGCAGGTGGCCGACGATGCGTTCGAAGTCGTCGTTGCTGCCGAAGTGGATTACGATCTGGCCGGAATCATTTTTCTTCTGCTTGATGTCAATCTTTGCTCCCAGCATGTCTCGCAGCGACTGCTGAAGTGATAGCACATGATTTGACATCGCTGGCTTTTCAGAAGTTGATGCTGCGGCATCGGCGTCTGTTGGCAGAGCCATCGTGCCGGCCTTCAGCATTTCGCGAACGATCTCTTCTGTCCGGCGAACTGACAATTGTTCCAGTTCGATCTGCTTAGCCAATTCAAACTGCTGAGCTTCTGACAGCGGCAGAATGGCCTTGGCATGCCCACCGGTGATCTTGTCTTCTCGCAGCAGCTTCTGAACGCTCTCCGGCAGTTCCAGCATGCGCATCATGTTGCTGACGTTGGCACGGCTCATGCTAAGCTGTCGAGCCAGCTCTTCGATCGTGCCGCCGAAGCGATCAAGGTAGTCTTTGAAGGCTCGTGCCTTTTCGAGCACGTTAAGATCTTCGCGTTTGAGATTCTCTTCAAGCGCGGCTTCGCTGGCCTGTCGATCACCGAATTCGATGACTCGGCACGGGACGGTTTCCATCCCAACCTGCTGAGCAGCACGCCAGCGTCGTTCACCTGCAATCAACTGGTAGCCAGCTTCGCCGTCCTGACGAGCACGGACGAGCAGTGGTTGCAGCAGACCATGTTTCCGGATGCTGTCCGCCAGTTCGTCAATCGCCGCCTGATCGAAGTCGCGGCGAGGCTGGAACGGATTTCGATCGATGAGTTCCAGGGAAATCTCATCGGAAGCTGGTGCCGGCGGTGCCGAGGCGGAGTGCATTGGGATTGTGGCTGGCCGAGGGTTTTCGGAATCGTCCATTCCACCACCGAGCAGAGCACTGAGTCCTCGCCCCAGTCGTCGCTTCATTCCGCCGTTGGCCTGATCTATTGTCTGAGCGTCCATGTTTTCGCCTCGAACTTATCTCTGCTATGTGCTGTGTGCAAAACACCGGGACTCTGGTACTCGCCAGGCGACCGTCCGCAGTCAATTGCGTTGCGCATGACCGGCGTCAAATCTCCCGTCTATTGTGTCATCGGCATAATCGTTAAGGTCAATGCAGTCCGGATCTTCGAATTCTGCGAAGCGGCAGAATCTGCCGGAAGAGCCTCGTGGCTAAGAAAATCGGGCCTGAACAAACGTCTCAAACGTCCCAAAGCAGCACGGCTTTGATTGAATCGTTTACCGCCCCGCCGAAGGCGCCGGCTTCGAAATTGCGAGATTGCAGCCATCACAACCCGAGCCGTCAGTGAGGGATCAGGAGTCGCGTTTTAAAAGGGTCTCCGTAAATCCCTCGCTGACGCGTGTTGAAGCTGCGCATTTTCAGGCCCGGAGGGTCGACACAAGGGCGGATGTGCCGGGCCTTCAGGCCTGAACCGCAGTGTCTTTTCCAGTCCGGTGGCTCACGCCACCGGCAGAGGATGTGCCGGGCTTCCAGCCCTAACAAGAATGCGCAACTTCAAAACTGACGCGTCGGGTTATGATAATGACTATTATTCTCGCCCCGTTGATCTCCGGCAGTCTTAAATAGCACAGCTTCAAAAGGCACTGGCCAGCATCAAGACCGGCGTCTTCGGCTGGGCGGTAAACAATCTCACGACGGATGCGACGTTACACACATCGTCACAAGTGCCTCACAGAATCGCCGGACTGATAGTCTGATCGCCGCTGATAGCTTTTAAGCTGTCCATGCGGCCGTTGATTCGAGCATCCCAGGTTGCGAGATAATGCTTGTAGGCCGCGTGATTGTCGGCTTGCTCTTCCAGCATCTCACGAGTCATCTGCGTCAATGTGGCTTCTTCCTGCAGAGTTAGACGTCCGATCAGAACTCGGCTGCGCAGGAAGACGAAGTATGTGTCGAGCACGTCGCAGCGACAGTAATCGTTGATCTGTTCGACTTGCCCGTTCCAATACATATCCTGAACCTGGGAGCCATCAACGCCGGATTTCCCAGGCTTGTTGATCAGGCTGGCCAGAAGATTGAGTCCACCGCTCATACGAAACGCGCCGAAGTTGGACAGCAGATCCTGCAGATCCAGATGAGCCTCATGGTTGTAGCGGTTTCGGGATTGTTCAAAGGACTTTGAATCCACATTGAACCATGCCGGCACACTGATGCCAAACCGGTAGGCGGCCAGTTCCATAATCGGCATGTCGTATCCGCGACCGTTGAACGTCACCAGAGTCGGACGGTCATAATGTTGCCAGCCCTGCCAAAAACGGCGGACAATCTCCTGCGGTCGAAATGCAGGAGCATCCAGCACGGTAATTTCTGTCAGGCGATAGTCCGCAGCGACTTTGGCAATCGCTACAGAGACAGGAAGCACAAAGGTACCCGGGAGGACATCTTTTCCAGTCTCTTCCATCAGTTGCCGGCGATATTTGGTAACTGCTTCGCGAGGCGTCAAATTCTCATACGGGTAGCGAACTTTCTGAATCAAATCACCGTCGCCGACTGTTTCGATATCAAAGATCAGATACTTCACGTCACTCATTTTGCTTCTCTTCGCTCGCAATTGGATCGTGCAGGCGTTTCAATGCCGATTCTGAATCCGCTGCCTTTAACATTCCGGTGAGTTCACCACGCTTGCTATGTCTGACGCCGACACACAGAGTAACAATGATCCGCCCGAAGTGGCACCGACCGCAGCCGAGGAACAGGCGATCTCCGGTCTGACCAAAGCCTATGAACAGATGCGGCAGGAAATCGGCAAGGTGATCGTCGGGCAGGATGAAGTCGTCAATCAACTGCTGATTGCGATGTTTTGTCGCGGGCATTGCCTGCTGGTTGGAGTTCCCGGACTCGCCAAGACTTTGCTTTGCAGCACGATTGCCGGGATCCTGCAACTTTCGTTTCGACGAATCCAGTTTACGCCGGACCTGATGCCATCAGATATTACCGGCTCGGACATTCTGCAGGATGATCCCGAGACTGGTCGCCGTGTGTTTCAGTTTATTCAGGGACCGCTGTTTACGAATGTTCTGCTGGCCGACGAAATC
>Ga0255095_1001223_pt1 | contig 10659 bp, 12 predicted proteins | sample Colum_Law_RepC_8_2_FD_188435 | JGI IMG/M metagenome (GOLD analysis project Ga0255095, IMG submission 188435) | Freshwater microbial communities from Columbia River, Oregon, United States - Colum_Law_RepC_8d | ecosystem: Environmental > Aquatic > Freshwater > River | place: USA: Oregon...
AAACCGCGCTCGGCATTCTCAGGTGGCCCGAGGTAACGCCGGAAGTGAAAAACCCGGCCGACACCGCACCCGCTGAAAAAACCGCGCCCAGCGGCCCGCCAGCCCCGGCAAAGTTCACCATCACGAACATGAACTTCCCCAACCAGCGACTGCTGCTGTGCAAGGACGCGGCGGGTGCGGGCGCAAAGGTTTGGATTCACCCCGAGTGGCGGCCGCTGTTCCGCGTCGGGATGGTCATTGAGGCCACGCAGGGCAGCAGCGGGGACTGGCGCACCCGAAAACCGCGCGCGATGGGCCACTTCTAAAGCCATGAACCCTCCCGTTGTTTCCCCCACCACGCCTGAGCCATCGGCCGGCCAGCCGGAGGCGAAGCGAATCTGCCCCTCGCAGACGTTGGCCTACCGTGCCGCCTACCGTGCCGCCCGCGACAAACGCGAACGGGCCAACGGCGGCTTCAAGGCGCATGGCTACCTGCTGGACCGCATCGCCATCCGCTCACAAGCCGAGGTGGCCAGAATTCTAGGTGTCTCCCGCGAAGCGGTGCGCCAGACGGAAAACCGCGCCCTGTCCAAGCTGCGCCTCGCGCTGCTGGGCCTCTACCGTGAACTCAGTCACTGACCAATCTGTATGGCAAAGAATCCGCCTCGCCGGGCTGAACCGGCTCGTCAACGCCCCCCTGCCCCTGCGCTGGCGCTGGGAAACCGTCGTCCAGGACGGACGCAAAAAGCTGCTGCTGCGCACGCCCCGCGGCGTCCGGTGGCAGTTTCGCCTGCAACGCGGCGCGTGGGTGCGGCGCTTGCCGCCAACCGCCGCAGGTCCATTGTAAAGCCGCTACAGACGTTTCGGGGCGACTTTGGCGACATCAATGTCGTCGCCTCCTCATACATTGGACCGAGTGACACCACGGTGGCAGTTCCGCCTGCAACTCTATGAAACGCCAAGGCTACCATTCCCCTGCCCCTGCGATTGACAGCGCCTTGGACTATTCCCCGTCGCACTTCAACCGCGCCGTGGGCGTCAGCAACAAACTGCGCGGCAAGTTCAACGAACGGACCAACCGCACGGCCAACCTGCGCGGCTACCGCGCCCGCACGGCCAAGCTGCTCTGGCTCAAGCTCCGGGCGGGCGTGTTGGACCCGCAAACCGCTGCCGCCGTGGCGCGCGACCACGCGCAAGCCTTCGCGCGCTTCGACAAGGCCGCCGCCAAGAAGGAGGCCGCATGAGTCCCAAAATCCACAGCCGCATCTGGAAGGACGACGATTTCTGGCAGCTCGACACGGAGGCGAAGGTCACTTTCCTGTGGCTCCTGACCAACGGCGAGACGGACAACTGCGGCCACCTGGTGTTCTCCGGGCGGCAGTTTGAAGCCGACACCGGCCTCAAGGTGGAGGGGGTGCAAAAATTGGGCAAGGCCCTACCAAGGGCCTTCGTCTTGGAAGGCTCGCACCTTTGGTTGCGCAACTTCATGCGGCACCAATGGTCCCCCGGCGAGCGCGGGCCGAACAGCAAGATGTGGAAGAGTCTGGTCAACGCAATCGCCTCAATGCCAGAGACTTTGCGCAAGGAATGCCTGCGCGACTATCCCGAGTTCTACGCGGCCGTCACCAGCATCACAAGCCCCTTGCAAGCCCCTTCCTACAAATCACCTCCCCCTTCAGAAGGCCCAAGCCCCTTGCAAGGGCCTTACAAGGCCCCAGAGCAGAGCAGAGCAGAGCAGAGCAGAGCATTGTCTTCTTCTTCTGAAGGGGGCGCGGGGGAAACTCCGCCGGTGGAGCTGCCCCGCGGATTCCCGTCCTCGCTGGAGGCGGCGCAGGCGCAGAGCGCGCTGGCGGGGGTTGAGCCCGCGATTGTGGCCGAGGTCTGGCACGAGGCCATGGCGGCCGGCGGCCGCGACTTCCGCGACCGCCCCATCCGCGCCTGGGCGCATCACGTCCGGGCCGAGTCCTTGCGAAAAAACCGGGCGCGAAAAACGGGCGGCCCGAACGGCCACGCAAGCCCAACCGTTGAAAACCCCACGGCCCGCCGCATCCGGCTGGAATCGCAGCTCCGGCTGCTCCAGTCCGAGGCGGAAAACCACATCGTCCAGTGCGGTGCGCCCACCGAGGAGGAGCGCGAGGACTACGCCAAGCTGTGGCAAAAAATCCGCGCCTTGAAAGGAGAACTCGCATGAGCAGCCCTGAACACAGCCCCGAACCGAAGCGCGCAGGCCGCCGCGAGCCGAAGCAATACCCGGTGGACATGGACCGCCTCCCGCCGCACAGCATCGAGGCGGAGCAGGGCGTGCTGGGCTGCCTGTTGCAGGAGCCCAAGGAGGCCATCCCGGCCGCCGTGGCGCGCCTCCGGCAGGCCGCGCTGGCCTTCTATGACCTGCGGCATCAGACGCTCTACGCCGCGCTCGTGGAGATGGACCGGGCCGGGCTGGGGATTGACCTCGTGACGGTGCGCCAGTGGCTCAAGGACCGTGGCCAGCTCGAACAGCTTGGCGACGTGGCCTACCTGACCGCCCTCGTGGACAGCACGCCCTCGGCCGCGAACCTGCCCTTCTATGCCGACATCGTGGCGGAAAAGGCCGCGCTGCGGGCGCTGCTCAAGGCGTGTGCCAACGGCATCGGCCGCATCCACGACGAGGAGCTGGGCGGCAACGTGGACGCGCTGATGGCGGACGTGGAGAAGGACTTGATGGCCGCTCTCTCGGCGCGCGATGACGCAGACGCGCGCGACCTGACGGCCAAGGAGGCGGTGGGCGAGGCGCTCGAATACCTCGAAACCTTTGTGCGCGGCAAGGGCATGAACGTGGGGCTGTCCACCGGCTTTGCGTTCTTTGACAAGATGACCGCCGGACTGCACCCCGAGCAAATGATTGTCGTGGCCGGTCGGCCGGGCACGGGCAAAACCTCTTGGCTGAAGGCCGTGCTGGAGCACCTGTGTGTGAACCTGAAGGTGCCGGCGGGCATGTTCAGCTTGGAGATGAGCGCCCGGCAAATCGCCTCGCACATCATGTTCCGCAAGGCCGGCGTGAACTTCCAGAACGCGCGCACCGGCATGATGCGCAACGAGGACATTGCCCGGCTCACCGTGGCCAGCGCGGCGGTGGCGGCGGCCCCGCTGCACATTGACGACCGCAGCAACCTCACCATGCAGCAGATTCGCAGCCGCGCCCGCAAGTGGGTGAAGAAGGACGGCGTGAAGCTGCTGGCCGTGGATTACATGCAGCTCATCCGCCTGCCCGAGACGGCGCGCTACCAGGACCGTCAGCAGGAGGTCAGCCGCATCAGCAGCGACCTCAAGGCGCTGGCCAAGGAGTTGAAGGTGCCTGTCATCGTCCTGGCGCAGCTCAACCGTGACATCGAGAAGGACACGCGAGGCGGCGAGGTCACGCACAACCGCAAGCCGCAGTTGGCGGATTTGCGCGAGAGCGGGGCCATCGAGCAGGACGCCGACTTGGTGATGATTTTCTACACGCCCAAGCTGCGCGAAGAGCGGCGGGACAAGGAGAGCGGCGAGGTGAGCGGCTACGACGAGGCGGACCACCTGCAACAGCTCACGCAGGCCCGGCTTGGTGACATGGGCGACACGGAGGCCGCCAACTGGTCGGGCGGCTTCAAGCGGGTGAACGGGGCCATCTGCAAGCAGCGCGAGGGACCGCAGGCGGACGTGGAGTTCACATTCTTCGGCCCGACGATGAGCTTTGAGGACTACCTGCGGCCCGGCAGCAGCGCCGCCCGCTACGTGAAGCGGGCGGATGGGGAAGCCGCTCCCCGCCACTCGGCCGCCGACATGCCCACAGAGCGGGAGATGGGTTTGTAACGATTAAGCTCATGGACGCGGCCTCAATGATGACCGGATTGCAAGAGAGATGCCCAGCGGCGCTCCATGCAGCGCATTGTTCTGCTCTGTCGTTGTCGCACGTCGTCTCCTTCAGTGGTGGGGCGTGCAGCTTCTGGGCTGCCGCTCGCGTGGTCGAACGCTACGGCAAAGAGAATGTCACGCTGCTCTTCGCGGACACCAAGATGGAAGATGAAGACCTCTACCGCTTCATGCGCGATGCGGTGCAATACCTTGGTGTGCCGCTGACGACCATCGCGGACGGTCGGACACCCTGGCAGGTGTTCAGTGACGAGGGAATGATGGGGAACTCCCGCGTGGACTTGTGCTCGCGCATTCTAAAACGCGAACTGCTAGACCGCTGGCATCGGGCGGCCTGCCTCGAAATGACAAGCACGCTCTACGTCGGGATAGACTGGACGGAAGAGCACCGGCTGCACCGCCTGCGCGACCGCAAGCCGGGATGGAGAATCGAAGCTCCAATGTGCGAAGCGCCGCTGTGGGACAAGTGCCGGATGACCGACGAACTCCGCAAAATCGGCATCGAGCCGCCGCGACTCTACAAACTCGGATTCCCTCACAACAACTGCGGCGGCTTCTGCATCAAGGCGGGGCAAGCGCACTTCGCGCACCTGCTAAAAGTGATGCCCGAACGCTACGCCCAGCACGAAGCAAACGAGGAAGCGATGCGCGCCCGCCTCGGTGACGTGAGCGTGATGAAAGACCGGCGCGGCGGAAAGACTGCCACGCTGACAATGAAAATGCTGCGCGAACGGTTAGAGCGCGGCGAATCTTTTGACCGCTCTGAGTGGGGCGGCTGTGGATGCGCGATAGACGCACCGCAAGAGCAGAACGAAAAAGCTCAGTGACCGCCGAACTAAAACCCAAAACTATGAACACGCAAACCGAAACCGCCCTGCCTGTTGGCAGCAGCGCCTTGCTGGGCCTTGCTCGTATGTCGAAACACTGGCCCGCTACGTATCGAGACCGAATCCCTGTAAAGGTGCGAATGGCGCAAGACCTTGGCCCGGATATGTGGGCAATCCTCGGACGCGGCACGCCGAGAATCTGGGTGGAAAAGGACGCGGAACTGCCGGTGGTCTGCAACCAACACGGCGCAATCTCCGTGGTGACTCCATACGGCAACCTCGGCGTCAAGCCGCTGGAGTGCGACATCATCGAGTGGCGTGAACCGAACGAATCGGAAAGGCCCAACGCTGCGGGTGAGCTACGGCCACCGCAGAACAACCCCAAGTGAACGATATGCCGAAAGCGAAACGCAAAACTGAGAGCGCGGTGGAAGTCAGCTCCAACCGCTTGTTGGGCCTTTTAGCGGACATCCGCGCTGCCGTCGGCGACCCAACCGGAAAGCTCATGCAGGACGAACTGGTGGAGCACTGCCGCAAGCTCACGCACTCCTCAGACTGGAATCGCCGCCGCGTGGACATGCTCTCGCGGATGCAAAGGCACATGCGCACCCCGGAGCGGACGCTGGTGTGTGACATCATCGCAAACTGTCAACTGCTACCAGACCCGGATGGTAAGCGATACGGATTCGCAACCACCGGGACGGAACACTATAGGCCCAACAGCAAGCTCAGCGACGGAGGCGGTCTGTGACGCCCGCATTGCTGATGACGTGGCCCGCCTCCGTTCGCTGGAGCGCCTTGTTAGCACGTCCGGCTTTGGTCGTAAAAATAAATCAAAATAGTGCTCGCATCGTAACGGGGTAATGATAGGATGTGGCCATGAAAACGAACGAAACACAAATTCAAATCACCGCAGAGTATGGCCGCAAGCTCAACGTCACCGAGGCGCAAATGTCCGAATGGCTCGACGACCTGCCGGAACAAATAGACGAAATCATGGCGCAACCGCTCCGCATCGGTGATGACTCGTCTGCCGGTCTGAGCCGCTTCGCATTCTGTGCGCCGGAAATTATTCGTGGCGCGGTCGCGGCCCACATCCTGAGAACCAACCTCGCCAGCGCGTGAACAACTACAAGAAATACAAGATGACGCCTTCGTTCGAGGATTCAGACCTCGACAACGCCTACGTCGAAGGCTTCAACAACGCGCTAAAACTCTGCGACGCAAACACAGCGGACACGTTCAAAGAGTGGGGCGCGCAAGGCGGCGCGAAGTCCAAGCGTGTGCTGACCGCAGCGCAGGCAAAGGCGATGGTAGCCGCACGGGAAAAGAAACGTCGGAAAACCAAGCGCGTTGTCCGGCGTGCTAACAACAGAATATGAGACGATTGGACAACGGGGTGAGTTTCTATCGCAACTCCAAGCTGCGGCGGGAAAAGCAGTTGCAAAGACTGGCGCAGATGCGGGCAGCCAAAGAGCGCCGGCGGATGGAGCGCGGCCCCGTCGAGCCAGAGCCCAAGCTGGTGCGCTGGCATCCCTTCGAGTTTGCCGTGCGGGACAAGCGCACCGGGGAGGTGGCGTGGCATGACCTGGTGAGCGTCCGCCACGCGGAGCTGGCCTTCCGCGCCTTGTTGCAGGCGGAGAAATTACCGTGAATGAACGCTGTGAACTCAGACCCTTTAGTTCTGGATGACGCCGCTGCGCTGCGCGTGCTGGCGCGGCTCCAGCCCACGCGGCATCCGCTCTTCCCGTGGTTTGATGACGCCACGGCGCTGGCCCACGCGCGCACGGAGGCGGGGCAAGCCACGCTCGCGCACTTCTTTGCCCGGCGCGAGCGCGCCATCCGCGACGCGGTGGCGGACCCGTTCCGCTGCGAGCCGGAGCTGCCGCATTGGAAGGATGCGGACAGCCTGCTCGCCGAGGAGGAGCGCCATCAGCGCGTGCTCTTCCTCATCCTGCTCGGCGGCAACCGCTCGGCCAAGTCGCGCTATGCCGGCAAGCGGCTCATGCAGTCCGCCGTGCAGCACCCCAACTGCAAGCTGCTCTGCCTGGCGGAGAACATCGAGGCCAGCATCGAGACGCAGCAGGCCATCCTCTGGCACTACCTGCCCAACGAGTGGAAGGCGCTCAACGGCAAGCAGTCCAAGAAGTTCTACATCAAGTATTCGACGCACCACGGGTTTAGTGACCAGCTCTTGAGCCTGCCCAACGGCAGCAAGATTCTCTTCAAGAGCTACCAGCAGGAGCCCACGGACTTGGAAGGCCAGATGTTCGGCATCCCGGGGACGACGGTGCCGGCGGTTTGGCCGGACGAGAACCTGAGGGTGAACTGGTGGCTCATGCTCCAGCGCCGGCTGCGCTTCCAGCAGGCCCAGCTTATCTGGAGCTTCACGCCGGTGGCCGGCATGACGCCCACCATCAAGGAGGCCGTGGGCGACGCGCCGGAGACGCTCGTGAGCAAGCCCGCCGAGCTGCTGGCCGACCGCGTGAACGTCCCGGGCTTGCCCGTGGGCCACATGCCCTACATCCAGCGCCCCACCACCAGCCGGGCGCGCGTCATCTTCTTCTGGTCGGAGTTCAACCGCTTTGGCGACGGGCAGCGGACGTTCTACGACGCGGTGAAGGACGACTGCAAGAACCGGAGCAGCGAATACATCGCGCGCATCGCCTATGGCTACACGCGGGACACGGTGGGCCGGCCCTTCCCGAAGTTCGGCGCGTGGAACGTGGTCGCGCCCGAGCACCTGCCCAAGGAAGGCACGGACTACATGTTCACGGACCCCGCGGGTGCGCGCAACTGGGCGGCGCTCTGGCTGCGCGTGACGCCGGACGACAAGTTCTACATCATGGCGGACTGGCCGGACGCCGCGACCTTTGGCGAGTGGGCGGTGCCCAACGTGGACAGCAGCGGGGACAACCTGGGCAAGCTCTACAAGGTCGGCCCGGCGCAGAACTCGCTTGGCTTGGGCACGCAGCAGCTCAAGCGGACGTGGCGGGCCTTCGAGGCGGAGCGCGGCCTTGCGCCCTTTGCGCGGTTCATTGACCCGCGCGCCGGCCGCAACCCGCACGCGGACGCGCACGGCGGGACGTGCCTGATTGACCAGCTCGCGCTCGAAGAGGAGGGCGAGGATGGCAAGGTCATTGAAGGCATGGAGTTCATGCCGGCCAGCGGCACGGACCAGGAGACGCGCATCTCCGAGGTGAACAAGCTGCTGCACTGGGAGGACCAGAAGCCGTTTGATGCCGTGGCCAACTGCCCGCGCCTCTACGTGAGCCGCGAGGCGCAGCAGGTCATCGGTGCACTCACGCACTGGCCGGGACCGGCGGGCGGGGAGAAACATGCGTGGAAGGACTTCGCGGATTTGCTGTGCTACTTGGCGATGAGCAACGTGGAGCACGCGAACACGGAGGAGGACAGGTGCTACAAGTAACATGAACCACAGAGACACGATGAACACAGAGAAAGCCAGCGACACGCCGAGGACGGATGCCGAGCAGGAGCACGTCAACAATGCGTTCAACGACCAGGTTTGCACGGTGCCGGCTCCTGACCCTTACTTTGTGCCTGTGGGCTTCGCCCGCCAGTTGGAGCGGGAGCTGGCCGAGTGGAAAGAGTGCGCGAAAGGGCTGCTCCGCGCGCTGGTGGTCCGGATTGACAGTGGCAACCCTCAAGTGGACGAATGGGAGGGCTTTGCCTTGGCCGAGTTTGGCCGACTGAATGGGGAACCCGCACCGACAACTGAGGTGGACAAACTGAAAGGCACACCACCTTCGCCTTGATTCCCGCGCCCACCTGTGCTTTCCTCCCCGCACTCCTTCCGACGGAGTGGCTGGGTGCTAACTTTGGCACCGAATGACAACTGACACCGCCGCTCCTACGGCAGCTCCCGACGAGCTGCTGCAAACCACGTCCGAACCGGACCTTGACCTCCTGCTCAAGGAATATGAGCAGGCCGGCGGCTACCTGAACAACCAGTGGCGCTACGACCGCAGCGACCGCTCGCGCTTCATGCGCTGGGACGGTCAGGCCCCCGACGGCCGCAAGCACCGCGCCTACGTGGGCGAGGATTGTTTGCCGTGGGAGAACGCCAGCGACACGCGCATCCCGCTGGTGGACGGCATCATCAAGGACTTGGAGTGTGTGCTGTGCGCCGCCGGCAGTCGCGCCCAGGTGAAGGCCATTCCGCAGAACTTCGCGGACGAGGCCAAGGCCGGGCAGGTGACGAAGCTGGTGAACCACTTCCGCCAGCAGCGCCGCCGCGAGCTGATGCGTGAGCGGCAACTCGTGGCCAACTACATGCTGGCCTATGGCGTGGCCGCGTGGCAAATCGGCTGGGAGCGGCAGGTCACTTACCAGCGCACGGAGTTCAGCCTCCAGCAGCTTGCGGAATTCCCCAACGGCGCGGACCTGATGCAGATGGTGCTGGACCCGGCGCTCGAAGACGCGGCGGTGGAGGTTGCGGTGCAGCAGTTCGGCGTGGCCAGCAAGAAGCAGGCGCGCAAGATTGTGCGCTCCCTGCGCAAGCACGGGAAGGCGGAGATTCCCCGGCCCTATGTCACCTACAATGGCCCGGTGTGGAACGCCCGCAAGCTCTGCGAGGACATCTACTGGCCCACCAGCACGACGGATTTGCAGCGCGGCCGGGCCATCTTCATCCGCGACTTCCTCAGTGAGACGGAGCTGCGCGAGAACGTGCTGACGGATGGCTGGGACGAGGAATGGGTGGAGCAGGCGCTGAAGACCAAGGGCAAGATGGTCACTTGGGAGAACGAGATTGGCAACCTCATCCACGAGGGCGATGCGTGGACCGCCGCCAGCCGCACGGACACCAAGGACGACTTGGTGGAGGTTATCTGGGCCTACGTCCGCACGGTGGACAGCGAGGACATCCCCGAGGTGTGCTGCACGGTGTTCTGCCCGAATGCCATCAAGGACAATGGGGTGGAGATTTACGCCAAGCACGGCCCCTGCGGCTACGCGCATGGCAAGTATCCCTTTGTGGAGGTGCAGCAGGAGCGCGTCACGCGCCGGCTGGTGGACTCGCGCGGCGTGCCCGAGGTGGCGGCGACGTGGCAGGATGAGGTGAAGACCCAGAGCGACATGCTCGCCGACCGCACGCAGCTCGAAATCAACCCCACGCTCGTGGTGCCCAACAAGCTCGGCGCGAAGTATCGCATCGGCCCGGGCATCAAGGTGCGCAAGATGTTCAACGAGTCGCTGGACTACCTTGAGCCCCCAAAGGGCAACCCGCAGCTCGCCTTTGAAGTCATCGCCATGGTGCAGCGCCGAGCGGCGGACTACTGGGGCTTGCCGCATCCCGAGGTGCTGCCGGCCAAGTGGCAGGCCCGCTTGCAGCAGGCGGTCGAGAACTTCCTGGCCGCCGAAGAGGAGGTTTGCGTCCAGACCCTTCAACTGGCCCAGCAGTATCTCACCCCCGAAGAGATGCAGCGGATAGGCGGCGGCTTGGAAGGCTTTCCCACCAGCCCGCAGGACATCGCGGGCGAATACGACTTCCAGCTCGTGTTCGATGCGCGGGACCTCGACATGGAGTTCACCTTCAAGAAGCTCGACGCCATCAGCAAGCTCATCATCCCCAACGACCGGGGCGGTGCGGTGGATTACTCCAAGCTCACGGCGATTGCGATGGCGGCGATTGACCCAACGCTCGCGGCCAGCGTGCTGCAAGACCAGCAGGGGGCGGCGGCGAAGACGTTCCAGCAGGTGAACCAGGACGTGGCGCTCATGGCCTTGGGCAACGAGCCGCAATACCCGCAGAACGACCCGACGGCCCAGATGAAGATGCAGTTCCTCCAGACCATCGTGCAGGGAAATCCCAAGTATGTGCAGGCGCTCCAAGGCGGGGACGAGCGGTTCCGCGAGCTGATGGAGAACTACGGGAAGAGCTTGCAGCAGTCCGTGGTGCAGCTCGGGCAGAACGTGACGACGGGCCGGACGGGCGTGAAGC
>Ga0255095_1001228_pt1 | contig 10649 bp, 10 predicted proteins | sample Colum_Law_RepC_8_2_FD_188435 | JGI IMG/M metagenome (GOLD analysis project Ga0255095, IMG submission 188435) | Freshwater microbial communities from Columbia River, Oregon, United States - Colum_Law_RepC_8d | ecosystem: Environmental > Aquatic > Freshwater > River | place: USA: Oregon...
ATGCAGGCCTGGGGGTGCAGTCGGGGTGGCGGAAAGGTCTCGTGCTGCTGACGCCACCACTGGGTGAGCCGCGCAAAGGCGAGGTAGGCATCGTCCACCACGACACAAGCCCCGCGCGCCTGTGCCGCATCGGCCAGGGCCGGGGGCACGAGCAAGGCCGAGGCCTGGGTGGTGTCGATCTGCCGCGCATAGCGCGCATGAGAGACAAAAGACAACTCGCCCGGGGCAGCGGAGCCCACGGGCGAGAGCTTGTGAATGAGGAGGTTGGCGTCGCCGATGAGCCGGCCCCGCAGGGCCTCGGCGATGGCGCCCAGCGGTCGGCTCACGGGCGATGCGGCGCTTACTTGGCGCCGTTCAAGCCACCGATCACCTTGTCGGTGATGTCGTGCTTGGGGTTGATGTAGACGGCTTCCTGAACGATCAGGTCGTACTTGTCGGCTTCGGCGATCTGGCGGATCACCCGGTTGGCACGCTCCAGCACGCCTTGCAGCTCTTCGTTCTTGCGCAGGTTCAAGTCTTCCTGGAACTCGCGCTGCTTGCGCTGGAACTCGCGGTCTTGGTCGATCAGCTGACGCTGGCGCGTGGTGCGCTGACCTTCCGCCAGCGTGGGCGCTTCGCGCTCGAACTTCTCCGAGGCCGACTTCAACTGAGCCGCCAGGTTCTGGATTTCCTTCTCGCGGCTGGCGAACTCTTTCTCCAGCTTGGTTTGGGCCGCCTTGGCGGAGGTCGAGTCGCGAAGAATGCGCTCGAGGTTGACGTAGCCGATGCGCAGACTTTGCGCCGACACGCTCAGAGACATCACCGCCAGGGCCGCAGCCATGACCAGGCGCCGGGTGGTCGAAGAGGAAAACATGGTCATCAAAAGGAAGTTCCGATCTGAAACTGGAAGCGTTGGATTTTATCCCCGTCGAGTTTGCGGATTGGGTTCGCGATGGCAAAGCGCAGCGGCCCCACCGGCGACACCCAGCTCAGGCCGATGCCGACCGAGGCGCGCAATTGAGAAAACGACAGGCTCTCGTTGGGGCCATACACGTTGCCCACGTCGGCAAACGCAAACATGCGAAGGGTACGGTCGTTGCCGGCACCCGGGAAAGGCGCGATGAACTCGGCGTTCAGCGCGACGCTGCGGTTGCCGCCGATGTTGATGAACTCACCCGGCAGGCCGTTCACAGGCGAACGCGGCCCCAGGGTGCCCTGTTCAAAACCGCGCACCGAGCCCAGGCCGCCGCCAAAGAAGTTCTTGAAGATGGGGTACTCGCGGCCATTCAGCCCCTTGCCGTAACCCAGCTCGGTGTTGAACGCCAGGGTGTACTGCTTGGTCAGCGGCACGTACTGCTGGAACTGGTAGTTCGCCTTGAGGTAGCGCGCATCGCCAGCAATGGCCAGCTCGGTGTTGAAGCGCTGCAGGCGCCCGCGGGTGGGCACCAGCGAGCTGTCTCGGGTGTCGCGTGCCCAACCCACCGTGAGGGGCAGCGTGTTGCTGGTCTTGCCGAAAGTATTCGAGTAATCGAGATACGCCTGGGGCAGGAAATTGCCATCCTCGATGGTGGTCTGCTCGACGCCGGCGCCGAAGTACACCGTGTCGGTCTCGGTGAACGGCACACCGAAACGCATGCTCAGGCCCTTGGTGACCAGACGATAGTCGCCGTCCTGGTTGTCGTAGGGGCGCGTGGTGCGGTAGTAGGCGTCGAAGCTGCGCGACACGCCATCGGGCGTGAAGTACGGGTTGGTGGTGCTGAGCACCATCTGCCGGTTGAACTTGCTGGTGTTGATGTCAAAACCCAGGTAGTTGCCCGAGCCGAAAACGTTTTCCTGGCGGATGCCCGCGATCACTGACAGCTCTTCCGCCTGCGAATAGCCGGCACCCAGCGTGATGTTGCCCGTGGGCTTCTCGGCCACCGTGACGGTGAGGTCCACCTGATCGGGAGAGCCCGCCACCGGCTGGGTGTCGATGCCCACTTCGGTGAAGAACCCCAGACGGTCCACGCGGTCGCGCGAGAGGCGGATGCGATCGCTGTCGTACCAGGCGGACTCGAGCTGGCGGAACTCGCGGCGGATCACCTCGTCGCGCGTGCGGTTGTTGCCCTCGACATTGATGCGCCGCACGTACACCCGGCGGGCGGGCTGGGCGCGCAGCACGAAGGCCACGCGCTTGTTCACCCGATCGATTTCCGGCACGGCGTCCACCTGGGCGAAGGCATAGCCGAAGGCGCCGAAATAGTCGGTGAAGGCCTTGGTGGTGGCCGTCACGTCCTCGACGTTGTAGGCCTCGCCGGCGCGCATGGCGATGAGCGACTTGAACTCGTTTTCGCGACCGAGGTACTCGCCTTCCAGCGACACCGACGACACCTGGTAACGGTCGCCTTCGGTGATGTTGAGCGTGATGCCCATCTCCTGCTTGTCTGGGCTGATGGACACCTGGGTGGAGTCAACGCGGAACTCGAGGTACCCACGGGTGAGGTAGTACGAGCGCAGCGTCTCGATGTCGGCGTTGAGCTTGGCGCGCGAGTAGCGGTCGGACTTGGTGTACCAGCTCAGCCAGTTGCCAGTGTTCAGGTCAAACAGATCGCGCAGCGTGGATTCCGAAAACGCGCGATTGCCCACGATGCGAATTTCGGTGATCTTGGCCACGTCGCCCTCGGTCACGCTGAAATTCAGGTTCACGCGGTTGCGGTCGGTGGGGGTGACGGTGGTCACCACCTGTGCGGCATACATGCTGCGGTTGATGTACTGGCGCTTGAGCTCCTGCTCGGCCCGGTCGGCCAGGGCCTTGTCGTAAGGTCGCCCTTCGGTCAGGCCCACATCGCGCAAGGCCTTCTTGAGCACGTCCTGGTCGAACTCTTTGACGCCCGAGAAGCTCACGTCGGCCACGGTGGCGCGCTCTTCGACGATCACCGTCAGCACCTCGCCCGACACCTGAATGCGCACGTCACTGAAGAGGCCGAGGCCAAACAGCGAGCGGATGGCCGAGGAGCCCTTGTCGTCGTTGTACAGATCGCCGATGCGAAAGGGCAGCGACGCGAACACGGTACCGGGCTCCACACGCTGCAGGCCCTCCACCCGGATGTCCCGGACCGTGAACGGCTCGACGGCCCAGGCGGGCAAGGCAGCCAGCAAGGTCGACGCGAGCACAGACAGAGTGAGGCCGCGCAGACCGGGTTTTTTGTTCTTCATGAGCAGGGGGGAGAAGAGTCAGCCAGCCAGGCGGGCCACATCGTTAAACAGGGCAACCGACATGAGCAACATGAGGACCATGAAGCCGCCGCGTTGGAGCCGTTCCATCCAGACGTCAGACACCCTGCGCCCAGTCACGGCCTCCCAAAGATAATACATCAGGTGCCCCCCATCGAGGACGGGCAGCGGCAGCAGGTTCAGCACGCCCAGGCTCACGCTGATGAGCGCCAGAAACATGACGTAAGCACTCAGCCCCAGCGTGGCCGACTTGCCGGCGTAATCGGCGATCGTGAGGGGCCCGCTGAGGTTCTTGATGGACGCCTCGCCAATCAGCATGCGCCCCATCATCTTGAGCGTCAGCCAGGACACCTCGCCGGTCTTGACAACGGCCTCCCACAAGCCGTCGAGGGCACCATAGCGCACGGTGGTCATGGCCGGCGGTTCGCCCACGTAGGCCGAAATTCGGCCTACCCATGCCTGCCCCAGGGGCTCAGGGCGAGGCACCACGGTCACCGCCATCGCCTGGCCAGCGCGCTCAATGTCCCAATGCTGGGTCACCGGGGCACCCGCCGGGCCCACCGCCGCGCGGATGGACTCGCGCAGGGCCTGCCCATCTCGCACCTCACGGCCGTCAATGCGCCGCACCCGATCGCCCTGTTGCAAACCGGCGGCAGCGGCGGCGCCGTCGGGCATCACCTGCCCGATCACCGGGGCGGTGTACGGGCCCAACAGGCCAATGCGCTGGAACAGGGTAGCGTCGGCCTCGCGGGCATCGAGCTCGCTCAGCCGCAGGGTCATGGGACGGCCAATGTCGCCCTCGCCGGCCGCGATCCACAGCGTGACATCCTGGCCATCGAGCGCCGCCTGGGTCAGGCGCCAGCGCAAGTCATCAAAAGAAGCCACCGGGCTGCCCTCTTCGCCTGCGGCCGCCACCTGCAGCACGCGGTCCCCGGCCTGCAGGCCAGCCCGCTCGGCAGGCGTGCCAGCCACCGGCGTGCCCAACACCGGCTGGGGTTCGTCGACGCCCGCCCAAAAAACACCGGCGTAAAGAAGCACCGCCAGCAACAGGTTGGCCACGGGGCCGGCCGCGACAATGGCCGCGCGCTTGCGCAAGGACTGGTTGTTGAAGGCCAGGTGGCGCTCCAGCGGGTCCACCGGTGCCTCCCGCTCATCGAGCATGCGCACGTAGCCGCCCAACGGCAGGGCGCCGATCACGAACTCGGTCGGGCTGCCTCTTCGACGCCAGGTGAGGATGGGTTTGCCAAAGCCCACCGAGAAGCGCAGCACCTTCACCCCGCAAGCCACCGCCACGCGGTAGTGACCGTACTCGTGCACGGCGATCAGCAAACCCAGGGCAAGAACGAAAGCCAGTGCGGTGATGAGCATGGAGGATCAGGGGGACAGAGAGACCACCTGGGCAGAGGCCACCGATCGGGCTTGAGCGTCGATGGCCAGCAGGTCGTCCAGACAATGCGGCTTGGAGGGCTGACAAGCCACCAAAGTTGCATGGTTGACGGCGTAAATCTGGTCGAAACGCAACCGCCCATCCAGGAAGGCCGCCACGGCCACCTCATTGGCGGCGTTCAACACCGCTGTGGTGCCAGAGGGGGCATGCAGGGCCTGCCAGGCGAGCTGCAAGCCCGGAAAGCGCACAGCATCGGCGGCCTCGAAAGTGAGCGCGGACAGGGTGGCGAAATCCAGCGAGGCTGCCCCCGAGGCCATGCGCTCGGGCCACGACAGGCCGTAGGCGATCGGCACGCGCATGTCCGGCGTGCCGAGCTGCGCCACCACCGAGGTGTCGGTGTACTGCACCATCGAGTGGATCACGCTTTGCGGGTGGATCACCACCTCGATGCGCTCGGGCGGCAAGCCGAAAAGGTAGCGCGCCTCGATCACCTCGAGGGCCTTGTTCATCATGGTGGCCGAGTCCACCGAAATCTTGCGGCCCATCACCCAGTTGGGGTGGGCACAGGCTTGCTCTGGCGTGACCTGGCTCAAGGTGGCCACATCGCGCGTGCGGAACGGACCGCCCGATGCGGTCAGCACGATCTTCTGCACGCGCCTCGACCAGGTGGCCGGGTCATCGGGCAGCGACTGGAAGATGGCCGAGTGCTCGCTGTCGATCGGCAGCAGCGTGGCACCGCCAGCCTGCACCGCCTCCATGAACAAGTCGCCTCCCACCACCAGGGCCTCTTTGTTGGCCAACAGCAACTTTTTGCCAGCACGGGCAGCGGCCAGGCTGGGCGGCAAACCGGCCGCACCCACAATGGCGGCCATCACGGCGTGCACCTCGGGGGCCTCGCTCACCTCGCACAGCGCACGGTCGCCATGCAGCACCTCGGTGCCCACCCCCAGCGCCTGCAGGCGCTCGCGCAATCGACGCGCAGGCTCTTCGGTCGCCATCACGGCGTAGCGCGGCGCGAAGTGCGCGCACTGCTCGGCCATCAGATCTACCTGAGTGGCCGCGGTCAGCGCGAACACCCGAAATCGGTCGGGGTGGCGGGCCACCACGTCCAGCGTGTTCTTGCCAATGGAGCCGGTCGAGCCCAGAACGGTGATGTGTTGCAAATCGCTCATTCGATCAAATCGAGGCCAGCATCATGCCCAGCGGCAACACGGGCAGCAGTGCATCGACGCGGTCGAGCACCCCTCCGTGGCCAGGCAGTAGCTGGCTGGAATCCTTGACACCGGCGCTGCGCTTGACGAGGGACTCGATCAGGTCGCCGGCCACGCTCATGGCCGTGAGGCCCAGCACGGCCAGCACCGTCCAGGCCGGGCCCGAAGCCCAAAGGCGGGCGTAGAGACTGCCCTGGTGCGCCAGACCACGCTGATCGGCCACGACCCATGCCGCGGCCAGCAGGCCCACGCCCAGGGCGCCAGACAATGCGCCTTCCCAGCTTTTGCCAGGGCTGATGGCGGGGGCCAGTTTGCGACGGCCAAACGCCTTGCCACCGAAATAGGCCGCGATATCGGCCATCCAGACCAGCAGCAGCAAGGACAGCAGAAACTCGAGCCCCCGCATGCGGGCCTGCACCAGTGCCAGCCAGGCCGCGGCGATCAGGAACAGACCGACCGGCAGACGCAAGCCGGCGGGCCACTGCGCCCATCCGGGCACACCACGGCGCAGCATGACGACGGCCAGCAGCACCCAGGCGGCCCCCACGCCCAACCAGAGGGCGCGCCAATCTGCGGCCAGGCCACCGGCCATCCAGAAGGCGGCCAGCAACAGCCCCAGAACGAGCCCGATGGCACGGGAGGCGGCCTCCCCGATGCCGTTCAGCCTAGACCATTCCCAAGCGGCGGCGGTGATGAGCACCAGCCCCAGGATGGCGAACGGGCCAATCTGCGGGTAGAAGAGCGCCGGCAGCAGCACGGCGAGCAGCGCCAGGGCGGTGATGACGCGCTGCTTAAGCATGGCCGGAGGTGGTGGGCAGTTCGGCCATGGGCCGTACCTGTTCGGACGTCTTGCCGAATCGGCGCTCGCGGCGTGCGTACTCGGCCAGGGCGCGGTCCAGCTCAGCCGCGTCGAAGTCGGGCCACAGGCAGTCAGTGAAATACAACTCGGCGTAGGCCGCCTGCCAAAGCAGGAAGTTGCTGATGCGCACCTCGCCACCAGTGCGAATCACCAGGTCGGGATCTGGCACGTGGGCCAGGGCCAGGCGCGAGGCCAGAGAAGCCTCATCGATGGGCAAGCCGTCCTTGGCCAAGCCACTCGCTGCCTGGGCGATGTCCCAGCGCCCACCATAGTTGAAGCAGACGTTGAGCACCAGGCGCCGGTTGGAGGCTGTGCGCTGCTCGGCGGCCTCCAGCCCTTGCACCACACGGGGCGACAGAGCACTTCGATCGCCAGGAAAATGCAGCTGCACGCCGTTGTCGGCCAGGCTGGGCACCTCACGCGCCAAGGCCAAGGCCAGCAACTCCATGAGGCCGCTGACCTCGTCGGCCGGTCGATTCCAGTTCTCGGACGAGAAGGCGAACACGGTCAACGCGCCAATGCCTCGCTCCAGGCAATCGCGCACCACCCGCCGCAAGGTGTCAACGCCCTGCTTGTGGCCCGCTACGCGAGGCAGCCAGCGCTTCTGCGCCCAGCGGCCGTTGCCATCCATGACGATGGCCACGTGCCTTGGCAGGCGCGGGCTCTCGGTTGTATCGGACTTCATCCAGTGAGGGCGAGACATTCGGCCTCAAACGGCCATGATGTCCTGCTCCTTGGAGGCCACCAGCCTGTCCACCTCGGCAATCATGCGGTCGGTGAGCTTCTGGATGTCGTCGACCGAACGGCGCTCGTCGTCCTCGGAGGCCAGCTTGTCCTTCACCAGCTTCTTGACGGCGTCGTTGGCATCGCGGCGCAGGTTGCGAATCGCCACCTTGGCGTTTTCGCCTTCGCCCTTCACCACCTTGGTGAGCTCCTTGCGGCGCTCTTCGGTCATGGGCGGCATGGGCACGCGGATCAGATCACCCTGGCTTTGCGGGTTCAGGCCCAGATCGGACTCGCGAATGGCCTTCTCAATCTTGGCGCCCATGCCCTTTTCCCAGGGAGACACACCGATGGTGCGGGCGTCAAGCAAAGACAGGTTGGCCACCTGCGACAGCGGCAGCATCGAGCCGTAGTAGTCGACGTGCACCGTGTCCAGCAGAGCCGGGTTGGCCCGGCCGGTGCGCACCTTGGTGAGGTTGGTCTTGAACGCCTCGATCGACTGCTGCATCTTGTGCTCGGCGTTCTTGCGGATATCGGCGATGGTCATGGGAACTCCTGGAAACGACGGAAAAGCCTGGCGCGGTTCAGACGTGAACCAGGGTGCCCTCTTCGGCACCGAGGACAACAGCGCGCAACGCGCCCGGCTTGAAAATCGAGAACACCTTGACGGGCAGTTTCTGGTCGCGGCACAGCGCGAAGGCCGTGGCGTCCATGACCTCGAGGTTGCGAGACATGGCTTCGTCAAAAGTGATGGTGGCGTAGCGCGTGGCCGTCGGGTCTTTCTTGGGGTCGGCGGTGTACACACCGTCCACCTTGGTGGCCTTCAGCACGATCTGGGCGCCGATCTCGGCCCCGCGCAGGGCCGCGGCGGTGTCGGTGGTGAAAAACGGGTTACCAGTGCCCGCAGCGAACACCACCACCTTGCCCTCTTCGAGGTACTGCAGCGCCTTGGGCCGCACGTAGGGCTCCACCACCTGCTCAATGGCGATGGCAGACATCACCCGGGCCACCAGGCCCGCCTTGTCCATCGAATCGGCCAGGGCCAGCGAGTTCATCACGGTGGCCAGCATGCCCATGTAGTCGGCCGTGGCACGGTCCATGCCCACGGCGCCGCCCGCCACGCCACGGAAGATGTTGCCGCCGCCGATCACCACTGCCACCTGCACACCCAGCCGCGTCACCTCGGCGATCTCGGCCACGATGCGCTCGATGGTGGCCCGATTGATACCGAATGCGTCGTCGCCCATCAGGGCTTCACCCGACAGTTTCAGCAAGATCCGTGTGTACCGTGTGTTGGCTGACATGAAAGACTTTCTGCAGGAGAGGATGCGGCGCTACAGCCGGCAAGTGTAACGAGGACGGCTCTCGCCGCGGAGCCATCCTGATGCGACAACGGGCCTTGCGGCCCGTTGTCTTGATCGGCACCCGAAGGTGCACAACAAGGGAATCAGGCGCCCTTGGCAGCGGCCACTTGAGCGGCCACTTCAGCGGCGAAATCGTCCACTTTCTTCTCGATGCCTTCGCCCACCACGTACAGGGTGAAGCCCTTGGCGGTGGTGTTGGCCGACTTCAGGTACTGGCCCACGGTCTGCTTGCCGTCGGCGGCCTTCACGAAGACCTGATCCAGCAGGGAGACTTCCTTCAGGTACTTCTGCACCGAGCCTTCGACCATCTTGGCGACGATGTCGGCGGGCTTGCCCGACTCGGCGGCCTTCTGCTCGGCCACCGAGCGTTCCTTGGCGATCAGCTCGGCCGGCACGTCGGCGCCCGACAAGGCCACCGGCTTCATGGCGGCCACGTGCATGGCCACGTCCTTGGCGGCAGTGGCGTCACCGTCGAACTCCACCATCACGCCGATGCGCACACCGTGCAGGTAGGAGGCCAGCTGACCGCCGCCGCTGTAGCGCTTGAAGCGGCGGATGGACATGTTCTCGCCAATCTTGCCCACCAGACCCTTGCGGACGTCTTCCACGGTGGGGCCGAAGTCTTCCATCGCCAGGGGCAGCGCCGACAGGGCAGCCACGTCGGCGGGGTTGTGCTCGACCACCAGCTTGGCGCAGGCGTTGACGAAGCTCAGGAAAATTTCGTTTTTGGACACGAAGTCGGTTTCGCAGTTGACTTCGATCAGCGCGCCATTCGTGCCGTCCACCGCGGCGGCGATCACGCCCTCAGCGGTCACGCGAGAGGCGGCCTTGCTGGCCTTGTTGCCCAGCTTGACGCGCAGGATCTCTTCGGCCTTCTCCATGTTGCCGTCGGCCTCGGTCAGGGCCTTCTTGCATTCCATCATGGGGGCATCGGTCTTGGCGCGCAGTTCGGCGACCATGCTTGCGGTAATTGCCATGTTTGTATCTCCGTTGGCTCGGCGACCCACGCGGACCGCCAAGCAGAGTGAATATTGATAAACCTGTACGAAAAAGGGGCTACTTGAGCCCCTCGGTCACGGCGAAAGCCGGATCAGGCGGCGGCGCCGTCCTGCACTTCCACGAACTCGTCACCACCCTCGGCGGCCACGGCCTTGACCACGTCGGTCACGGCGTTGGCGCGGCCTTCCAGGATCGCGTCGGCAATGCCGCGGGCGTACAGGGCCACGGCGCGAGCCGAGTCGTCGTTGCCAGGAATCACGTAGTCGATGCCGACCGGCGAGTGGTTGGTGTCAACCACGCCCACCAGCGGGATGCCCAGCTTCTGGGCTTCGGCCACGGCGATCTTGTGGAAGCCCACGTCGACCACGAAGATCGCATCGGGCAGAGCAGCCATGTCCTGGATGCCGCCGATGTCCTTCTCGAGCTTCTCCATTTCGCGAGCAAACATCAGCTGCTCTTTCTTGGTCATGCTGTCCAGGCCGGCTTCCTTCTGGGCCTGCATGTCCTTCAGACGCTTGATGGAGGTCTTGACGGTCTTGAAGTTGGTCAGCATGCCGCCCAGCCAGCGCTGGTCAACGAAAGGCACGCCAGCACGACGGGCTTCAGCAGCCACGATGTCGCGCGACTGGCGCTTGGTGCCCACCATCAGGATGGTGCCGCGATTGGCGGAGAGCTGGCGCACGAACTTCTGTGCTTCCTCGAACAGGGGCAGGGTCTTTTCGAGGTTGACGATGTGAATCTTGTTGCGATGGCCAAAGATGTACGGGGCCATCTTGGGGTTCCAGAAGCGGGTCTGGTGACCGAAGTGGACACCGGCTTCCAGCATTTCGCGCATGGAGATCGACATGGGATTTCTTTCCGTAGGTTGGGTCTAAAATCCAGCCCCGATTGCTCGCTGTAAAACAACGTAACAA
>Ga0255095_1001235_pt1 | contig 10629 bp, 3 predicted proteins | sample Colum_Law_RepC_8_2_FD_188435 | JGI IMG/M metagenome (GOLD analysis project Ga0255095, IMG submission 188435) | Freshwater microbial communities from Columbia River, Oregon, United States - Colum_Law_RepC_8d | ecosystem: Environmental > Aquatic > Freshwater > River | place: USA: Oregon | collected...
CGACCCCGACGCCTGAAACCATCCCTCCATGGTCTTCTCGGTACTGCATGGACCACTCTTTGTGAACTCTTGCGGCAAGTCATCCTGAATGTGCGCACATGATTTCGCAGTGATCCATAAATGTGGTGAAACCTAAGGCTTCGCCCTCCCAAGGGGCCTTCGCGTTCACCGAAAACCGAAAGCCAAATTGCACGCCACCGGGAACCTCTGCCTTTAAGAAAAATGCGAAAACTCATCGCCCGAGTAAGCCAATAGGCTTCTCCTGTGGAAAGTCAGCCAAAGAACCTGCAACTGTCATCAATCTGAGGTCGGACAAACAGCTGTCTCACCCTGATCACAGGCGTTCACGAAAACCCAGTGGGTGTTCAGACGTTCGCGTAAAAATACGGCCAGCAACGATGCGAGATCAGCAGAATTTGTTATGATCGGCGGACCTGTCGTCTGCCATCCCTTCATGCCGCACACACCGGTACTCGCGATGAAGGCAAGCGGAAGACACAGTCACCAGTTTTCGGTCCATCCAGTCTGCCAGATACTCTGGCGGCCTGCGGACCTGCTCAAAGGACACTCATACCACTACTTACCAGTGCCTCAAAACCAGTGGAGCGGGTGTCCCTGACCATCTTCCCATGACCCCCTATCACGCAAAATACTTCGCCTATGATCTGACCAGACGCGGCTCCGCCGGACTGGATCGTCTGTCCATGTCGTTGTTTGATGCTGCGGTCGACCTGAATCCGCATCAGATCGAAGCGGCCCTTTTTGCACTGCAGTCTCCGCTGTCCAAAGGCGTCATTCTGGCCGACGAAGTGGGTCTTGGAAAAACGATCGAAGCTGGAATCGTCCTCTGCCAGGCGTGGGCAGAACGCAAGCGACGCCTGCTTGTCATCACTCCCGCCTCCATTCGTAAGCAATGGGCTCTGGAGCTTGCCGAGAAATTTAATCTTCCGGCGATCGTTCTGGATGCAAAAACATTTCGCGACTCTCTCCGCATGGGACGCTCGCCGCTTACAGAGAAAGCCGTGATCGTTCTGTCGTTCAATTTTGCCAATCGCATTCGCGAAGAACTCAAGACCGTCTCCTGGGATCTGGTCGTCATCGATGAAGCACACAAATTACGCAGCGCCTATCGGCCCGGAAACAAGGTCGGTCAGGGAATTCGCTGGGCAACCGAAGACTGCCGCAAGTTGCTGCTGACGGCAACACCACTGCAGAATTCATTACTTGAGCTCTACGGTCTTTCAACCCTGATTGACGAGCATCTTTTCGGTGACGTCAATGCCTTCCGGGCTCAGTTTGCCAGCGCCGGCGCCAGCCTGGATGCGCTCCGACAACGCCTTGCCACATTCTGCAAACGAACGCTCCGCAATCAGGTCACAGAATACATTCGCTATACAGAGCGACGCCCCATCACTCGCCCGTTCCATCCAACGGACGACGAGCACGCATTGTACGAAGCCGTTTCGGCGTTTCTGCAGCGTGAAAACAGTTATGCACTACCGCCACGCCAGCGTCATCTGACGGCTCTGATTCTCCGCAAACTGCTGGCATCCTCCTCACAGGCGATCGCCGCCACACTCGATACTCTCAGGGAAAGGCTGGAAACGCTTCGCGATCATCAGGCTGTTGATGATCCTGAATTTACCGAACGCCTTATCGAAGGCGAAGAACTTGAAGGCGACCTGCTCGATGAAATCCTTGGTGATGAATCGGACGAAGAAACGACACCAACAGATAAAACCTCGATCGACCGCGCTAAGCTGAAAGAGGAAATCGAGGCCCTTGATCGCCTCGCAAAATGGGCCCACAGCATCGGCGTCGATACGAAAACCCGGACACTACTGACGGCCCTTGAATTAGGCTTTCAAACACTCAGCAGCCTCGGAGCAGCAAGCAAGGCGATCATCTTCACCGAGTCCCGCCGGACACAGGAGCACCTGAAGACCTTTCTTGAGTCCAACGGATACCGCGGCCAGGTGGTCCTGTTCAACGGCACAAACAGTGGTCCCGAAGCGACCGCCATCTATGAAAAATGGACAGCGGAAAACCGTGAATCAGGACGGGCCACCGGTTCCCGTGCGGTCGATGTCCGCACCGCCCTGATCGAGCACTTCCGCGACAATGCGTCGATTTTGATTGCCACAGAAGCCGCTTCTGAAGGCGTCAATCTGCAGTTTTGCTCGCTCGTCGTCAACTATGATCTGCCATGGAATCCGCAGAGAATTGAACAACGAATCGGACGCTGCCATCGGTACGGGCAGAAGCACGATGTGGTCGTCATCAACTTCATGAACGAACGCAATGCCGCTGATCAACGAGTACTGGAGTTGCTGTCGGAGAAATTCAAACTGTTCAACGGCGTCTTCGGCGCATCCGACGAAGTTCTGGGATCAATCGAATCCGGCGTTGATTTTGAAAAGCGGATTCTCGCAATCTATCAGGAATGCCGTACACCCGAAGAAATTGATGCTGCTTTCCGCAAACTCCAGCAGGAGATGGACGAACAAATCCGCACCCGCCTCGATGATACTCGGCGAACTTTGCTGGAACATTTCGACGAAGACGTCCACGAACGCCTGCGCATCCAACTGGCCGATACAAAGGCACAGCTCGACAAAGTCAGCAGACGATTCTGGTCTGTCACGCAGTTTGTTCTCGCTGGTCAGGCCAATTTCGACGAGGAGGGACTCACGTTTCTGCTGCAACAGCCACCCTGTGACGGCGTGGTGACCGGTCGCTATCACCTCATTTCCAGAGTCCACCCACAGGCGGAAGACGAGCGAGACACGGACTCCAGGCAGTTTCTCTACCGACTCTCGCACCCGCTGGGTGAGTTTGTCATTGAACAGGCGAAGCAGCTCACAACTCCCGTCGCACATCTCACGTTTGACGTCACGAACCATCCCACTCGACTGGTGGTCATTGAGGAACTTCGGGGAAAAAGTGGCTACCTGCTGCTTTCCCGCCAGATCATTGATTCCTTTGAGACCGAAGAATACCTGCTCTTCTCAGGCTTCGACGACGATGGATACTCGCTGGATCAGGAGACGATGGAAAAACTGTTTCAATGTCGGGCAAGTGTCAAAGCTGGCGGCGTCATTCCTGAACCTCTCAGCCACCGGCTCGCCGGCGAGGCAAAACGTCACTCTGACGCCACGGTGAGTCGCTCGCTGGAATCCAATAGCCGCCACTTCCGGCAGGCTCGCGAGAAACTGGAACGCTGGGCCGACGACATGGTGCTGGCCGCCGAGAAAGCTCTGCGCGACACCAAAGAAAAAATCAAAGTCCTGCAACGCGAAGCCCGGCAGTCAGAAACACTGGCCGATCAGCATCGTATCCAGGAAGAGATTCAAAGGCTGGAGAAAATAAAGCGGCGGCAGCGGCAGGACATTTTCAAGGCCGAAGACGAAATCATCGACAAACGCGACGCCCTGATTGATACGCTGGAGCAGCGACTTTCCCAACGGACCAGTAGCGATACCTTATTCACCATCCGCTGGTCGGTTGAGTAGCGGCAGCAGGAAACATTCACGAGGGAACCGAAACGACCATGACCCAGAAGTTCGAGAAACTCAGGACACTCCTGAAAGAGCTGTTCCAACTGGACCAGCCGGACCTTGATTTTGGTCTCTACCGCATCATGCACGCCAAATCGGCGGAAGTGACACAGTTCCTCGAAAAAGACCTCTTACCGCAGGTCAGGGCAGAGTTTGGCAGGTACAAGACGGCCGACAAGACGGAGATTGAACAGCAACTGGCCAGGGCCATCGAACAGGCCGCCGCGTTGGGAGCCGATCCGGAGACCCTGCCGAAAGTAAAAGAACTTCGCGCCCGGCTGACTGAAGATGCCGTGGACCTGAATGCGCTGGAATCCGAAGTCTACGATCATCTCTACAGCTTCTTCCGCCGGTATTACTCAGAAGGCGACTTCCTCTCTAAGCGAGTCTACAAGCCCGGCGTGTACGCCATTCCATACGAAGGCGAAGAGGTGAAACTGCACTGGGCCAATGCCGACCAGTACTACATCAAGACCAGCGAGTATCTGCGGGACTACGCATTCCGTCTGCGTCCTGAAGACGATGCCAATCCGATGCGCGTGCATTTCCGGCTGGTCGATGCCGCCGAGGGCGAGCATGGCAATGTCAAGGCAGCGGAAGGCAAAGATCGGGTTTTCATTCTCGCCGTGAACGACTTCATTGCGGAGGAAGACGGCGAGCAAGGCAAGGAACTCGTGATTCGCTTCGAGTACCGACCGGCGACGCTGACGGACTGGCCAAACGACGTCCGAAACGTCAAGAAGAAGTCGCCGACACAGAAGGAACTGACAGATCTCGCCGAAGCTCGAATTGCCGCAGTACGTGACAAGGGACTGGCAAAGTGGATTGCCGAGTTGGAAAAAACGCACGAGAAGGCTGATGGCGAACGAGCCGACTATTCGCGACTTCATGCCCACCTAAATCGGTACGTCGCCCGCAATACGTTTGACTACTTCATCCACAAGGATTTGGGAGCGTTCCTGCGGCGAGAACTGGACTTCTACGTCAAAAACGAAGTGATGCATTTGGACGACATTGAGAATGAGTCGGTTCCTCGGGTTGAGCAGTATCTCTCCAAGATCAAGGCAATTCGTCGGATCGCTATCAGGATTATTGAGTTCCTGTCGCAGCTTGAAGAGTTTCAAAAGAAGCTCTGGTTAAAAAAGAAGTTCGTCGTGGAGACAAACTACTGTATTTCTCTAGCGATCATTCCTGAACATTTTCATACCGAAATCGCGGCAAACAAAGATCAATTGGCAGAGTGGTGTCTTCAAGGGACAGTTGAGAAAACACATCATGAGTCTCTGTTTCATGACGACGATACTGCTGTATCACTTGCACCCGAAGTGATCATCCCCAAATCAGCTATGATTGACACGAAACACTTCTCCGAAGACTTCACAACGCGTTTGATTATGTCAGTGGGTAATCTGCAATCTATTACAGACGGCGTGTTATTCCACAGCGAGAATTTTCAAGCTCTCAGCCTGATGCAGGCACGATATCGCAATCGCATCGAGAGCATTCATATCGATCCCCCCTATAATACTCAATCGAGCGGCTTTCTTTATCGAAACAACTACCAGCATTCTAGCTGGCTATCAATGCTGTACGACAGGGTCGCTGCATCGGTAAATCTGTTGCAAGAGACTGGCTCATATGTAATCCACATTGATGAATATGAAGTCGAGCGACTTAGTCTGCTCCTTGAGCAGTTTGCGATTGAAGACGCAGGGACGATGGTTTGGGACAAAGGAATGCCGATCGCTGGTACGAAAGGGCTGGCTACTCAGCACGAATATGTGCTCTTTCTGACTAAAGGAAATGCCCCAATTCGTGCCAGAAAGAAGAACATTGACAAAATTAAGGAGCAGGCGAGAAATATCCTCGCGAAGCGTGGATCTGCAACACGGGAGGCCATTTCGGAGTTCCGTGGTTGGTTAAGGCAACACGCCGACTCCTTCTCGAAAGCAGAACTCACGTATGATCAGTTTGACGATCAAGGACGGGTGTTTCGATCGGATAATATGAGTGCAACTGACCGACGACAAGACCCAAAGTACCACATCCCTCTTAATCATCCGGTGACTGCGAACCCCTGTCCAGTACCTGACTTTGGATGGCGCTACACGCCTGAATCAATCGCTGAATTGATTAAAGATGATCTAATATTGTTTGGAGAATCTCATGATTCGATGCCGCGGAAGAAGACGTTCATAGAAAAAACGACTGATAGTCAATTGTCGACTCTCTATCGCAGTGGTCTCAGAGGAAAAACTGATCTTGATAATGTCGGACTCGAGTTTCCTTATGCGCATCCCGTAGAGATGTACTCTTATGTGCTTGACGCTACATTAGGTACCGCGGCTATTGCTTTAGACTATTTCGCGGGCTCGGGAACCACTGGACATGCCGTCATAAAGCTGAATCGAGGAGATGGTGGACGCCGAAGATTTGTCCTCACTGAGATGGGGGCTCATTTTGATACCGTGTTGATCCCTAGGTTGAAGAGAGCAGCGCTGTCTCCAGATTGGAAGGATGGCGTCCCAGTGCGTTGGCCGACGGCGGAGGAAATTGAGGCGGGCCCCCGTATGTACAAGTACGTGCGTCTCGAGTCGTATGAAGACGCTCTCAACAACCTGCAACTGCGGCGTTCCGGGGCTCAGAAAATGCTACTTGAGACCGCGAGCGACACAGAGTCATCGCAGCTTAAAGAGGAATACATACTCCGGTATATGTTGAACGTCGAAACGGCGGGAAGCCAGTCGCTGTTAAACGTCCGCGGCTTCAGCGATCCCACAGCATACAGGCTCAAGATCAAGCGCCCCGGTTCCGACGAAAGTCGCGAGGTCAATGTCGATTTGCTTGAGACCTTCAACTGGCTGATCGGTCTGACGGTTCAGCACATCGCAGCACCGCAATGCTTTCAAGCGAAGTTTGAACGGGACGACGAGGGCCGGCTGCAACTCAAGGGCCGACTCAAACAGGTCGAGTCCAGTAGCCACTGGTTCCGCACGGTTACCGGTACAACACCCGACGGACGGAAGACGCTTGTCATCTGGCGGAAGCGCCCCGGCGGCGAAACGCCGGAAGGCGTCGAGCAGGACAACCTGGTGCTCGACGAATGGTTCACTCGTCAGGGCTATTCCAGTAAGGACAGCGAGTTCGACCTGATCTACGTCAACGGCACCAACAACCTGGAAAACCTTCGGGCACCGGACGACACTTGGAAAGTTCGCCTGATCGAAGACGACTTCCATCGGCTCATGTTTGCATCGGAGGGGATCTGATGGCCAAGAGAGCCCCCCGGCAAGCAAGCATCGAAGCCGCACCCCTGTCGCCGCCAACAACGCGGCGACGGGGAAACAATCGGCCTGCGGTAGCATTTCGATACAAGCTGATTCTGAATCAGTGGATGTTGTCCCTGTTCAACGTCGACAAGTTGGAGAAGCTGGCTGAGTACCTGAAGAATGAGTCTCTGGAAGGGATGGACGAGAACAATGTCCACCGGTTCCACCATGCGCTCACGGCCCAGCTCTTCAATCTGACTGAGCTGCCCACCGAATTGCTGCTGGAGTACGACCAGAACATCGTTCGCCACACGCAGCGGCTTAATGAACGCCGCATCACGCGGGGAGAAGAGCCGATCGTCTGGAAGTACTTCCAATATTTGTCGCTGCTATTCGGGGAAATCTATCTCGATCATTATTTCCGCGATCCGGGCAATCTCCGCAGCCAACTGAACCGGCAGGTTGACGTGTACAACGCTGGCAAACCCGAAGCCGATCAGGTCGGAAAGCTCGACGAAACCGCTGAAGCATGGCCACAGTTGAACAAGCTTGCATTCTGGATGGCTACCGGCAGCGGGAAGACGCTGTTGATGCACGCCAACATCCTGCAATTCCAGCATTATCTGAGCAGGGGGGGGCGAGCTCGGGAACTGAACCGCATCCTTTTGCTCACACCAAACGAAGGTCTCAGCCAACAGCACCTTCGCGAGTTTGAGGCAGCCGGAATTGAAGCTGAGCTCTTCGACAAGAATTCCAGTTCCAAATCTGCGCAGCAGACATTGCCCTTTGCTGGACGCGGCGTCTCGGTGTTGCCCCTCGTTGAAATCATCGAAGTTACACGACTGGTCGACGAGAGCTCTGAGCGATTCCGGAGTCTTGGGGAGAAGAGCGTACCAGTCGGAGCCTTTGAATCCAATAACCTGGTGCTTGTCGATGAAGGGCACCGAGGTACCAGCGGTGGCGAAGACGGTGCGTGGCTGAAGGCTCGTAACGCGTTGTGTGAAAAGGGGTTCTCGTTCGAGTATTCTGCGACCTTTCAGCAGGCGGTGTCCGGGAACGCGAAGCTTACCGATCAGTACGCAAAGAATATTCTGTTCAACTATTCGTACCGTTACTTCTACGGAGATGGATTCGGCAAAGACTACCAGATTCTGAATCTGGACGAAGGGACGCAGGAAAACCACCTGGAACTATATCTGGTCGCCTGCCTGCTGACATTTTTTCAGCAGCAGCGGCTGTTCCACGAAAATGCTTCCGCATTCCGGCCATTCAACATCGAAAAGCCACTCTGGATTTTCGTCGGCGGCAGTGTGACGAAAACGCTGGCCTCGCGCGATGCTTCGGACATTGTCGAAATCCTCAAATTCCTCGCTCGTTACGTAGCGAATCGCAATGACAGCATCGAGCGCATCAGACGGGTACTGAACCAGGGACTCGTCACAGCGACCGGAAAGAACCTGTTTGCCGGACGGTTCTCCTGTCTTAACACCAGTGGACTGGCACCGTCTCAGATATTTGACGAGACACTGCGTTTGCTCTTCAACGCCCCTGGCGGCGGGTTGTTGCACGTGGAAAACCTGAAAGGAGCCACAGGTGAGGTGGCGCTGCGTGTGGGGGCAGACAATGAGCCATTCGGAGTGATCAACGTCGGAGACGACGCCAAATTGGTGGCGCTCTGTGGTGAGCATGCCCTCGAAACTGGTGACCGTGAATTTGCTGGTTCACTGTTTCATGACATCAACAAGCCCCAGTCGACGATCAATGTGCTGATTGGTTCCCGAAAATTCACGGAAGGCTGGAGCAGCTGGCGAGTCAGCACGATGGGGCTGATGAACATCGGTCGCGGTGAAGGTGCTCAAATCATCCAGCTTTTTGGCCGAGGAGTGCGTCTCAAGGGCTACAATGTCAGCCTGAAGCGCAGCGGCAGGGTACAACTCCCGGAGGGTGTGGACCGTCCGAAGGACATCGGCACACTTGAAACGCTGAACATTTTCGGCATTCGCGCCGACTACATGGCCGAGTTTCGCAGGCACCTGGAGGAAGAGGGCCTGCCAACGAACGAAGAGCGTCGAGAGCTCCTGCTCCCGGTGATCAAGAATCTGGGAACACGTCCGCTCAGGATGATCCGTCTACGGAAAACCATCAACGGAGTCAGCACGGAATTTGGTGATGCCTTTCGCAGGCTTGGTCCTGTTCCGACCGTGACGAAACCGGATCCCGCACAGGACCCCGCCACCCGCTACCTGCAGACCAACAAGGTGGTTCTGAACTGGTATCCGAAGATCAAGGCTATCAAGTCACCGGGTGTCCTCGCTGGCGGAGCTGACGAAACAAGGAACTCCGCACATTTTTCCAGCGGTCACATAGCCTTTTTGAATGTGGACCGGATCTATTTCGACCTTGAGCGATTCAAGGCCGAACGCGGGTGGTACAACCTGAACCTGACACGTGCGGGCATTCAGGAACTACTTGAAGACCAAACCTGGTACGACCTGCTGATCCCCGCAGAAGAGCTGGCCTTTGATTCGTACACTAAGGTCGCTCTCTGGCAGGAAATCGCCCTCGCGCTCTGCCGTAAATACACGGAGCGATACTACACGTTTCGCAAACGTGAATGGGAACTGCCCCACCTTGAATATCAGGATCTGTCACCGACAGACCCCAACATGCTGGGCGTCGGGGAAGATCCCGAGAATGCCTACTACAGGATTTTGATCGACCAGTCGCAGGACGAAATCGTAGCCCGGCTTGAGGAACTGAGGGCGATCATAGAATCGGGCAAGATGAAGCAATGGGACTTCCATACACTGAGGGCCATCTGGTTTGGTCAATCACTGTACCAGCCACTGCTCTACCTTCAGGAAACGATCGTGGAGATCAGTCCGGCACCACTGAACAAAGGTGAACGGCAATTCGTGGAAGATTTGAAAGCCTTTTACGACAATGACGGCGGATTCTTCAAAGACAAAGAGTTGTACCTGCTGCGAAACCTGAGCAAGGGCCGGGGCGTCGGCTTCTTTGAAGCCGGAAACTTCCACCCCGACTTCATCCTCTGGCTACTCGTCGGCGCAAAGCAGCACATCATCTTCGTCGACCCGAAAGGCATCCGAAACGTTGGAATTACGGATCCCAAAATTCAATTCTACAAAGAGATAAAGAAGATCGAAGAACGGCTTGATGATCCAAACACCCACCTGCACTCATTCATCGTGTCCGGAACGCCATCCTACTCGATGAGACTGGTTTGGGGAGTTGAAAAGCCGCAGATGAATGCTTGGAATATTTTGTTTCAGGAAGAGGATCACTCCACATATGTCGCGTCGCTCTTAAAAAGTGCACTATGAATTAGGCGTGGCACTACTGCCACACCGAGTAAGGTGTCGTGATGGATGATGACGCGTTCATGGAAACTCTTTTATCCCGTTTTTTTGCCAACATCTCTCCGGACGAGCTCCTTTCGCAGCATGATCAAGTCCGAACGCTTCTCAGCGGCTTTCACTCGGCCGACACAGCAATGTTCTTCGCGGCTATGCTCACGAATCCGCGGTATCAAGCTAATGTCGTTCGACTTGAAGCTCTCGTGCATCTGAGTCTTATCACAGCTGATGGCACAGCAGTGCCATCCTTGCGCTCAATCTCACAGTGCCTGTATGATCTGGGACACGGTCAATGTGGACTAATGGAGGACCCAGCTGAAGATCTATTCGTGGGAAATGTGATCACTGGGAACAGCACGTTCGTTGCTACCAAAATCAGCAGGTTTGAGGTCACCAGCGCGGGCATCCCTGGCGGTGGCGCAATTT
>Ga0255095_1001237_pt1 | contig 10615 bp, 4 predicted proteins | sample Colum_Law_RepC_8_2_FD_188435 | JGI IMG/M metagenome (GOLD analysis project Ga0255095, IMG submission 188435) | Freshwater microbial communities from Columbia River, Oregon, United States - Colum_Law_RepC_8d | ecosystem: Environmental > Aquatic > Freshwater > River | place: USA: Oregon | collected...
GGAATGGGGTGGGTTCGGGTCGGTGGCGAGGTGCCTCTGCTGAGGCCACGACCTTTGTCAGGGTTGGTCAGGTTCAGGCGGTTTCTCGAGGAATTCGGGCGGGATCAGGTGGTGTAGGTGTTCCGGGAGCTTCTGCCGGATATCAGGAAAACAGCAGTCACGGCTGGTTTCGGAGTCACCTTGCTGCTGGACCATCATGAAGAGGCCGTTGGGGATGCGGACAAACGAAAGGGTTCTGGCTCCGAGTGATTGCTTTCCGAAGAGTTTCGACAACCCGTCCGTGATGGGTCCGTTGAAGAGTTCCATACGTTGTAGTCCCAAGTGTTCCGTCAGAACGGCCTCGGCCTCGGTTCTCAGGCCCAAGGAGACTTCCGTCACGGGGTCGATGCGTACGGTGAACTTAGGGCCTAGATCGTTGGCGATATCCGGCAGGTGTTCCTGCACCACCCGACTGCGAGACGCCTCCTGGCGCTTATGTTCGATGACGAGTCGCTTTAAGGATTCACTCAATGGGTTTGCCTCACCCGGTTGCAGTGCGAGAAATTCTAGCCCAGGCGGCGAGAGGGATCCATTCAGTCCGAAAACAACAAATGACAGCCCTTTCAACAGCGGTTTCTCCAACCAGATGTAAGGGGACTCTGGATTCCAGGTGGGCATCTTGTTTGGAAGCGGTGTGGAGGTGACAACCGCTTCGGCCAAGGCCTGTGACCGACGACGAGCGACATGGGCGAGTTCAGCGACCATGGATTCGCTTTCCGCTGTCTCCCGCGTGAGGTCTTGGCGTCGGGAGTCGACACTGGAAAGAGCGGCGGCCAGTTGGTTCGATGCGGCGAGAACTTGTCCCTCTAACGGGAGCGAATTTTCGCGAAGGCGACTGGATTCGATGCCCGTCCGCCGCAAGACGAGGCAACCCATCAACAGAGCTGCGGTGATCAGCAGAATCCGTTTCATGGATTGGTGGGCGCGCCTGTTGCCGGAGCTGAAACCCCTGTCTTTTGGTCCACGGCATCGAGCCATGACTGAATGAGTGGACGAGCATAGCGGGGAAAATTGTTTAAAGATTGTCTGGTTGTAGATAATCCGCCGTCCGGAGTCTCAACTCGGAAAGTCACCATGGGTTCCACCCCGTTGGGTGGTGATGGGTCGAACTGATAGACGGTGAGCCGATGGTCCGGTTCCCCCCAGAAGGCACCGTATCTGTCGAGGAGTGTCAGTCGTTCGGTGTCCAGCGTTGCTTCTAGTTCGGTTAAGAAATCCATGCGAAGGCTAAGGGCCGGTTTGAAGAGTCCCTGGAATTCAAAGGTCCTAACCTGATCGCGTGACCGGCCGCCCAATTCCTCAGGGTTAGGTGCGACCGGGCGGGCGACTTTCAAGATTAGCTTCTGGTAGGCGGCCCAGAAACGGTCAATTGCAGATTCGACCTCGCGGGCTTCAGCTTCCGTGAGTTGAAGAATGCTCCGAATTTCCGGGGACAGTTCACCCGATGCGGTTGCCTTTTCTTGGAATTGGAAGGCAGGAAGCAATCGCTTCGGCAGGCGCGCCCGCGGAGAATTGTCGTCCCATTGATAAGTGTTTGTGGCCGTGGAATCCGAGGCCGGTTCTGGAAGACCGTCTTTCATTCGGGCCAACTGAGCACGGGCAGCGGCCGTTTCGTTTCGGACTCGGAGCAGGGCGTGGTCGAGTTGGGTCAGTTCTTGTTCGGCGTCCGCAACCTGTCCGTTGAACCGTGCCCGATCCCGCTCGAGCGAATCGACCTCGCGTTGAATCTTCGCCAGGGAGGCGGATTGCCAGGCGAAGGGCGCGAGCACGAGGAGCCCGCAGAGCAGGGCGGTCTGGGTTTTGGTGAGGCTCATGACGGAAAGGAGCAACAGACCGACGCCCGAGGCAGGGCCACCGGCGGCCAAGCCAGCCGCGGCGGCGCTCGAGGCAAGCCCTGCTGGAATGGCCGGAGCGGCCTGGGTGGCTTGGCTGAGCAGTGCCGCACCGCCGGCAGGGGGCAGGGCAAAGCCCCGGTTTCTGAAGAACTCCGTCACCCGCGAGAGGGCCCGGCTCACCCGCTTGCGGGCGGCGTCTTCGTCGATGCCCAGTGCGGCGCCCACTTCGCGGAGACTGCGTTCCTCCAAGAATCGGAGGACCAGCGCGAGCCGGTCGGCTTCCCGGAGTTGGAGCAGTGCTTCATCGAGCAGTGGAGTGAGGTCTTCTGCGGGGTTGCGCGCCTGAAACTCCGTCTCGGCGAGGGCGGCGGCGACCTCCTCGCGCCGTCGTCGGCGCATCTCGGCGCGAAAACGCGCCTTGGACTCCAGAATGGCCGACCGATGGAGCCACCCGGCGATGGTTTCGTGTCCGGCGAGCGAGGGAGCCTTGCGGGCGAGGCGGACGAAGACGTTCTGGGTGATTTCCTCGGCAAGGCCGGTGTCTCCGACTTGTCGCAAGGCGGTGGCGAAGACCAAGTCCACATGCCGGCCGACCAAGGCGCGAAAAGCCGTCTCCGATCCTTCCGAAGCGTAGGATCGCACCAGATCGCGGTCGGGCGTCGTGGTCGCGGCGTTCATCTCCCTGCAAGACTGCCGCAGCCCCTCCAAACCGGACAGAGTCGTTTGGAATCGGCAAAGTGATGGATTTGGTGGGCCGGGTCGGAGGTTCCCGATGGGACCGCCGACCATGCACGAGGCGAGAGCAGGTCAGCCCAACAAAAAAGCGCGCACCGGTGAGGGTGCGCGCTTGGAAACGGAACGTGGACGATTAGTCCTGGGTCTTCTTCTCCTCGGCCGCGGCGAAGGCGTGCTCGAGGGCGACCAGGTCTTCACCGGGCTTGAGCTGATCGAGGAGCTTCTGCTCTTCCTTCAGCTGCTCGGTGCTGTAGTTCGCGGCCTTGATGGACAGACCGATGCGGCGATCGGCGCGGTCGATCTTGATGACGCGGGCGGTGACATCGTCGCCGACCTTGAGGACGTTCTTGATCTTGTCGACCCGGTCTTCGCTGACCTGGGAGATGTGAACCAGACCGTCGATGTCGTTGGGCAAGCCAACGAACGCACCGAAGCTGGCCAGCTTGGTGACCTTGCCGGTGACCAGATCGCCCACCTTGAAGAGGGTCTCGATCTGCTCCCACGGATCCACGCCCAGCTGCTTCATGCCGAGGCTGATGCGCTGGTTGGCCTTGTCGACTTCGAGCACAACCGCCTCGACCTCGTCGCCCTTCTTGAGGACTTCGCTCGGGTGGTTGACCTTGCGGGTCCAGCTCATGTCCGACACGTGCACCATGCCGTCCAGGCCTTCCTCGAGCTCGAGGAACGCGCCGTAGCTGGTGAGGTTGCGGATCGGTCCCTTGACCTTGGTGCCCGGCGGGTACTTGGCGTGGGCGAGGTCCCACGGGTTGGTCTCGAGCTGACGGATGCCGAGGCTGATCTTCTGCTCGTCGCGGTTGATGCCGAGGACGACCGCTTCGATTTCCTGGCCCTGCTTGAGGACGTCGGAAGGCTTGGCGATGCGCTTGGTCCAGGACAGCTCGGTGACGTGCACCAAGCCCTCGACGCCGGGCTCGATCTCGACGAACGCGCCGTAGGGCACCAGGTTGACGATCTTGCCTTTGACCTTGGCGTTGACGGGGTACTTGCTCTCGATGTTGTCCCAGGGGTTGGACAGCTTCTGCTTGAGGCCCAGGCTGACGCGCTCTTTCTCGCGGTTGATGTCGAGGACGACGACGTCGATCTCCTGACCCACCTTGAGCATCTCGCTCGGGTGCGTGAGGCGACCCCAGGACATGTCGGTGATGTGCAGCAAGCCGTCGAGGCCGTTGAGGTCGATGAACGCGCCGAAGTCGGTGAGGTTCTTGACCGTGCCCTTGCGGATGTCGCCGGGCATCATCTCGGACAACAGCGACGAACGGCGGGCGTTGCGCTCGGTCTCGATGATTTCGCGGCGGCTCAGGACCACGTTCTGGCGGTCCGGGTTGAGCTTCACAACCTTGAACTCGTAGGCATTGCCGACGAAGGTGGCGAGGTTCTTCGGGGGAACGATGTCAACCTGGGAAGACGGGCAGAACGCCTCGACGCCGATGTTGATGATCAAGCCACCCTTGACGACGGACTTCACCTTGCCGGTGACATTGCCGCCCTCGTTGCAAATGCTCTGGATTCGGTCCCAGTTCTGCTGGAACTCGGCCTTTTCCTTGGACAGGTGGACATTGCCCTCCTTGTCTTCGGCCTTTTCGATGAGGACGTCGATGATGTCGCCCACGACAACCTTCTCGAACTCGACGAACTCGGAGGCGCTGACGACGCCTTCGGATTTGCCGCCGATGTCCACGAGGACTTCTTTCGGACGGACTTCGAGGATGGTTCCCTTGACGATCTGACCGGCCTTGAATTGGCGGTCATACTGCTTCAGCAGTTCTGCGAATGCGGCGGAGGCCGACATAATGGTATTTTGACAGACGCACGGAGCGCCTGTGCTGTTAATCTGCGAGGAGACTTGATCGGGGCGAGGTAAAGTTGCCCCTCAGAAGACTCCATTGCCCAACGTGACCGACGTTGCGGTTGACAACGGAGGTTAGCGGTTAGGTGACTGGTTTAACTGTGTTTCTCAGCCGAAAGTGCCATCACACGAGTGACAGCCGGCGCCGCAGAAGGTGGCGATTGCCCCGGAGGAGGCAAGCGGTTTTTCGGTATTCTTGTCGGGCTTCTTCGGGAAAGCGACCGCGGTTGGGCAGGATCACCGCACCCATAGCACGCGGTAGAACCGCGTGAGGTCGTTTACCGGGTCGGTGCCTGCCGGAGTTGCTGGCGAAGGGATCGGGGCCAGCGGCCGTTGGCGGATTTCGTCGCGGAGGGCTGGTCCCTGTTCGAGCACCGTCCAGACGGGGTCGGTCAGGCGCTCGGAGGCTTCCACGCGGTAAGTCTCGCCCAAGATGGCGGGCCACTCGAGCACCGGGCCATCGGGCTTCGCCACCACGGAGGCGCGGAAGGGATCCGCCCAACCCGGCGAGCCGTGGTTGGCGAGGCTCGGCAGCCAGCGGCGCCCGTCGCCGAGGAAAGCGTTGACCGCCTCCCGGCCCAACAGGGGGCTCGCCGGTTCGGCCAGCACCAGCGAACGGCCTCCCCCATCGGCGCGCTCTGGCCACGGGGCCCGGGTACCGTAGATGAAGGACCAGAGTTCCACGCCATCGGCTCCGAGCAGCGCGAGCCGTTCGCCCGCGTTGTCCAGCGCCCCGACCCAGGGCCCCACCGTGCGGACGCCCGCTTGGGCACCGGCCGAACCTGGACCCAGATAGCGGGCGGCGAAGCCGATCGGGTCGCGCACCGTCACCAGAGATCCGCCCGGGTCCAGCAGTGTCCCGTCCGGGAACACCAGGCCCACGCCTCCGGACAGGGCGCACCGCGAGAGGTCGAGCCGGTCGGAGCTCGTGTTGCGCAGTTCGATGAACTCGGATGCGCCGCCGGTCGCCGGGTTGTAGTGGATCTCGGCGGGCAGCAGGTCGCCAGGTGCCGGTCGGCGGGGTGAGCGCAGGCGGAAGGTGGCGGCGTCCAGGGCGGACCAACTGCCGGCTGCGGAACGAACCCGGGTCGTGAGGGTGACGTCCGATTCGACCGTCACCGCGTCTGCGGTCCAGGGTTTGGCGGCCGGTGAGACGGCCCCGCCGGGGAGCCGCGGATCGCTGCCGTCGACCGTGTAGAAGATGGTGCCCGACGGGGCGCTGAGCTGTGGGCGGAACCCCGACGCGACGGTCCCTCCCCGCACATCGAATTTCGGCGGGTCGAAGCTGGGGTACAGGCCCCGAGCGCGCAGTTGGCTCAGAAGGGCGGCCGTGCGCCTTGGGAACAACTGCGTGCGGATCGTGGCGGCAGCTCCTTCCCAAGAGGCCGGTGTGCGCTGGTTCCAGCGGGCCGACTCGGCCACGAGGCTGTCGGCGATCTCGCGCATGCGGAGATTGAGACGGTTTTCCAAGGCCGCCGGGGTCATCGCGCCATCGTTGAGGAAGTGGCGATGGATCCGGTCGGCCAGCAGCGCTCGGAAGTCCGGATGCCCTTCGCGGACCAGCGCCCCGAAGAACCCGCCGGGGCCCTCGCGGTCGGTGCGGTTGAGGTTGAGCGCGCTGGTGCGCAGGAAGCCGTCGGCGTCGGCGATCCAGAACTTGAAGCCGGTGCCGGGCTCGAGCGGGCCGCAGCTCCGGAACTCCGACTCGCAGTCGCCGTAGGTCCAGAGCAGCATGAAGTCAATGAGGTGGGCCACGTCGAGCCGGGTGCGGACCCGCTCATAGCTGTTCCGGTCGGTGCGGGCGCTCTCCCAGGGGTCGAGGTTCGGCGGTTCCGGGGCGCCGATGACAAAATCGTCGGTCACGTTGTCGTTGCCCATCACCGCCCCGTAGTCGTTGCGCGATCCACCCAGATAGTCGGCCAGGAAGCGCTCCGAGAGCAGCTCCCGACAGTCGTACTGGCCCCAGTAGGCCCCGTTGACGTACACGTGCACGAAGCGGCCGTGGGGATTGAGGCTGCCCATGTCGAGCATGCTGTCCTCGACGAATCGGCCGGCCATGTAGAAGCCGCGCTCAGACATGTCGTGGGAACCGGACCGCAGGTCGAGCTGGTCGAAGGAACGGACCGGAGTCGTCCCGTGGTCGAAACCGTCGAACAGTGGCGCCCGGATCGCGTCGTCGCCGTATCGGTTGCGGCACTTGACCCGGAAGCTGCGTTTGTCGAACGAGGTCCAGGCGTTGCCGAAACGGGAGAGGCCGCAGTTGACGTGCACCGACTCCCGACCGTCGGGCCAGAGGATCTCGAAGGACCCCGGCTTCTCCTCGTACCCGGGCTGGCCGGGGAGCGCCAGCGCGATGGTGGGGATCGCCCGCAGGCCGGTCCGGAGTCGTGCGGCCAGTGCGGCGTTCTGGGTGATCGTGCGGTTCATCGACGGCGAGGCGACCACATCGTCGATGAACACGAAGGTGCGCGTCTGCACCGGGGAGGGCCGGGCGCCGGGGCGGACCGCACGGGCGCGGACGGACATCGTCCGCGCCACATCGAGGCCGTTGGAGTAGACGAGGCTCGGCTCGGTCCCGTTGGTCGAATAAAGGATGGTCGAACCAGGGTCGGGGGCGGTCAGCACCAGGCGGAAGGGTTTGTCATGGAACCCCCGGGGTTGGCTCCAGTCGGGAGCCCGGACCCAACCTTCGTGGGACGCCGCCACGTTCGGGCGGCCCGGCGTCGGGTCGAGCATCCGCCATTGGCCGGCCAGATCGCGGCCAAAGGCGAGGTCGTCGCTGAGCGCGGGATAGTCCACTCTCTGCAGCGGCTCACCCAAGGCGGTGGGCGGCACAAGCAGCAGGGCGCCGCCGGCGCGGGAAAGGCGGAAACCCGCATGTAGATCCCCGGAGGCGTCGAGACCGGAATCTCTTCCCGAGGCGAAGACAACCCGCGACTGGTGCGGCTCGAGCACCCACCGCGGGAACGTCCACTTGCGAGGCTTGGTCGGATCGTCGCTCAGGCTCCAGCCGGCAAGGTCCACGGGCTGGTTGCCTGGATTGCGCAGTTCGATCCAGTCGGTGGCGTCGCCCGAGGCGGTGGCCAGCGAGAATCGGTTGGCCGCGACCAACTCGTCGAGGCGCACCGGCAGGGACGAGCCCGGGACCTCCACCGAGGCGGCGCGCACGAAGATTCCGGCGGTGTTGGAGGCCACCAGCAGGTATTCGGTGGAGCGCGCCGGCGTCAGCCGGATCAGCCCCTTCCCGTCGGCCGAGGTCAGCGACCCCACCGAGCCCACGCCGGGATGCAGCTCCAACCGGAGCACATCCTCGACCTGCCAGGACAGCGTTGCCTCCGCCGAGCCGGTCGCGGCGGGATTCGCCTCAAATTTCAGGATGCCCACCTCGTTGGTCGGCCGACCGAAAACCGCCACTTCGCGGAATCCGATGTACCACTCGATGCCGCCGCCCGGGTCCGTCCGCCGCTTGTCCTCGAGCCCGACCCGGACATATCTCGCGAAGACCGGCCCGCCGAAGTCGGTGTCGAACGTGTCGGGGCGGCCGGAGATCCTCCGGGAAAAGACCGAGTCGTGCCGCTCGTCGAAGAGCCGGACCGTGGCGTTGGTGAGCCGTCCGCCGATGCCCGTCGCGGCGATGGTGCGGACGCCGTGCAGGGCGAAGGTACGCCCAAGATCGACCTCCCAATATCCGTCAACCGTCCGCTCGGTGGTCTTGGTCTCGGTGGCGGCCTTGTCGTCGTTGGCCCGGGAGGCGGGGGCGAGGCCATCGGTGAGTCGCAGCATCGTGCTGCGTTTGAAGGACGCCAGATTGTTCGAGACCACCAATCGGTCGATCGGCGTCCCCGTCACCGGGGGAGGCGGGCCGAACGGGATGTCCGGAACCCCGGAGACGCGCACCTCGGCCAGTGAGACCTGGCGGGTGCCGCGTCCGTTGGTTCGCTCGCCGGGGAGTCCGATCCAGACGGTACGGGCCATGACCCCGGCCGGCAGGTCGATGGTCCAAGTGCCGCCCGGGCCGACGTCGGGCAGGTCCTGCTCGAAGACCACCTGGTCATCCATGCGCAGGAGTCGCAGCACCAGACCGCGGCCAAGAGTGTCGTCCGGTGCTGCGGGCAGAACGCCCTCGACGCGTTGTAGGCGGTGGATCCGCGGGAGACGTCCCCACCAGTGGCTGCCTGGTTGGTCGGCCGTTCGGCTGCTGGTGGCCTCACGGTTGTCGGTGGCGAGGGTCGCCGCGGTGTCTGCGGATGCGTCACTCGTCTGGCCGACTTCCAGAAACGGTAGTCGGGTCGGTGAAATCACCGGGCCGACCGGGTTCGAGAAGCTCCGCGTGTCCAGGCGGTTGGCACCGGCCGAGCGGTCGGTGATGCCGGGGTCGGCCGACCAGGCCAACGCGACAGTGCCGGCCGGGCTAGTGAGGAAGTCGAAGGCGTAGCGGTCGGGCGCCAGTTCGGTCACTGCGGTGGCGGGTTGTCCATTGAGACGGAGGGCCGGGGCCGTGACGCCGCGGACCGGTTCGGTGAACAGGATCTCGATCCGGGGTGCGGCCCCGACGGCGGCCCCAGGCGCCGGGGTCGCCGAGGCGACCTTAGGGGCGACGGTGTCGCGGACCCTCTCCCGCCAGACCGCATCCAGCAGGAGACCCCACACCAGATCCGAACTGGCGGTGCCGGACTGGTGCACCTCGACGGCCAGCGTGTTGGTCCCGGGCCTCAGGCTGTTGGTTGGCCAGGGGAAGGGGCCTTCCCATGCCGCGTTGCCCACGCTCCGGTTGGCCTGGGCGGTCGGCGGCACCACTCCCTCATCCAGACCCAGTCGCTGGACTTCCGCCCCATTGAGGAAGACAAGGGCGCCGTCGTCCACCAGAAGGCTGGCGCTCAACTCTATCGAATGGGCGTTGGTGACCGGGTTGAGGAACGTGGTGAGGAAGTGGGCGGTCGTCGGCAGCTTGCCGGCTGTCGCGGGCAGCGGGGTCGTTTTCGGTCCTGGAAGCTCTGAATCCTCGACGTAGAGCACCCCGCCGCCGGTTGCCCACCCGGTGCGGTCATCGACCACCTCGGGCCACTGTGGCAACGGCAGCACGCCATCCACACGGTACCGCCAGGGATGGACGACTTCCACCAGGCGGTTGGTCCGGTACTCCCCGGGGAGCCCAGGATCGATGGTCAACCGGGCGGGCGGGCTGGTGATCCGCGAGGTCCCATCGACGACCTCGACAGCGATTGAGGCCTCGTGGTCGGTTGCCGAGGTGATGAAGGTCAGGTCTGGGCCGGACGGCCCGTCCATCGGTTTGCCGTTCTTGAGCCAACGGTACTGGAGCGTCGTCCCGCCCCGGGCCTCGACGCGGAAGCTCACCGGGTCACCGAGGAAGATCGTCTGCGACGTCGGTGGGCTTAGGACCTCTAGGGCCATCAAACGACCGACGCCGCCGACGGTCAACCCGACGCCGATGGCGAGGAGAAGCCGGGTTCGGAAGAATCGGGCAACACGAGCCTGGTTGGAGATGCGTGAGCGAATGAATTCGTAAAGGGTCGGGTTGCCCATGGATATGTGTTCGACCGGCGAGCAGATTGACTCGAAAACCCAGACGTTCGCGCCACTGGCTGATTCGTCATCGTCCCAGGGTTATGGAACCGCCAGGTCGCTGCTCGCGAAAGCCGTTGATGGAACATTGGACTTGGTGATCTACGGTCAGCTTGCGAGCGGGAATTCCCAAATCAACTCGGAAATGGTTCCAGGATACAACGACACAGTGAACGCAGGCCTCAACGGCACACGTGTTGCAAAGTGTTTCTTCGCCAACCAAATTTCTGAGGTCGCACGTCAGTTCGCTCAAACCATGGCTTCCTGTCTCAAAACACCTTGAATGGTTATTCTCAGATGTTGGCCTTCGAGCCGGATCGGTGAGTGGACAGGGGGCAGTCGGTTGTCGATGAGCTGTTCACCCTGCGCCTGGCGGCGAGTCAACGGGGAGACAGAAATACGGGGTCGTACAATCCAGTTGTGGCTTCCCAGGCCGATCCGCTCGATTCCAAATCCTGACCGGGCAACGAAAACGGGGAGCCGCCGTCAGGCAGACTCCCCGTGAATTGAACCAGAGCGGTGTGAGGGTCAGCCCCACTTTTCGAGCTTCATTTGT
>Ga0255095_1001238_pt1 | contig 10612 bp, 9 predicted proteins | sample Colum_Law_RepC_8_2_FD_188435 | JGI IMG/M metagenome (GOLD analysis project Ga0255095, IMG submission 188435) | Freshwater microbial communities from Columbia River, Oregon, United States - Colum_Law_RepC_8d | ecosystem: Environmental > Aquatic > Freshwater > River | place: USA: Oregon | collected...
GAAAACTGAAAACTGAAAACTGAAAACTGAAAACTGAAAACTGAAAACTGAAAACTGAAAACTGAAAACTGAAAACTGAAAACTGAAAACTGAAAACTGGTAACTGAGAACTGAGAACTGGGAAAGTGAGGCGGGGTATGTTGAGGTCAGTGGTCTTGATGTTGCTGGCGGTGCTGTGCAGCGGTGTGTCGCGGCCGGTGTTGGGGGCGGTGTTGTGTCCCTTCTGCGATGCTCCGACGCTGGTGATGGCCGAGCAGATTCAGATGTGTGATCATCTGTTGCTGGGGAAGTACCTTGGTGGCGTGAAGTCCACGGAGGTCACGGCTGGGAGTAGTCGGTTTGAGGTGCTGGAGATCGCGTTTTCGAAGGGCGGGAAGTTTCAGAAGGGGCAGGTTCTTGAGATTCCGCAGTATGTGTCTGCGGCGGAGGGTGCGACATTTACGCTGATGGGTCCGGAGGAGCGGTTGGAGGACTGGCATGCTCCGGCGGAGGCCACAGCGGCTGCGTGGCAGTATCTGTCGAAGATGCCTTTGCCGACGACGGACGTGCAGCAGCAGGCGAAGCGGCTGGAGTATTTTATTCCGTTTTTTGAATCGTCGGACATGACGATTTCGAATGATGCATTTGCGGAATTCGCAGCGGCTCCTTATGCGGTGATCAAGCCGCTGAAGGACAAGCTGCCTCGTGAGAAGATTCTGGGCTGGCTGAACGATCCGAAGGTGTCGGTGACTCGTGTGGGGTTTTACGGATTGATGGCGGGTTTGTGTGGTCAGCCTGAGGATGCGGCGGTGCTGGAACGCAAAATCATGACTCTGGACGCGGATTTTCGTCTGGGGATTGAGGGCGTGATGGCTGGTTACATGCTGTTGCGTGGTGAGGAGGGATTGAAGGTTCTGGAAGACGGTAAGATGCGCACGAAGGTGGCGCTGGATGCTGCGGGCAAGGAGGTGCCCTTGCCGTTCAGTGAGACGTATGCGGTGATGCAGGCGCTGCGATTTATGTGGACGTACGAGCCGGAGCGGATTTCGCAGGAGCGACTGAAGGCGTCGATGCGGATTCTGCTGGAGCGTCAGGAGCTGGCGGATCTGGTGATCACGGATCTGGCGCGGTGGAAGGACTGGAGTGTGCAGGACCGTCTGATGGCGATGTATGCGGACGAAAAATTTGCGATTCCGGCCATTCGGCGGGCGATTGTGCGGTACTTGTATTACTGCAGTCAGGAGCAGGGTGAGAAGGGGGCGGACGGGGTTGCGGTGCGTCCGGAATGGGCGGTGCGTGCGGACGCGTTGCTGCAGGAGCTTGAGCAGAAGGACCCGAAGACGGTCAGTGATGCGAAGCGTTTTCTGGTTCGCTGAGGGTGATGGGGTTTGGATTGAAAGTGTGGCATGACACAGGGCGAGCGTGGTGGTGACGGTACTGGCAGCGACGGTGGCGAATTGCAGGCGGAGCTGTCAGCGCTGCTTGAGCGAGCGGGCAATCTGGTTCCCGGCTGTCAGTTTTCCAGTTCCTTTCGTTTGTACGGCGAGGTGCGTCGTCGGGCGCGGGTGCAGCAGCGGGCGGCCGAATACCTCTGGGGGACATTTTACCAGATGGATCAGGCTCAGTATCTGCTGGATTTCGGCTTGATGCGTGAGCGAGCTGTGGAGCTGATTGCGCTGCTGGAGCATGAGGAGCAGTTGCGGCAGATTCAGCCTGATCTGCCGCGTGAGGAGTATGAGTCGTTCGTGCAGTCTCTGAGCAGTTGTGCGTACGAGAATCTGGCGGAGGCGACGGGGCAGCTGGAGGGCTACAATTCCGAGGGGATGCATGCCTGTATTGCGGACGGGCTGCAGATTTGTCGTCGCACGGGCAAGCTGGGCTGCATCAATTGTTTTCGTGAGTATGCCAGTGACGTGTATCTGGCGGCGGACGATGCAGAGATTGCGGCGCATCAGTGTCGTCTGGTGATGGAGCAGGACGGGGAGTGGTCGAATCGTGGCGACCGTCGCTGGCTGGCGCAGATTCGAATTGCGTGGCTGGATGCGCTGCATGGTCGCTTTGACCGTGCGATTGCGGGCAGTGAGCGGGCACTGGAGCTGGCCGAGGCGGAAACGGTGCCGGTGCAGGTGGAGGCTCGTGTTCGCGTCGGTCTGATCCGTGAGTCGATCCTGTTGGCGGGCGGTCGTCCGCCGCAGTTTCTGGAGGGTCCGCTGGCTGGTTTGCTGCCGAGTGCGGACGAGTGTCCGTTGTTTGACCACGGCATGAAGCTGAATCAGGCGCTGCTGGTGACTCAGGCCGAGGACTGGGAGGAGGCTGAGCAGTTGCTGAATCACTGGGATCAGCGTCTGCAGCGTTGCCGGGGGACTCACCTGTGGTTCGAGACTCGCCTGAGACTGATTGCCGTGCAACTACTGGCGGGAAAGCGGAAGAAGGCTGAGCGTCTGGGGAAGCAACTGGAGCAGCGAGCGCGTACCAGCCATGACTATCTGACATTACGGCGACTGCAGGTGCTGCTGGATGCCGATCGTCCATCGCCGCTGGCGTTGCTGGTGCCTTTGCAGAAGGCCACGGGACTGGAAGTCTGGGGGCAGGGCCCCAGATGGGCTCGCTATTACGGTGACGGAGCAGATGGTGTTGCCGAGCGTGGCGAGATCGTGTCGGCTGGGGCTGCGGAGGACGTGGCGGGCGAGCCTGAGCCTGCGGCGGATGCGGGCTACAGCACCGCTCAGGAGACAGTGGAGGAAGTGGCTCCGGGCGGGCCATTGGCCAGTGTGGTGACGGCCCTGCGTGAGCGATTGAATCGCTTTTCTGAGTCACCGGATCCGAGTGAATTTGAGTCGCTGCGAGCTGAGATTCTTTCGTATGACGCAGTTCAGGCGTGTCATGCGGACGACGCCGGCGGTTTGATTTTTCTGATGGTGTTTCTGGTGGGAACAGCGGAGGATGGTGCGCAGGTCTGGAAGTGGGCCAATTCCCTGGCTGCGGCTCATCAGGACAACGGTGTGACGCTGTCGGTCCTGGCTGCGCTGGCTGATGCGCTGCGGATGGCGGGTGGGGATGAGATGCAGGAGCGGATCACGGTGGAGCGGGCGGAGCAACTGCATCGTCGCGCGATGGAGCTGGCTCCGGACAAGCCACGGGTGTTTCTTCGCGCGGGTCAGCATTTTCAGGCTCAGTATGAATATGGCGAGGCGGAGCGCTGCCTTGCGAGGGCATTTCGACTGGACCGGCGGGACGGAGCGATTGCGAGGAGCCTGTCGGAGCTGTATCGCGCGACTGATCGGCCAAAAGATGCGCTGCATGTGCTGGATCTGAGTCTGCGGGAGGGCAGTCAGGATCAGCAGGCGGCCTTTGATGCGGGCATGCTGGCGTTTCGCGAGGGTCAGTATCAGGCTTCACTGACGTATCTGGAGCGATATGAATCCCAGGCGGGAGTGGTGCCGTGGGTGAATTATTACCGCAGCGTGTGCTTTTTCGAGCTCGGCAACTATGACCGGGCGATGGAGTGTGTGGAGACAGAGCGCAGCGTGACGGATACGAAGGGCTGGCATCTGGATGTGGTGCAGGCGCTTTGCTGGAGTTATCGGATGCGTCCTGATCAGGCGGTGGATCGCCTGCGGCAGGCGCTGCAGGTGCCGTTTTATGAAATTGACTATCTGTCGGTGCTGGGTTTGAGTGAATTGTTGAAGCGGATTGCCACGGCGGCTGAACTCGTGGAGGAGCAGCAGCTGCTGGCGCTGGTGGAAAAGCGACTGCTGCGTTCGGGGTTGATGCCGGATTCGTGGTTTCAGCATCTGCGGGAATCCAGCGGTGATTCGGCGATTGAAAATGTGAAGCTGTACCGGTGTCTGCTTGAGCAGCCGCTGGATGAGTTCTGGCTGCTGGACCCGGACAGGTTGCCGGAACAGGAACACTGGAAGGGATATATGGCGGAGTGGGGTGTGCTGGCCCAGTCGGAGGAGCAGGCGGGTGAAATTGCCCTGAAGTATCAGTCGCAGTGTTATTCGCTGCTGCCTGAAGTTCGGGAAGTGCAGGAGCTGGAGTCGACTTTTACGGACATTCCAGGACCGGTCTGGCAGGCCGGTCGTTTTCCCACAACGGATGAAGGTGAATCGGGGTTGTCTGACGGAGCGGATGACTGGTCTCCGTCGGGAGACGGGGAGGATTTTCGGGGGTTGTAAAGGGGCATGGTGATGCTGCAGACGATCCTGCTGATGCTGATTGTGCTGGATCCGTTTGGGAACGTGGTGCTGGTGAACAGTCTGCTGCAGAGTCGATCTCCGGCGGAACGTCGCCAGATCATTCTGCGTGAGACCCTGGTTGCTCTGGCGCTGCTGTTGCTGGCGGCGCTGCTGGGGCGTTCGATCATGAGTGCGCTGGGGTTGCAGTCCTATTCGCTGGGTATTGCCGGCGGGATTGTGCTGTTCATGATTGCGATGGGCATGATTTTCCCATCGCGGAAGGTGCTGGACGGTGATGAGGCCGAGGATCCGATGATTGTGCCGATCGCAATTCCGCTGATTGCCGGGCCGGGGACGACTTCCCTGGTGCTGCTGCTGGCTCAGCAGTATTCAACCCTGCAGGTGTTGGTTGCAGTGATTGCTGCGTGGCTGCCGGCAACGATCCTGTTGCTGCTGTCGCCGGGGATTCATGCCCTGCTGGGTGCACGAGGATCGCGGGCGATTGAGCGTCTGACCGGCATGCTGCTGATCATGATGTCGGTGCAGATGGTGCTGGATGGCGTACAGGATTTCGTGCAGCGGTGAGCAGAAAGTCAGGACAATTCGGGGATTCCGGTACTTTTTCAGGGTGACATATCTGCATGGGCAATTCAGAGGATCTTTCGTCGTCGGCTGTGGTGTCCGGGTCTGATCCGGCTTCCGGTGGTGGCTGGCCAGGTATGCCTTTCGTGGCCCCGCTGGCTGTGTTTGTGCTGGTGACCAGTGTGGAGAAAGAGCTGTCTGGTCTGCTCACAACATCCGGAGCGTATGGGTTGAAACTGCTGGCCACGACGGCGGTGCTGTTGTGGTATCGGCGTGCGTGGCCGCGCTGGGAGACTCGGGGATTGCTGCCGGCCACACTACTGGGAGTGGTGGGAGTTGTCTTATGGGTGTTGCTGGACAGTGTGCAGCGGCAGGTGCTGGGGGCGTTGAATCTGGCTGACTGGCTGCCGTCGCGTGATGGCTGGCGTTTTGATCTGCAGCAAATGTCGCTGGCTGAAACGCTGCGGCTGCTGCTGCGTTTTTCGGGACTCGTGGTTGTGGTGCCGCTGGCTGAGGAGCTGTGCTGGCGGGGCTTTCTGGCTCCGTGGCTGGTGCATGAGGACTTTCGCAGTGTGCCGGCGGGGAAGATGACGGTCAGCAGTTTTCTGATCGTACTGGCGGTATTCACGGGCATGCACCCGGAGATTCTGGCGGCGGCCGTGTGGGTCTCGGGGATGAACCTGCTGTGGCAGCGGACGGGTAACCTGTGGGCCTGCGTGGTTGCTCATGCCACCACAAACCTGCTGCTGGGTCTGTATCTTGTCAGCACCGGAAGCTGGCACTTATGGTGAGCAGATCTGCCGGCAGATTTGTCAGAGATCACTTTCGGCAGCGGTTGTGAATTGTCGCAGACGCGTCAGCGCGATGGCCAGCAGGATAAAACCGACGGTGATGCCGACAAGGCACAGAATATGCACGGACGGGCTGCTGGTGCTGATGGTGTACTGCATGGCGGCCGAATCACGAATTTTGTCGCTCAGAGGCAGCCAGTGTGTCAGCAGAGAACGCAGGCGATACTGCACGGTGATGCGATTGATGACTGCGGGAAATGAGCCCAGCAGGACCTCAACCCCGACAGTGTACATCACACAGAAGACCATCGATCGTCGCGGAAACAGGGCCCCCAGCAGCAGGTAGGTGGCGGAGTATGCAGGGGCGGCAAGAGCCGCAATCCGGAGAATCCCCAGCCAGATATCACGAGGGTCTGGTGCGTTGATGAATGGGATTGAGGCGCTGACGGCGGCGGCGGCGGCGGTGAAGGCCCAGAGTGTGGCGACGAGAAATTTTCCCAGCAGCAGCCATGCAATGCCGTGAGGACGCGTCGCCAGATAGATCCAGCTTCGCTGTTCCAGTTCCGTGGCGATGGCCGGCCCTGCGGTCAGCAGGGCACTCATGGCGCAACACACACAGGGGATGGCAACATACAACAGGATGGACCAGAACGAGTTGCGATCAGGAGGCGGGATTTCTCCCTCATTGCTCTGCACCCAGCGTGACAGCAGAGTGATGGTGACGGGAAACACGGCCAGCACGAACCACCACGCAACTCGACCGGCCGTGACGGATTTGCGCAGCTCGTAGCGAAACACTGCCAGCAGGGCATTCACAGCTCACCTCGGTGAATCTTCATCAGTGAATTGAACAGTGACTGCAGCGAATCGTCTGCGGTGCGAAATTCCAGCACGGTCACCTGTTCTTCCGGGATCCAGTTCATCAGTGCTTTGGCGAGTGGTTCGGCCGAGCGTGTGCTGATGCGCAGCAGGTCGTGACCAGTGCTGTTTTCCCTGTGTGCCGGGTTGGGCGACTGGATGGTGGCGGAATCCGCGAGACCGGTTTCCAGCGCCAGTGCGGCAAGCCGGCGGGCTTTGGTGCACCGCAGGTGCAGTTCCATGGGGACCTGATACAGCAGCTCGTGCACTTCTTCCGATGTGCCCGAGGCCAGCAGCCGGCCTCCGGAAATCAGCAGGAACGATTGTGTGAGGGCTTCGATTTCGTGCAGCACGTGACTGGCGATCACGATGCTGCGACCATCCCGAATCCATGATTTCAGCAGGTCGGTCATCTGTGCCCGGCCGATCGGATCCAGTCCGCTGAACGGTTCATCAAGAATCAGCAGCTCTGGTTCGTGCGAGATGGCCTGAGCCAGCTTGGTGCGTTGTCGCATCCCGCGGGAGTAGCTGGCGATCGGACGTCGCATGGAGTCGTGCATTCCCACCTGTTCAAGGCATGCGATGGCCCGGGAACGTGCTGTGGCTGCGCTGCGTCCCTGCATCTGCAGCAGAAATGTCACCCAGTCCAGTCCTGAAACGCTGGCATACATTCCTTCGAAGCCGGGACAGAATCCGAGTCTGCGCATCAGAGCGGGGTTATTGCGGGGCAGCATGCCAAGAACTTCGACACGGCCGCGGGTCGGCTTGAGTTGTCCGATGAGCAGGTTGAGAAGTGTGCTTTTTCCGGCTCCGTTGGGCCCGAGCAGTCCGTAGGCACCGCGCGGCAGTTCGAGGCTGATGTCATTGACACCCAGTACGGTCCCGTAAAGGCGTGTGACGTGCTGCAGTGAGATCATGCTGCTCATGGTTGCCGCCTCAAATCTGCATGGGTGCTGAAACACGGCGAAACAGGACAGCCAGCGAGACAGCGGAAAGTGCCGCCAGCAGCACCAGCCGTGTCTGAATATCGTCCATGACCAGTCGTGGATCAAGAATCCACGCGGTCACATCACTGAACACGCGGAACAGTGACAGACAACTGATCACCACGTTACTGCCGACAGCGGCTGAGCGTGACGCGGTGGTCCATGCCAGCTCACCGAAAATCCAGATTGCGAACCAGGCAAACGACGCATAACGGGACTCGGAAGCGAGGGAGGACAGCATCAGCGACAGGCAGGTGCACGGAATCATGATGGTGAGGGATGCGGCCACGATCCGCAGGCTGAGGTCCCACGTGGAGGCCAGAACAGACAGGCTGGGTGACAGCAGTACGGCCGCAGCAAACAGCAGCAGCGCAGGCGCAAGCGTGACGGAGGCCAGAAAAAACATCACGCAGGCGGCTTTGCCGAGGATGTAGTGCAGTCGCGTGATGGGCCGGGAGAAATACAGCAGAAAGGCGCGTGAGCGGAAGTCCTGGGAGATCAGCGGTGGCACAATGATGCCCAGCATGGGAATGAGAATGAAGGGCTGTGAGCGTCGAAACAGAGTCGTCAGCAATGCTGACCAGAACAGGTGTCTTTCGCTTTCCGGTGACTGATCGCGTCGTTCAAGTGCGGTCTGAACGTCGGTAAATGAGGACGATGCGGCGGAACGCGGATCAATCAGCATGCGGGACAATCCCAGCATGGTGCGTCCGGCGCTGGGGTCATTGGCACTGGTCTGTTCGTACAGAAGAACCATGAAGCCCATCACGCAGGCGGGCAGCCACGCGAAGAACATCATTCGTCTGAGCCATGAGCTGAGCCATGCGCGGCGAATCCCGACTTCAGCGATCACCATCCAGCGAGTGGCGAGCGGAGCGACAGGACCCTGCCACGTGCGATAGCCGGGATCATGAATGGGCATGCTGCACCTGTCCAACGGCGTCAAGAAAGATCTGTTCGAGTGAATTGCGGGACGGCACCAGACCGCGGATGGTGCAGTCCGAGACTGCAGCGGCCTGCCAGATGAGGTTGCTGTGGTCTTCAGCAGTCCCGGCAATCTGCATTTGTTGAGGGCCACTGATGTGACTGGCGAGGTTGTACTGACGGAGAGCTGCGTGGAAGCGTTCAGCAGAGCCGGCAAAGTGGACGAACAGAGCCGGGCTGGGCAGGCGGGAGAGCTGTTCAAGAGAGTCGCTGATCCGGACCTGCCCGGCGGCCAGTATGACGACGCGACTGCAGACGGACTGGACGTCGGGCAGAATGTGCGTGCACAGCAGCACGGTTTTTCCGAAATCGCGAGTCAGTATGCGGATTCGGTTCAGCATGGCGACTCGTTCTTCAGGATCCAGCCCGCTGGTGGGTTCATCCAGAATCAGCAGTGCCGGGTCATGGACGATGGCCATGGCAAAGCGCAGTTTCTGGCGCATCCCGGTGGAATAGGTTTCGACGGACCGATAGCGTTCCTGTCCGGCGCCGCAGAAGTCCAGGATTTCGTGACTGCGGCGAATCGCTTCGGTGGACTGCATGCCGGTCAATCGAGCCGCAAGCTGCATGGTTTCGATGCCGGACAGACCGTGGATGTAACAGTCATCCTCGGGCATGTATCCGACCTGACTGCGAATCGCGGTGGCGTGTGTGCCGAGTGGGATACCAAGAACATGTCCGTGTCCGGCGGTGCAATGAACCAGCCCGAGCAGCACCTTGATCAGTGTGCTTTTACCGGCGCCGTTGGGTCCCAGCAGTCCTGTGCAGCCGGGAAGGATCTGCAGATGGACATCAGACAGCGCACGGAATGCGCCGTAGTCCTTGGTGATTCCGACCAATTCGATGAGTGGTGACATGACAGGCCGAGGGGGCTGGTGCTGTGGTGTGTGTGCAGGAATACTCGCTGAAAAACGCGACTGAAGCAATTGGCGGAGACGAAATCGGCGTTGATGCGATGGAATTTTCGCCGGGCGGGGTTGAGGGCGAATCCGGCAGCGGCATGTATTTTCCGCGGAATCGTCAGAATCGTTTTGCTATGGCAGGAGCATGGTCCTCCCAAGGTTGTTGCATTGCGTCCCCTCGGGAGGGCGAAGCTCCTGCTGAGCCGAATAGCTTGTTGTGCGTTTGCATCCTGCGGCTCGGCAGGAGCCTCGCCCTCCCGAGGTGGTTGCGTTGCGTCCCTGTGGGAGGGCGAAGCTCCTGCTGAGCCGAATAGTTCGTTGTGCGTTTGCGTCCTGCGGCTCGGCGGGAGCCTCGCCCTCCGAAGGTGGTTGCGTTGCGTCCCTGTGGGAGGGCGAAGCTCCTGCTGAGCCGAAGAGCTTGTTGTGCGTTTGCATCCTGCGGCTCGGCGGGAGCCTCGCCCTCCCGAGGGTTGTTCCGTTGCGTCCCTTTGGGAGGGCGAAGCTCCTGCTGAGCCGAAGAGCTTGTTGTGCGTTTGCATCCTGCGGCTCGGCGGGAGCCTCGCCCTCCGAAGGTGGTTGCGTTGCGTCCCAGTGGGAGGGCGAAGCTCCTGCTGAGCCGAATAGTTCGTTGTGCGTTTGCGTCCTGCGGCTCGGCGGGAGCCTCGCCCTCCCAAGGTTGGCCGGCTCGGCAGGAGCCTCGCCCTCCCGAGGTTGGCCGGCTCGGCAGGAGCCTCGGCCTCCCAAGGTTGGCCGGCTCGGCAGGAGCCTCGCCCTCCCGAGGTTGGCCGGCTCGGCGGGAGCCTCGCCCTCCCGAGGTTGGCCGGCTCGGCGGGAGCCTCGCCCTCCCGAGGTAGGCGGCTCGGCGGTGGCCTTGCCCTCCGAGGAGGCTCGCGTGATGGCGCTGCAGTCGCCCGTTAGTTCGAGCTGGTTTGTGAGTCGTTGGTGGCGATTCTTGAACTTCTGCAGGGCTGTCAAAAAAACCATTCCCAGATGGAAGCTTTGATCGATATGATGACTGCCCTGTATTCGGTAACAGCCGGCAAGCATCTGGAATGGTGTCAGCGGGCTTTCAGTGCCGGGCAGTGGCTAAGGGCGGTGAAGAAGATGCCTACTGTGTTGAAGCATTGTTTTCGCAGGCAGTCCATCAGGTTATAGGCAGGGGGATTGAGAAAGGTGTTGTGGTTGGGCGGATTCGGACGCTGCAGGAAGTCCGTGGGCAGTTCGTGACTTCTCAGCCGGAACTTTGGTCGCGATCTGTGGAAGAGCTGCAGGCACAGGTTGGGGAAGTGGAACTGCTGCAGCGGCAGCGGCAGAAGTCAACTGATCACTCGGGGCCGGAATCCGTGGCG
>Ga0255095_1001244_pt1 | contig 10582 bp, 6 predicted proteins | sample Colum_Law_RepC_8_2_FD_188435 | JGI IMG/M metagenome (GOLD analysis project Ga0255095, IMG submission 188435) | Freshwater microbial communities from Columbia River, Oregon, United States - Colum_Law_RepC_8d | ecosystem: Environmental > Aquatic > Freshwater > River | place: USA: Oregon | collected...
ATCGGCAAGGTCACGGTGAAGCCGTGGTCGCTTGAGGTGGTCGTGGACGGCGCGCGGGTGGCCGATGCCAGCGGTCAGGGTGAGCAACTGGGGTGGGAGCGCCTCTATATAGATGCCGAACTGCAATCCTTGTTGCGCCTGGCGCCGGTGCTGGACGCCGTCCGCCTAGAAGGCCTGCGGGTGGCGGTCCGTCACCTGGGCGAGGGGCGGTACGACATCGACGATGTGCTGGAGCGCCTGCAGGCCAAGCCATCGGCGCCAGACGCCGAGCCGGCCCGCTTTGCGCTCTTCAACCTGGAGCTGGTGGGCGGGCAGGGCACCTTCACCGACGATCCCCGGGGTCTGACCCACCGCCTGGAAGGCGTGCACCTGACCGTTCCATTCCTGAGCAATCTCGCCTCCAAGCGCGAGGTGCTCACCCAGCCGCGCCTGGCGTTTTCTCTGAATGGCAGTCAGTTCGACTCTGCACTGCAGACGACGCCCTTCGCAACGAGCCACCACACCGAGGCCAGCCTTGAGGTGCCCGATCTGGATGTGGCGCCCTACCTGCCGTACTGGCCGCAGGCTTGGGGTGTGCGGCCACAGGCCGGCACCCTGCACCTGTCGCTCAAGGTGCTGTTCGAGCAGGCCAACGACCCGGTGGTCGTGGTGTCGGGGGCTCTGGGGTTGTCTGGTCTGAAGGTGGCCCAGCGCCTGGACGGTCGCGATCAGGATTGGCTGGCCTGGGATCGACTTGATGTGGGCGTGCGGCGCCTCGAACCGCTGGCGCGTCAGGTGGTGCTGGACCATGTGCGCCTGCAGGCCCCGCGGCTGGCGCTGTCCAGAGACTCGGCTGGCCGCTTGAACCTGGAGCGCCTGCTGGCCACGCTGATGCCCGCCGCCCAAGCCAGGCCGCAACCGCCCGCCTCCCCGAGCGGACCGCCCTGGCGCGTGGAGCTCGGCGAGGTGCAGGTGCGCGCGGGCGCTGTCGACTGGCGCGACGCCACCACCCGCCCAGCCGCTGCGTTGGCGCTCTCCGACTGGGAACTGAGCGGTGGCCCCTGGCGCTGGCCGGAAACGGCCCTGGCTCCCCTGAGCGTGCAGGCCCGCCTGAATGGGGCGCCGCTCTCGGCCAAGGGCGAGGTGTCCGACCGCGAGGCCCGGTTGCGCGTGGAGGCCGGGCCCTTGCCCTTGCCCGTGGTGGCCCCTTATGTGAAGGCGGCGCTGTTGCCCGATCTCGATGGCCAGGTGCAAGCCGCGTTTGACCTGCGCTGGCAGGCGGCCGCCGAGGGGCGGGCCATGGCCTTGGCGCTCAGTGCACTGCACGCCCGTGTCGACGGCATGCGCCTGAGGTCGGGGCGTCAGGACTTGGCGCAGTGGTCGCGGCTGCAAGTGGACGACGCTGCGGTGGATCTGCCTGGCCGTCGCCTGACCCTGGGCGCCGTGGCGCTGGATGGCCTGAACCTGCCCGTGCAGCGCGACGCCCAGGGGCGTTGGATGGTGGAGGGCTGGTTGCCTCCCCCGCGAGAAACAGCGCAGGAGCCTGAGGTGGCCCCGGCGGCCGCTCCGTGGACCGTGCAGGTGGGGAAGTTGGCCGTCAACGGCGCGCGCCTGGCCTGGACCGACCGGTTGCCGGCTGCGCCGGTGCAGTTGGTGCTCAGTGAACTGAACCTGAGCGCACAAGACATTCAGCCGATGGCGGCGCGTCAGGCAGACGTGCCCCTGGTTTTGCAAGCCAGGGTGGCCTCGGTGTCGGCGCGTCGGGCAGAGGCGGGGCGACTGTCGGTGAAGGCCAGATTGCGCCTGCCCTCTGAGCAGGCCGGCTGGCGCTGGAGCGGTCAGGTGCAGGCCGAGCGCTTGCCGCTGCAGGCGGTGGAGCCCTACGTGAGCGAGCGCCTGAACCTGGATCTGCAGCGCGCCGACGCGAGCTTCCGTGGGCAGGTGGACGCGTCGCAGCAAAGGCGTGGGGTGGCCGTCTCGGTGGCCGGTGATGCCGCGCTGGACGACGTGCGGGCCAGCACCTTGTCGCCCGCCGAAGACCTGCTGCTGTGGAAATCGCTGCAGTTGCGGGGCGTCAGCTTCAAACTGGTGCCAGACGAGCCGCTTCGCCTGGCGGTGGCCGAGACGGTGCTCAGCGATTACTTCGCCCGGGTCATCGTGGCCGAGACGGGCCGCATCAACCTGCAAGACCTGGTGAAGCCCGCCGCGCCCGCCGATGCTGGTGCCTCTGGCGCGAGCCAGCAGCCCGCTTCCGGCCCTGCACCCGACATCCGCTTTGGCCCGATCAGCCTGGTGAACGGGCGGGTGCTTTTCTCAGACCGCTTCATTCAGCCCAACTACTCGGCCAACCTCAACGACCTGACCGGCGGCATCAGCGCCTTCTCCAGCCTGCCCGCTGCCGGCGAGCAGGCGCCAGCGCTGGCCGAGCTGTCGTTGCGCGGTCGGGCCGAAGGCACGGCCGCCCTGGAGATCACCGGTCGGCTCAACCCGCTGGCCAGGCCACTGGCGCTGGATGTGAAAGGGCGTGTGCGCGACCTGGAATTGCCGCCGCTGTCGCCCTACAGCGCCAAGTACGCCGGCTATGGCATCCAGCGAGGCAAGTTGAGCGTGGACGTGGCCTATCGCATCGAGCCCAGCGGGCAACTCACGGCGAACAATCAGATCGTGCTCAATCAATTGACCTTCGGTGACCGCATCGAGGGCAGCCAGGCGCCCAACCTGCCCGTGAAGCTGGCGGTGGCCTTGCTGGCCGATCGCAACGGCGTGATCGACATCAACCTGCCCATCAGCGGCTCGATCAATGACCCGCAGTTCAGGCTCGGTCCGATCATCGTGCGCCTGGTGGTGAACCTGATCGGCAAGGCCATCACCTCGCCGTTTTCGCTGATTGCGTCTGCGTTCAGCGGCGGCGGGGCAGAGCAGGGCCTGGTGCCTTTCGCGGTGGGGCGGGCCGAGCTGGCCGACGCCGCGCGCGAGCAGCTCAATGCCGTGGCCAAGGCCCTGCAAGACCGACCCGCCCTGGTGCTGACCGTGGTCGGCCATAGCGACATGGAAGCCGAGCGCAGCGCCTACCAGCGCGCCCGGCTGGACGAGCAGGTCAAGGCCGAGAAGCGGCGGGCGCTGGCGCGCGCAGGGGGCAGCGTGCCGCCGAGCGTGACGGTGAGCGCAGAGGAATACCCTGCCTTGCTCCGCGAGGTCTACCGCCGCGCCGACATCCCCAAGCCGCGCAACCTGCTCGGCATGGCCAAGGACATTCCCTTGTCCGAAATGGAGGCCTTGCTGCTGGCGGCCACGCCAGTGAACGACAACGCCATGCGCGAACTGGCGGTGGCGCGTGCGGTGGCCGTCAAGGAGCACCTGGCCGGGCAACAGGTGCCCGAAGACCGCCTGTTCATCGGCGCGCCCGTGCTCAAAGCGCCCGACCAGACCTGGGCACCGAGGGTCGAGCTGCAAATCGCCCCGCGCTAGGGTGCGCAACCGGGGCAGACAGCGGCGACAATACGCGTTTGCGCCCGGCAGAGGCGCGCGAACGCGTGCCCCTCTGTCCCTCGCGCCTTTTGCCGTCCTATTGCGCCTATCCAAGCCGCCGAGCCTGCCGTGAACACGCCACCTGCCAAACCCGCCAATGCCCCCCATCCCCTGGACGCCGTCACCGGTGGCGCCTTTTCCGCGCCCACCTCTGGCGAGCGCGCCGCCCGCCTGCGGGAGTGGCTGGCCACCGACCCTTCTGCCGAGCTCCTGGCCGAGGTCTACAAGGACATGGCCAACCGCGACCGGGGTGCCGCCAAGCCGGTGAAGGAAAAGCTCGACGAGATCAAGCGCCTGAAGACGCAAGAGCAGATCGCCGCCGATTGGGCTGAGAAGGCGCAGGCCCTGCTGGCGCACGCCCGCCTGAACCTGGCCGATGCCCTGGCCTGGCAACGCGATGCGGCCCGAGCCGGTGCGCCTCTGTCGCGCGAGCCCCTGGCCACGTTGCGCCAGTCGCTGGCCGAGCGGGTGAAGGCCATTGAAGACCTGCAGCACGCGGTGCAGGTCGAGCGCGAGGCCTCGGTGCTGCTGGCCCAGCGCATCGAGGTGCTGTCCACCAAGCCCTGGCGCGAGGCCCAGCAAGCCGCCGATGCCCTGCGCGCCGACGTGGCCCAGTGGCAGCAACAGGCCCAGGGCCTGACCACCAATGAGCAATGGGCCAGCGTCGAGGCCAAGTTTCCGCCCATGCTCGATGCCTCCCGCCAGCAGCTCCAGCTGGTGTGGGACGCCTTTGATGCAGCGCTCACCCAGGCAGTGGCCGCCTCCGAAGACCCTCAGGCAGCCTTGCCCGCCGTGCCCGTTTGGGCCGATGAGCTGCGCGTGCAGCGCGGCCAGGAGCCCCTGGCCGCCGCCGAGCGCGCCGCTGCCGACGCCCAGGCCCAGCAAGAGCGGGCCAAGCGCGTGGCCACCGAACTCGACGCCGCCCTGGCCGTGCTCGAGAAAGAACTCGCCGAGGGCCACGGCAAGGCCACGCCGAAGGCCTCGGCCGATGTGCGCGCGCTGCTCAAGGCCAATGCCCGCGTGATCCCCGCCGAGCTGGAGGCCCGTGCCCATGCCGCCCTGGCCAAGGCCGGTGAGCTGGAGGGCTGGCAGCGCTGGCGCGCCGATCAGATCCGTGAAGAACTGGTGGCCAAGGCCGAAGCCCTGGTGAAAGCGCCCGAAGGGCAGCGCCTGGGTGGCCGCAAGATGCAAGAGACCTTGCGCGCCCTGCGCGAACAATGGAAGGCCACCGACCAGGGTGGCCAGCCCAACCACGCGCTCTGGAAACGCTTTGATGAGGCCTGCAACGAGGCCCACAAGGTGGTCGAGGCCTGGCTGACCCAGGTGCGCGCGCAGAGCGAGGCCACCAAGGGCCAGCGCCTGGCCATCATCGAAGAGTTGCGCGCCTGGACCGCCGCGAACGCCGAGAGCACCGACTGGAAGGGCCAGATCCGCGCGCTGCACGGCTTCTCCGAGCGCTGGCGCGAGGCCGGCCACCTGAGCGAAAAGGCCTTTGCCGACATTCAGCCCGTGTGGAAAGAGGCCATGCACGCCGCCCATGCGCGCCTGGAGGCCGCGCAGGCCGAGAGCACGGCCCGCCGCCAGGCCCTGATCCAGGAAGCCCAGGCCCTGGGCGAGGCGCCCACCTTGCGCATCGACGCCATCAAAGCGCTGCAGCAGCGCTGGCAGGCCGAGGCGCACTCGGTGCCGCTGGACCGCAAGCACGAGCAAAAGCTGTGGGAGGCTTTCCGCGCCCCGCTGGACGCGGCGTTCTCCCGCAAGTCCGCCGAGCGCGAAAAGGCCGCCACTGCCCTGAGCGCGCACGACCAGCGCGTGCTCGACGCCTCGCGCGCCCTGGAGGCCGCCAGTGCTGGCGGCGACGCCCAGCAAATTCGCGCAGCCATGGCGGCGCTAGAGGCCGCACTGGCCGCCGAGCCCGCGCCCCAGGCGCCGTCGAGTCAAGCCGCATCGGCCTCCGGCGCCGTTTCCGAGGCTCCCGCCGATGCCGTCGCCGAGTCGCCGAGCCCTGCCCCTGCTGCCCCTGCACGCAAGCTGGTGGCCATGCGCGGCGACGACCGCCCGGGGCAAAAACGCGCCGAACCCGCCGCCCGCGATGCCCGTCGCGATGGCAAGCCTGGCCGCGATGGCCGTGACTCGCGCGAAGGACGCGATTTCCGCGACGCCCGTGGCTCGCGTGACGACCGCGCCCCGCGTGGCCCGCGCCTGGGCGACGTGGCCTTCCGCGCCCAGCGTCAGGCCATGGAAGCCGCGCAGACCAGCCTGCGCAAGCTCGCGGCCCAGGCCCATGGCGAGGTGCTGACCCAGCTGATGGGCGCCTGGGAAGGGCGTGATGCCGAGCAGCTGCCCTCGGCCCAGGCCTTGGGTTCGCGCCTGAACGCGGCCGACCGCGCCGCCTGGGGCAAGGCCCTGAGCCAGCCGGCCGGTGAGTTGCCGGCTCAGTCCCTGCTGCGCCTCGAAATGGCGGCCGACGTGCCCACGCCGGCCGAGCACCTGAGTGAGCGCCGTTTGTTGCAGTTGCAGCTGCTCACCCAGCGCAACGCGCCCGCGCCCATTGATACCTGGGCCAAGGATGTGGCGGCCGTGCTGGCCGGCGCGCACCAGGCAGCCGCGGCCCGGCGCCTTCAGACCGTGCTGAAGGTGCTGCTCAAGCGTTGAAGAACGCGTCGTAAAGCGCTCGCAGTGCCGGAAATTCCTGTTCAAAGCGCTGCGGGTTGACGAAGTAGGCCTCGCAGGTCACCGCGAAGAACTCGGCAGGGTCTTTGGCGGCGTAGTCGTCCAGCCAGGGCGTCTCGCCGCCGAAGCGCTCGGCCAGGTTGAGGGCCTCGCGAAAGCTGGCGTAGGCCTCTTGCATGGTGCGGCGCCAGCATTCGGTGGCTTCGGCCACTGATGCGCAGCCCATGAAGCCAGCGAACAGCGGTGGCGCGCCATCCGGGTGTTCGCCCAGGCGCATGTTGCGCATGTCGATCTTGTGCACGAACTCGTGGATGACCACGTTCGTGCCGCGCTCGGCCAGTGCGCCCGCCAGTGCCACGTCTTCCCAGCTCAGCATCACCGGGCCCCCGTCCATGGCCTCACCGGCCAGGGCCTCTGTGTAGTCGTGCACCACGCCGGTGGTGTCCGTCACGCGGCGGCGGGCCAGCGCGGCGCCGGGTTGCACCACGATGCCCACGAAATCGTCGTACCAGGCCAGTGCCTGCAAGGGGTTTGGGTGTGGGCGGCCGTCGGTGCCGCGCATGCCCAGCAGCGGGCGGCAGGCCTGCGCCGCGATGGCCAGGGCCATCTCGTCCGTCACCGTGAGGCCGTGGGCGCCGTGAAATTCCTTCTCGGCCAGGAAGGCCGCCGACAGCGCCTTGAGCCGCAGCCGATCGGCCTCAGGCATTGCCGACAGAAAGGGGTAGTGCCGCAGGGTGCGTTGCCACAGCGCGTCGGGCACATCGGGAATGGCTTGCCACGCAGGGGGCAGCCAGCTTTTGAGGGTTCTCCACATGCGGGGTCAGACCACCGGCAGGGCCATGCGTTCCAAGCCGCTGGCGCTCAGGCGCAAGACCTCCAGGCGCGCAGGGTGGGCGCTGGCGTCCCAGTCGCTCAGCACCACGCGGCTCAGGCCTTCGCCCAGCGCGTGTTCGGTGGGGCGGTGGGTGTGGCCGTGGATCAGCACCGGCGCCGCGGCAACTCTCAGTTGTTGGCGCACGGTGTCGTGGTCCAGATCGGCCCACAGGCTGGGGTCGGGGCCCAGCAGGCGCTTGCGGGCCTCGCTCTGCGCGCGCAGTTGGCGCGCCACGGCCTGGCGTTCTGTCAGGGGGCGGGACAGGAAGTCGTGCTGCCAGGCGCTGGTGCGCACCTGTTGGCGAAAGCGCTGGTAATCGGTGTCGGCCACGCACCAGGCGTCGCCGTGGCTCAGCAGGAAACGCTGCTCGCGCCAGACCAGCACGGTGGGATCGGGCAGGGCTTGCATGCCCATCGCGCGCAGGCCATCGGCGCCCAAGAGGAAGTCGCGATTGCCCGCCATGAAGAAGAGGGCGGCGTGTGCTGAGAAGCGGCGCAGTGCCGCCGCGCAGTTGCGCCAGAAGGGCGGTTCGGCATCGCCCTCGGCCTGGGCGCCGGGGGCCAGGGCGTCGTCGCCGATCCAGACCTCGAACAGGTCGCCCAGGATGAAGAGGGCGTCGGGTGCGGGTGTACGGCCGAGGTAGCGCTCGAAGGCCTGCCAGGTGGCCGGCTCGCCGGATTGCAGGTGCAGGTCGGAGACGAAATCGATCACCCGCCAGTCGTCGGGTGCCCGCCATTCGTTCGGGCTGGCAAGGTGGGCGGCAGAGGGCGCTGGCATGAAAAACGGGAAGGGGCCCGAAGGCCCCTTGCATCACAGTGCGACGGCCTTTTCGATGACCACGTCGGTCTTGGGTACGTCGGCGTGGAAGCCGCGGTTGCCCGTGGGCACGCCCTCGATCTGCTTGACGATCTCGGTGCCCGAGACCACCTTGCCGAACACGGCGTAGCCCCAGCCCTGGGCGCTGGGTGCGGTGTGGTTGAGGAAGCCGTTGTTGGTGACGTTGATGAAGAACTGCGCCGTGGCCGAGTGCGGGTCGCTCGTGCGGGCCATGGCGATGGTGTACACGTCGTTCTTCAGGCCGTTGTTGGCCTCGTTGTTGATCGGCTTGTCGGTGGGCTTCTGGCCCATGCCCGGCTCGAAGCCGCCACCCTGGATCATGAAGCCCGGGATCACGCGGTGGAAGATGGTGTTGTTGTAGTGGCCCTTGTTCACGTACGACAGGAAGTTCGCGGTGGACAAGGGGGCCTTCTCGGCGTCGAGTTCGAGCGTGATGACGCCCATGCCGGCGATGTGCAGTTCAACTTGGGGGTTGGCCATGGTCATTTCTCCAGAGTGGCTTTGAGGATGGTGATGGGGGTTTGCGGCACGTTCTGGAACATGCCGCGGTTGCCGGTGGGCACGGTGCGGATTTTGTCGACCACTTCGATGCCGCTGACCACGCGGCCGAACACGGTGTAGCCATAGCCGTCGGGCTTGGGCGCATTGAGGTTGTCGTTGTTCACCACGTTGATGAAGAACTGCGAGGTGGCCGAGTTGGGGTTGGACGTGCGCGCCATGGCGATGGTGCCACGGTCGTTCTTGAGCCCGTTGCCGGCCTCCAGGGGCACGGGCGCGCGCGTGGGCTTTTGCTGCAGGTCGGCGGTGAAGCCGCCGCCCTGGATCATGAAGCCATCGATCACGCGGTGGAACACGGTGCCGTCGTAGTGCTGGTCGGCCACGTACTGCAGGAAGTTCTCCACCGTCTTGGGGGCCTTGCCCGGGTTGAGCTCGAGCACGATGTCGCCCTGGCTGGTGCTCAGGCGAACGCGGGGGGGCTTTTCGGGCGTGGCGGCCAGCAAGGGCAGGGCCAGCGCGGCGCTGGCGACGAAGGCCACGGCCTGGCGGCGCAGCAGAGAGGGGAACATGTCAGATGACTCCTTCAAAAACAATGGACCAGCGGTCGTTCTCGCGCACCCAGTACTGGCGGCGGGTCTGGCCGCGCACCTGGCCGGCGGGCACCTCGCCAAAGGTCACGACCATCACCTCTTCGTGGTCGCGCCAGCGCAGCATCGAGCGCTCTTTCAATCGAATCTCTCGCGCCGGCTGGGCGCTGAGCTCGGCTTCCAGCCGGGGCCACCATTGGGCCAGACCGACGCCCTGTTGCTGGAACCGGGACGAATAAAGCCCTTTCAGGGTGGCCAGGTCGCGCTCGCTGCGGCTTCGCCGCCAGTTCTCCAGCGCGCTGGCGAAAGACGCGCGCTCATCGGCCAGGGCCGTGGGGTCTGCCCACTCCAGGCGGGGCGCGATGACCACCGGCGTGCTGCGGATCTGCACGGTCTCGAGCAGGCGCTTCAGGTCGGGGTTGGACAGCACCACGCAGCCGTCGGACGCCTGGGGCGCGCGCACGAACTGGTCTGAGGGCGTCCCATGCAGCCAGATGCCGCTGCCGGTCTTGCCGCGTTGCACGTCCAGCGCGTTGGGGTAGTTCAGCGGCAAGGCGCCGGCGCCGTAAAGGTCGGGCAGGCTGTCGGGGTCGAGGGTGCTGGTGATGTAGTACACGCCCAGCGGCGTGCGCTTGTCGCCCTCGGCGGTCTTGTCGATGCCGGCCAGCCCCACGGAGATGTAGAAGTCGGCGATCAGGCGCAGGGCCGGTGCCCCGTCGGCGTCAGGGTGGCTAGTGTTTTCAAACAGGTACAGGCGCGAGCGCGAGGCGTCCACGGCGATGGCGTGCCGGCTCGAGGGGGCCAGCTCAAGAAAGGCCGTGGGGATGGCGCCTGCCGGTGGTCGTTCGGCCAGTGCTTGCAGCCGCCGACGCGACTCTTCTCGCAGCGCCGCGAGCTGGTGGCGGGCCGCGATGGCCTGCGTGTCGGCCACGTCGCCGAGCTGGCGCACGGGCCGAATTTGCAGGCTCAGCAGGTCACCGTGCACCAGCTGGGCCAGCTGGAAGTTGGGGTGGTCGCGCACCAGCGCGGTCGATTGCGCCAGCGCCTGCCGGGTCTGGCCCGAACCGATGAGGCGGTAGACCTCGATCAGCCGCGCCTCGGCGGGTGCCATGGTGGGTTTGACGGCCTGCCAGTGCTCGTCGTCCAGGCGAACCCGATGGCCGTTGGGCAGTCCGGTGCCGGCCGATGGGTCGATCGCGGCCATGGCCCGCTCGATGAGGCCTCCGCCCTGAGGGCGGGCAAGCTGGTGCGGCAACCCCTCGGGCTCGGGCCAGTCTCGCCGCCACGCGGCCCAGGCCGTGAGAAGGCAAAGGGCAGTCAGGCACAGCCCGCCCAAGCGCCGCCAGGGCAGGGTGTTCAAGGCAGCAGGGAGCGCAGCGGGCCCCAGGTGGCGGCGACGCCCTTGGGCCATCAACTGCCGGTGCTCTCGCGCACGATCAGCCAGCGGTTGCCGCTCTTGACGAGCTCCAGGCGCTTGCGGCTGGTGATGTTCAGGCTGTCCGAGTTGTAGGCCTGGCGGAACTGGGCGGTGGCCTTCTCGCCATTCACGTCGACCTTGAGGTCGGAGACAGTCACCGAGATGGTCTTGCGGGGCTCGATGCGAGAG
>Ga0255095_1001247_pt1 | contig 10540 bp, 10 predicted proteins | sample Colum_Law_RepC_8_2_FD_188435 | JGI IMG/M metagenome (GOLD analysis project Ga0255095, IMG submission 188435) | Freshwater microbial communities from Columbia River, Oregon, United States - Colum_Law_RepC_8d | ecosystem: Environmental > Aquatic > Freshwater > River | place: USA: Oregon...
TCAGGAGTTTAATCAGCTTTATGAGCAGGCTGAAAGTCTAAAGCCTGGAGTGAAGCGTGCCCAGATTCTTCAAAAGATGGATGACATTCTTCAAGAGGAATGTCCTTGGGTTTTAGGTTACTATGAAGCTGAATATGATCTGTCACATCCTTGGGTAAAAAATTATAGAGCGAATAAGTTAATTTTAAATAAGCTCAAGTATTACAAGATCGATCCTGAGATGAAGAAAAGGTATTTGAACGGGAATTCCTAAGTCATCTCGGTTGAAAGATGAGCTAGGTGTTTGGTTTGTCTTTGGAATCAGTATTTTAGAGAGTAACGCACTGAGTTATTATTAATTTTATTATTATCCTAAGTAAAATCCTAAAGTTAGATATGAGTTCACTTTGACTAGATGGACTGAGCAATAGGTATGACTTTTTTTTGACTCCGGCTCTTAAGGTCAAGAATTTTTTGCCGATAAATCTCTTGAGTATGATGCGTTTATTGAACTTCACTCTCTTGATATGCATTAATTTCTTTGTGACTACTCTGGGGTTCTCCAGTCCAAGAGACTTCAGTGTGTACAATGTGGCAAGCTCGATCCCTATGGGTACGCCAGGTGAGGTTCGTCTCAAAGACTATTATGTCAATATGGGTTCGAATCAGGGCTTAAAAAAAGGAGACTTTCTTGAAGCCCTGAGGCGACTACCCTCCTATGATTTGATGGATCAGGAGTTTTCCAGAGATCTGATTTTTCCAATTGCAGTTCTCAAAGTGATCCATGTCCAATCAAATGCTGCGATATGTCGTTTAGAGAAAATGCTTCCCCTACAAAGCACCCCTTCTATTTCTCCTCTCAGTGTGATGGTGGGAGACTATATTCGAGTACTGGGAAGTCAGGAGATTCCTCAAATTCTTCCTGAGAAAGATAAGCCAATACAAGCCCATTCTGCGGCAGAAACCCAGCCAAAGCGAGAAGACTCAAAAAAGGTCGAGCAGCTGAGTAAACGCGCTGATAGCACCTCTGCAATCCCTGATATAAAAAAGGTAGATCAAAGGATCGAGTCTCAGGAGACATCTCAGGTAGTCTCTCCTGGTGAGAAATTAATAGAGCAGAAGAAAAATATTCCAACCGCTGATCTAGTCTCTTTAACTCAATAGGCTGCAAGTGCTTTTAAGTCATAAATGATTGAATTTGTGCCGCAGGGCAGTCTGAACAAAATTTTTGATTTTCCAAAAATATCTGTAACAATGGGTCCCTAACATTTGGGGGATCATTCATATGAAGAAGAAAAGCATCTTGAGATGGGCACTTCCTGCTACTCTTGCTTTAGCTGGCACCTCTGCGTATTCAGCACCGATTGGCATCGTAGATTCAGGTACAGACCTGAAGCATGCTTGGCTCAGGGCTAAGATTTGGACCAATTCAAAAGATTCATCAGAAGATAGTAATGATAATGACAATAATGGATTTGTAGATGATATTCACGGCTGGAACTTTGCTGAGAATAATAATGAGATTATTGATTATAGTTATTTAGGCAAGTTCTCAGCAGATGTGAGAAAATTCTTCGATATTCAACTTAAGGTTGTTGATGGCAGTGCTACGGATGCAGATAAAAAATGGGTTGAGGAAAAGAGGAAGGACAAAGATTTCCTTCAGGAGTTGATGAAGTTCGGAAACTTTGTGCATGGAACTCATGTTGCTGGAATTGCAGCGAGAGATGCTGATCAAGCTCGAATCATGGCTGCCAAGATCATCCCTACTGAAGTGAAAGGTCCGGGTGTAGGACTTGCCTCTGAAATCTTAGATCGTCTGACTCATCAGTTCAGTCTTCAGTTCTTTAAGCCTTTTGAAGGCTTTTTTGATGATATGCTCATGAATGGGGCCTTGTCTTTTCTTGCTGGTCAGCAAACTCAGGCCTTAGAGACTGTGGGTAAGTATCTCAATCAGACTCAGATGAAAGTAGCCAATTGTTCGTTTGGCACGAGCATGGTTCAAGCTAAGATGGTAGTAGGTATGATTGGTAAGGCTCTTTTGAAGAAGGACCTGAGTGAAGAAGAGTTGAAAAAGTACAGCGCAGTATTTATGCAGCAAGTGCTTGAAAAGGGGTCCGTGTTTGTCAAGTCAGCTCCTCAGACTTTCTTCGTGATGGCTGCTGGAAATGATGGAACGAATAATGACGAGATGGCAGTTTTTCCTGCTAATTTGAAGATGGATAATACAATTTCAGTTGCGGCCTCACGAGGATACGATCGTTTAGCTAATTTCTCAAACTATGGCGCAAAGATGGTTGAGATTGCAGCTCCTGGTGTTGGAATTCAGTCCTCCATTCCAGGTGAGGAAGTCATGCCATTGAGTGGCACGAGTCAAGCCGCACCTTTTATTACGAACATTGTGGGACGATTAAAGGATGCTAATCCATCTTTAAGTTTCGCCCAGATTAAGAAAATTCTCATGGAAACCGTTGATAAGAAGGATTTCCTAGTCGGCAAGGTGGCGTCAGGAGGAATTGCTAATTCAGAGCGAGCCCTTCGTGCAGCTTATCTTACGTTGGATGGAGAAAGTGTTGAAGGGGCAGTTGAGAAGTCCATTCTCGAGGTTTCTGATTTAAGCTCTGAACAAAGTGTCATGGGTGCTGAGGGTTGGAGTGCAGGTGATTCAGGAGAAGATGGCACCCCCGTTTCTTTGCCTACTTTATTCTAAAGTATTGAGAATTTGAATCTCGTGCTTGGAGGAGAGGAAATCTCAAGGGAGAACCTCTCCTTTTTTTATCTATCTATCTATCTAAAAATACTTTTTCTCCGTGGGTCAATTGTGGCTCCGGTTTTAGCCTGAGGTGGGTGATTTGGTCAGTGCATTTAAGGTTTCAAAAAAATGAGGATAAGAGATTGAAACACATTCCGTATCGTGCACGGTAGATTCCCCTTCTGACAATACAGCTGCGATAGAAAAAGTCATAGCGATGCGATGATCACCAAAAGATCTGAGCTGGGCACCTTTAAGTTGTTGAGTGCCCTCAATATCAAACCCGTCGCGGCAGGTATCTATTCTTGCACCCATGGCTCTTAGGTTGTGGGCAATGGCTTCAATTCGATCAGTCTCTTTAAATCTTAGTTCCTGCGCTCCTCTGAGTGAGGTTAAGCCATGGGCGTGGCATGCTACGAGAGAGAGGATGGGAATCTCATCAATGAGGCTAGGGACTTCGTGTGGAAGAATCTCTGTGCCGACCAAATGTGAGTGAGAAACGCTGAGAGTTCCCATGGGCTCTGGATCTAATGAGGTGAGCTGGGCTTTGATTTTTGCACCCATGCGTTGGAGGACATGGATGATGCCTAGTCTTGATGGATTCTCAATGTGCAGCTCGCTCTTGGGTGTGAGTAATGCCAAAGCGATCCAAAAAGCGGCACTGGAAATATCTCCTGGGACCAGGATATCTCTGCCATGAAGAGTTTGCCCACCATCAATAGATATGATGGGGTGGGTTTGTCCAGGAACTGAAGAAAATCTAAGCTTCACGCCAAAGTATTGCAGCATTCTCTCTGTATGGTCTCTGCTTGAGGTCTCTCCTGAGATCACTGTTTTGCCCTGGGCCTTGAGTCCAGCAAGGAGTACTGCGCTTTTGAGTTGGGCGCTAGCTATAGGCAAGGAGTAGTTTATGCCGTGTAAAGAGGAGGATCCCTCGAGTAAAAGCGGAAGCTTATCCTCATGAGTGAGTTGGATTTTAGCACCCATCTCCCTTAGAGGTGTGGCAACTCTTTTCATGGGCCGTTGAGAAAGCGATGCATCACCGATGAATTGACAACTCAGTGGGTAGCCTGCAAGAGCTCCCATAAGAAGTCGAGCTGTAGTGCCTGAATTTCCACAATCAAGAGCGCCTTGGGGTTGATAAAATCCAGATTGATTTTTTCCCGTGATCAAAATGGATTGGCCATCCCTCTGAATGGAAACTCCAAGCTTCTGTAGACAATGCCAGGTCGAAAGGACATCTTCCGAGTAAAGTAGTCCTTCAATTCGGGTTTTTCCCTGAGCTATGGCACCTAATAATAAAGATCGATGAGAAATGGATTTATCTCCAGGAACATGAATCCTTCCCTGGCAAAAAGAGGTGCGACTAAGAGTGACTTTCATGATTCCATCCTATCCTAAAATGGTGCAAAATTCGAGATTCAGCATGAGAAAGGTCTTTCTCCACGGATTAATTGAGTGTAAATAAGCAGGCTGAACGAGAAAACGACTTCGTGGTTCTTGTCAAGATTTGAGGAGAAATTTATGATTTCAAAAAATGCAATGACTCGACTTGTTTTAACGCTAAGCTTAACCCTTGCTGTGATGGCAACCGGATGCTCTAGTGCAAAGAAAAAAAGTGATGATGAGGGTGCGATTCCAGCCGCAGCTGCAGCTGCAGCTGATGAAAACGTCATGGGCGATTCTGACTCTGGAAAAGCTATGGGTTTACAGACTGTTTTTTTTCCTTATGATTCGTTTACCTTAGATCAGAAATCTCGCTCTGCTTTGAAAGCTAATGCAGATATTCTTAAGAGCAACGAGAATGTTCATATTCAAATTGAAGGTCACTGCGATCAACGCGGAGGAATTCAGTATAATATTGCTCTAGGTGAGAAGCGTGCAAATGCAACCATGAAATATTTGGTAGACCTCGGTGTTGCCGCATCCAGAATGACTGTGATCAGTTTAGGTAAGGAAAAGCCTATGGATCTAGGGACCTCTGAAGAGGCATATGCAAAGAATCGACGTTCAAATTTTGTGATTACTTCCAAGTAATCCTAAAAAAATCAAGAAGAGAATCTATACAAAAGGATCTCTTGCATATGCCCTCTTTGTTTTGGGTTACCCTCTTAGGTTTAGTCTTAGGTATAACTTTTTCTAGCTGCTCTTTGATGGCTACTCGCCCTGCTCAAGAAATGGCTAATACGGCTGCAGCTATTCGAGCCGCTCGCGAAGTTCAAGCAGACGTACATTCTCCAGTATTTTTTCTTCAAGCTATTGAGTGGCTTGATCGAGCAAAAAAAGAGTACCGATACAAGAACTTTGATTTAGCTGAGACCTATGCGCAGTACTCAAGAAAATATGCTGAGAGAGCCGAGTTTGAAGCAATGCGTAATGGAGCCACCCGGCATGATTCTTCAGGGCCAGATCCCCTGACTACGACGCTTCAGCCTCCTCCTCCTCCTGATCAATCCTCCCAGTAAAATGAATAGGTTGAGTTCTTTTCTCTTTGGGGTGTTCGCTTGGATGTGCTCGATTGAGCCTAGACAGCGAACTTGTTGCGATGGTAGAACCTGGAGGTTAGTGATATTTATTTTTTAAGTCAGGGAAATACGTCAAATGACCTTCAAATCGAGATTTGCTCTATCAGGGTTTTTGGTTCTAGTCCTTATGCAAGCTGGATGTCTGAGGACTCGCGCTCAGATGAAAGAGGATAAGCCCATCTATACTGAAAACGCTGAAGAGTATAAACCAGTACCTGCTCAAGCGATTGAAGAGGTTGCACCAGAGGGCGGATATGTTTTTGAAGAGCTAAAAGATGAGTTAACTCGCTTGGCTGGACGAGTTGAGGATTTGGAAAGAGCAGAGAAAGCAAGAAGCACTCAAAAGCTCCCTGACGCTTCTATAGGGCTTACTGAGAGTTTAGGACGTCTTGAGGAGCGTATTGCCCAGTTGGAAAAGCAATTAGAGAGTATGCCGAAGGCCGAAGCTCACATGACTTCTGCTGCATCTAACGAAGTGAAGAAGCCTGAGGAAATATTTCAACAAGCTAAAGATTTATTTGATGATGGGAATTATCAAGAAGCTGAAGAGAAATTTACTCTCTACTTGAAAGTACCTAAAATCAGGAAGCAGCAAGATGCTTTGTTTTTAAAGGGTGAGTGTTTGTATCGATTGAAAGAGTATAAAAAAGCAGTCGTTGAGTACTCAAAGTTTCCTGAAAAGTACCCCAAGTCAGCTTATATGCCTGAAGCTTTGTACAAGATAGCTCTTTCTTTTGATGCTCTAGGAATGAAGGAAGATGCAAAGGGATTTTATCAAGAGCTCGTCGAGAAATTCCCTAAGTCTCAGCAATCGGTAAAGGCAAAAAAAAAACTTAAGTAGAGTGGAAGTAGAACTAAGTTCATGATTTTAGGAATAGAAACATCGTGTGATGAGTGTAGCGCATCAGTAGTGGAGTACGAATCTTCCTCTCGTATTCGAGTTCTTAGTGTGGCAACTTTTTCACAAATCAAAATTCACCAGCCTTACGGGGGAGTGGTTCCAGAAATAGCCTCGAGAAATCACCTTGAGACTATCAATGAAATGATCGATCAGGCTATTTCAAAGGCAGGAGTGAACCCAGCTGATCTTGAGGCCATTGCGGTCACGAATCGGCCCGGACTCGTAGGAGCCCTCTTAGTCGGTGTGAGCGCAGCAAAAGCTCTAGCTTATGCTTATTCAAAACCTTTGGTGCCCGTTCATCATTTGGAGGGGCACGCAAGCAGCATTTTTTTAACAGAGAATAAAGATCAGGGAGATGCTCCTCAGTTTGAGTTTCCTATGCTCCTTGCGATCGTCTCAGGTGGGCATACTAATTTGTACGAAGTACAGAGCTTGCCAGAGGGTTGGTCTTTGGACTTTTTGAAAAAGAGTCTGATTGGTCGATCTCGAGATGATGCAGCGGGGGAGGCTTTTGATAAAACGGCAAAAATTTTAGGGTTTCCCTATCCAGGAGGGGTTTGGATTGATCGAATGGCTCAGAAGGCTCAATCCTCTTCATTCTCATTGCCTCGAGCCCTTCCTCAAAAAGCAACTTATGATTATTCATTCAGTGGTTTGAAAACGGCAGTATCCCTCCTTGCAGAAAAACTCAGAAAAGAGGGTACTCTGGATGAAAAATTGCCCGATCTTTGCGCCTCCATTCAAGAGGCTATTGTAGATGCATTGCTGAATAAGATTTTTCTTGCTGTTAAAGATCGAGGGTGTCGCTCCTTGGCTATTGTCGGAGGGGTGGCTGCAAACTCGCGATTGAGAAGTCGGCTGAAAAATGAATGGAAAATTCAAGGTCTTGCTCAGCCTCCTATTTTTCCTCATCTTGCCTATTGTACTGATAATGCTGCCATGATTGCAGGAGCTGGGGCTTTCAGGTTTAGGCAAGGGCATTTTCTAAACCAGTCTCAATATCTCACGCTCAATGCTATTGCTAACCCAGAGATCTAAAAGGAGATGACCTCAAATGGCTACTCAAGGAAGGCGTCGTGCCTTTGGACAACATTTTTTGAAGGATCAGAGTATTTCGCACGAAATTGCTCAAACTGCAGTGGATCAAGCACTCAAGCATCAATGCAAAGCTTTGTTAGAGATTGGGCCTGGGCAGGGAGCGATTACTGAGCCATTGCTTGAGAGAATTCAAGGAACTTCACTTTCAGATCAGTTTTGTATTGTTGAGCGTGACCCTCGAATTGCTCAGTTTTGGATAGAAAAACTGAGAGGGTCATCGACAAGACTTGAATTAGGAGATTTTCTTGAAGTCGCTCAGGAAAAGTGGATGCGGCAAAAACCATTGGCTGTGGTCTCAAATCTTCCCTACTCAGCAGGAACAGCAATTCTGGTCCGACTCGCTCGAGAGTTTGTTCACATACCCGTGATGGTACTCATGTTTCAAGCTGAGGTGGCAAAGCGTTTGATGGCTGGTCCCAGTGAGAGTGGGCGCGGAAGTTTATCCGTCTGGATTCAAAATGTCTGGGATGTAACCTCACTCAGGCATGTCCCACCCAAGGCTTTTTCTCCTCCTCCTCAAGTGGATTCGGAGGTGGTGATTCTCACGCGTAGAGCTCTGCCTCACATCGCTGTATTTGAGAGCCCTGTGCATGAGAAAAAATGGGAGAGCTTACTGAAAGCTTGTTTTGCTCATCGAAGAAAAATGCTTAGGTCAACTTTTCCGTGGCCGGAAGTTCTGAAAGCTTCTGGTGTTGATCCTACACTCAGAGCTGAGGCTTTAGATTGGCCTCAGTGGGAGAAGCTTTTTCAAAACTCAATGGACCTTCTGAAAAACGGCTGATAGAACTCGCCCTACGAGGGGAGTCAGTTTGCGATGAAGAGTTTTCTCTTTGGTTTAACTGTTTTACTTTTGTTACAAGGATTTTTGGGTCATTTCAAGGCCCATGCAAACGTAGGACAGGACTTTGGGTTTGGAGCTCAAGTCATGTCGCTTGGAGGGGCTGGAGTAGGTTGGAATACTCAAGGTTTTGCCGGGTATCACAACCCAGCCGCTTTATCAGAGTCCACGACTGACTCAGGTCAGGGTAGAAGACTGGTGTTGAGTTGGGGATTGGTTTTTATTCATCCTCAATTCCTCTCGATTCAGAATATCCTTCTTCAAAATGGATACATAGCGGATGAGGCCTATCACCCAACATCTGCTCAACCTCAAACCTCGCTATTAGGAGATGGAGATACATCTTCCTATCGAAATACATTTGGTCAAACTCTTGGGTTCACCTATCAACTAGCGCCAGAATTTTATCATCTCTCTGTGGGTGTAGTGACTTTTTTTCCAATTGAGCAGCTTGCCTATATGGATACTGGTCATAACTTTGAACCTGAGTACGTCCTTTATCGTTCAAGAACTCAGAGACCTCAAGTTGATGTAGGTTTAGGAGCTCGATTTTCAAATGGATTAGCCTTTGGTCTGGGGTTTCACTCCGGGTTTGATCTCACTGGTAACGGCACGTTATTTATTACCACTCAAAACAATACGGTATCAACGATGAGGTTTACGGCAAGTATGAAGCCTAAGCTTGCTCCCTACGTTGGCATTTATTTTTCACCTCATGAGGAGCAGCGAGAACATCAGAGTTATTCATTAGGTGCAGTGGTTCGGGCACCGATGAGTTCTGAGAATATCTTGAAGTTTTCTTCAGGTGCACGAGTGTTCGGAAGTTTTGCCGCTGTGGATTTTAATTTTGATTCAAAATCCACACTTTTTTACGATCCCTTATCATTCGAATTAGGGGGGATGGTTTCTCCTTCGTCAGGGTTAAAGATGATGGGACAGGTGGATTACCAGGTTTGGTCACAGTACAAAACCCCCGCATTGATCATCTCTCAAGCTCAGACATCACGATGTACTTCCTCGAATCCTGCAGATTGTCCAGGGGGGGGGTTAAAAATCAATCCTGGCGCCAATCCTGACCAGAGTTATAGAAACATTTTAGTGCCTAGGCTTGGCGTGGAAAAAGAGCTTTCTGAGGGAGTGGCTCTTCGCTTAGGTTATGCCTATCGACCTTCGATTTTAAGAGACTTACCTACCGGTGCAGGCAACTATCTTGATCCCTCAAAGCACCAGCTGAATTTAGGCATGGGTTTTGAGTTTAAGAGGTTTCTCTCCTACGACTTCCCTGCCCGAGTAGATGTGGCTCTTACTTACCATCTCTTGAAAAAGGACCATGTGATCAAGACACCCGGAACTAATGAAGCAGGTGTATCCAACGATCAGAAGATTGGATATCCTGGCTATGACTCAGGTGGAAAATTATACGGAGGTGCGGTAACATTGTCCCTCCTGTTTTAAATTATGCGTAATTTTAACTTTGTTCGAAGACATTTTTTTGCTGGTCTTTTGGTGATATTGCCGCTCAGTGTGATTGGATGGCTGCTTTTTGCAGTCTTTCAAGTGATCTGGCAGATGCACGAGTTTGTACCTGAGGCATGGAAGCCTGAGCACTACCTAGGTGATACGAGTGCTGCATTTTTTATTAATCTTTCCTCCACTGCACTTCTTATTTTAATTTTTGCGATGGGCGTGGCCTTTTTAGGTTGGGCTTCTAAGCATTATCTGGGTGAGAAGATTTTAGAAGTGATTGGAAGCTTAATTCAGAGAATTCCAGTGATTCGAAGTGTGTATAGTGCATTAGATCAGCTTTTAAGAGCAGTTGCTGCTGGTGGGGGCTCTCAATTTCGAAGAGTGGTTTATCTGGAGTTTCCTAAGACAGGGGTTTGGACATTAGGGTTTGTCACTGGTTTTGCGCAAGCTCCTGAAAATATATCGAGAAAGTTTCTCAGTGTGTATGTACCTACAACTCCTAATCCAACTTCAGGATTTTATCTCGTAGTTCCTGAAGATGAGGTGAGGGATGCACATATGAGTGTAGAAGAGGCCTTTAAAACTCTCTTATCACTGGGAATTGCTCAAGCGTCTGATTCTCATTCATCAAGGAGTGTGGGATGAGTCATCAAAGAAATCAGAATCATTCGGGTGAAAAACTCATTGCATCTAACCCATCAGCACGCTCAAATTATTTCATTGAGGAAGTGGTTGAGGCAGGTTTAGTGCTCACCGGAACAGAAGTAAAAAGCCTAAGGGGTCAAGCTCCTAATCTCAAAGATGCATTTGTTGAGATTGAATCTAAGAGAGATCGATTTGAGGGTTGGTTAGTAAACGCTCACATTGGCCCTTACTCTCATGGTAATATTTGGAATCATGAGGCTTTGCGCCGAAGAAAAGTCCTTCTTCATGCACATCAACTTGAAAAGCTTTATGGAGCAATGGTTCAAAAAGGAATG